>Ga0099823_1005718_pt1 | contig 12460 bp, 17 predicted proteins | sample CowpearedBW_FD_76831 | JGI IMG/M metagenome (GOLD analysis project Ga0099823, IMG submission 76831) | Root nodule microbial communities of legume samples collected from California, USA - Cow pea red BW | ecosystem: Host-associated > Plants > Roots > Nodule | place: USA: California | collected... | reverse complement strand
CTTATGTGCCATTTGGGTTGGGTACTCGTTTGTGCTTGGGAAAGAACTTTGCAATGGTTGAATTGAAGGTTGTGCTAGCCCTTATCATCTCCAGGTTTAGCTTCACTCTCTCTCCTAATTATAAGCATTCTCCAGCATACAGAATGCTTGTGGAACCAGAACATGACGTTGATATTATCATTCAGAAGATTTAAGAGTCTCGAAGCTGATCACACCAATAAATAAACTCGAGTGAACCTGTAAGCATTTGGGTTTTCTTTGTCATAGTGTGTTTTCTGATGTAGACACAACTATTGCTAAGGTTGTACTAGAGTTTCGTCTGGACTTAATTCCTTTTCTTTCAGATGTTTATTATGTATTTGCTCGGTTATGAATTGAGGTCATGCATAAACTTGTGGTGGGAGAATAATTTAAGATTTTCTTTTTGCAAGCTTTTGTTAGAAAGCAAGAATTTTAAGATTTATAATTTTATTTTGTTTATATGTCAATTCAACTATAACCTTTACATCGTAAAAAAAATCTCTGTTTTTATGATTGAAAGTCTTTTTCAAACTCCAAACTCTTTTTAAGAAAATCTAAATCTTTCATGTAAGATAAAAGAAAATCTAGATAATTCTATATCATTCATTATATATAATAATAATAATAATAATAATAATAATAATAATAATAATAAAAGAGAAAAAGATATTAAATAATTAATTGAGTAAAATCAAATTATGTTTATAGAAAATTGTAAGTTTTGTATAATAGAAAGTAATTGAGCAAAAAGATTTTAACATGTTAAGTTTATCGTATTAAAATTTCAAAACAATTTCACTTAAATGTAGAGGGCAAGAAGTTTTCTGAATAAAAATGGAATTAAAAAATATTAACAAAATTATAAAAAACATAGAGTAGAAGTTATATAATTCTTCTTCACAAAACTCACACCTGAAATGTGTAATACAGAAAATTAATTTAAAACAAAATAAAGGAATCAAATAAAAAGAGAACAAATTAAAGATTGGTGTGGTGTGAATCAAAGTAGCAGATTAAGTTTCATTATCCATTTCATAGCATTGCCCAAGCACAGATAATAAAAAAAAAATGGCGGCAATGGGAGTTGCAGCGCAGTTACAGTTACCGTTAGAGAAGCGCGTGCTAGAGGGTTTCGCTTCGAAATCCATGGAATTGAAATGGGTGAGTCGAAGAAGCAGCAAAATTTCACAGCCTGAGAAGATGAAGAAGCCGTTGAGACCGCTTTTCCCAATTTACATTTCCACAGACCCACGCCATGTCGATCCTCACCGTCTCCGAGATCTCTTCGCTGATAGCAACTACTCTACCCAAAGATTTCCGACCGGACTCGACCCTGAACCCGTGGACATCGACAAGCTCCGCATTGCTTTGTCTCACAGCGCCGTAGTTGTCTCCGTCTTCTGCAACCTCCGCCACGTAAACGCTGTCGTTCCATATCATGAAAATTCATCGTCTTCTTTAATAGTGGATTTCCTCACACCGGTTTCTCCTTCACGCGATCAATTGGTTGGGTTTGGCCGTGCCGTTTCCGATTATGGCCTCACCGCTTCGATTTACGATGTTGTGGTAATAAAGAAAAAAAGAGAAAGCGATTAACGTTTGTTCTTATTTAGTGAAGTATATTATTGGTTAACATGCGTTTATGAACGTTGTTGAGTCTATTGCAGGTTATTCCTTCCTTGCAGAGAATGGGAATTGGTCGGATGATAGTTAAAAAAATTGCTAGGTATGCAGCACGACCCTTGTATTGTGGATGAGGCCTGATCCTTCACCATGAAGTTATTGTCCTATTTTTAGTGTTGGTAGCATAGATGCACTTGCTTTGCTTTTTAGTTAAATTCGTCCTCACTTAAATAAAAACAAACTTAATGGTGTTATCTGCATTCAATGTTGGCAATTTCACATAAAAGAGAACAATATATTCAAAACTGAGTGTAATTGTATTTGTTGGAATTAGTATCACAGTACTCACATTTAACGAGGTTGGATTAGTTGAAACTTAAATATAGAGCAACGAATTTGGACGTTTGTCATTCCCGATGACTTAATTTAATTTTTGTAGGTTCCACAATCCTGTATCATTTTAAGATAATGATGCTTTTACTTTTAATACCCTTTTGCAACTTTTACTTTAATACAAGGATTTTTATAAGACCCACATTCTAATTAATGTTTTATTTAGTTGTTAACGAAAAAACTATGTTTCTAAGATAGAAAAATATTTTTTTATGCTATGATTCAGGATTTTATTTAAGGTCTTATAAGACATAGTATTAAGTTATGATCTTGTGTATGACCCTCAAACAGAGATGTCCTCGTATTTAAAACAGAGATGTCCTTGTATTTAAGCATTGAGAAAATACATAGTATAGGTTAATATTAAATGTTAGTACAAATTATTAGGTAAAACTCTGTTTGTGATTGAAAAGAACGGGTGATGGCATAAGTCGTTATCCTTCTCCTTTTTCTTTGTCATAGACCTGGTAGCAGGATGGTACTTTCTGTTATTTTTTTTTTCAATGTAGATAGAATTATCAAATGTCTGAAGATGGCTTCCTCCTTTTGCAGAGTGCTTGTAAATAGAGACATATACGACATAGCAGCCCTTTGCTCAGATAATGAAAGGTTGTTCATTTTTCTTTAGAGTTTCGAATGTTATTCCTCTGTGGATAACACATCACGCTTTCAACTTCTTTCAGGTTATTTTTTAAGGCGTGTGGATTTGGGGACGACATTTTGAACTCTACTACTATGATGTACAGAAGAACTGTTCCATTTATAACCCAGGAAGGTGAATAGGTAGTCACTTGTGCAGGGCGAAAGCTATTGTTAATTCCACCTCTTATTGAGGGAGCCAATCCCACTTCAAAAACTATAGTATAAAGAGCCGAACTACATTGTATATAAATCAGTGAGAAAAATGAAAGATTGTTGTCTGATAAGCTTGACATTACCATTTTCTATGTCATTCATTGTATATGTAAATTCTACTTATTACTAGGTAAAATTGTAATTGCAAGAATTCACTTCTGGAAAGAACACATTTTTGTACAGATACTAATTTAGAGTTAACTGCCAAACTGATCCTAATTTAAATCTGTATCTTCACTTCAATCCATTAAAATTTTTCTTTCTCAAACCAAAAAAAATATTATCTTTGTAAAAGACTAAAATGGTGTGACAAAGAAAGATAAATTTGATAACTGATTTGTCTATTTGAGAGATTAAATTGATAAAATAAATCCGTAGAGAGCTTTTGTCAAGGGGGTTTGTACTCTATGGCCAATTTCTCTGTCATGCTAAGAGCTTTTCCCTTTTCATAAACCCATCTCTGCTTGTAGTAGATTCCTGTATGCCTGTATTATACTTAGCAAGGGAGAAATGTTAGACACTAGGCATGAGGGTATCCCAAACAGAGGTTTGGTATAAAAAAAAATTGATATCGAGGTAAGGCATCTTTTGAAATACCGCAAAACTTGTTCACTTCTTTTCCTGCAAAACCCTTATCCAAGGAGGCTTACAGGAGACAACATCCGTTCAACTTCTCATCTTTTCGTTACTTGAGTTTCTATGGGGATAATATGGGTGGAGGTCTGCTTGATATCTGCACATGGACTTCAGCACTCAACCTCACTTTGGAAGCGTCAGTGGTTTGCTGTTGGGTGGATTGATATTAACAGCAAATATTGCACCAAGGTTGTTGATTCGGGGAGTGCAAATCCTGTATGGAGAACCAAGTTTGCCATTCCAGTTGAGGACTCTGCACCAAATCTCCTGGATTTGGCACTGAATGTGGAAGTTTACAGTACAGATCCCATATTCTTCACGGAAAAGCTCCATGGCTCAGCAACAGTTTTTCTCAGAGAGTTTCTTTTCAAGCAGGTAAAGAATTCTGAGGTATCCAATTCCAGGCAGCAGGGAGTTGGAAGCTACCAATTACGAAAGAAGTCGTCTAGTAAACCAAGAGGTTTCATCGATATTTTAATTTGTATTTCTAACGAGAAGAAAGAGCCAAATCCCCACTCAGGTATCTGATCATTTCATAATTGATGACCTAACATGGTACCCTGCTCTTCTACATTAACCATGTTATTTTGTTTCACATCTTTCAGAGAACTCTTATTTTATTTTACTTGTAAGGCGTTGCTTAGCTTGAGAGGAAGTTAAGATTGTGGTTTAATTTTATCCCTAGCCTTTTGGAAAATTCTTGGTATAATCTGGTGCTGTAAATTTGTTCTGTAGGAAACAAGGATGGAATTTTGTTCTTAGATGATGGAGATAGTACCCAATTCAACAACATAGAGGGAGGAGTAAGGCAAGCATACCGTCGGAAGCCTCAGGCTTCAATCCATCAACCAGAAGATCATGTACATACAAACGTCCCAGACTACCATTCAGTACCTTTCACCACTACAAACTATTATAATCCGTACGTGGGTGAAGCAAGCTATCATGAGACGGGTGAAGCAAGCTACCATGAGATGGGTGAAACAAGCTACCATGAGGTTGGTGAAACAAGCTACCATGAGACAGGAGAAACAAGTTACCAAGAGGTGGGTCAACAAAGCTACCATGAGGCAACTGGGCCAAGCTATCTGCTGCCTAGAACAATAACTCCTCCTCCACCGTCCCCACCATCAAATGTTGGCTATATTTCCACCTTTCTCCCAATAAATGAGGGCTTGTCTCCAAGCTACACAGCCCCTGGCAAGAGGGTACATGCGGGAGGTGCAATGGGGTTAGGTGCTGGAGCACTAGCTGCTGGTGCTGGAGCACTAGCTGCTGGTGCTGTAATATTTGGTGATGACTTCATGTCAGGATTTGATGTTCCTCCGGACCTGGGAGATTCTAGTTTCAACCTAGAAATGGATCCTCGTTTCTAAACAAGATTTGTTCAGCTTTAAGTAACTATATTTGGCTGCACAACCTTCTAGCAAATCCTTTATTGACGTTGTATACGGATTCTACTTCCACATTCTTACGTGTACTTCTGTTAGAGAAATGCCGTGTTTCATTGACAAGGCAGAAAGATCAAGTTATTTGTTACTTTTAGCTAGCAATATTTTCTTTTAGTGACAACTTGTCTCTTTAATAACTTCATCCTAAGTTGCTAACGTTTTTTACACAAGAAAGTGGTTATCTTAATATCGAAATCATGGATTACGAACTGCAAGATCCTATTTTATTGCATGTAAAAGTAACTATTAAACTAAAAGAGCGCAAATCAATAAATTGAACGGCTAGATCATGAACTGCACTGTCTGAAGTTAGCCACATCACAAAATCAAATGCATAAATTAAATATCACTTGTTAAATGGCAAGTCCTTTTACATCCGCGAGACATTTATGCTAGGGATGAATCGCCAATAATTTGAATGGAGATACAGATCATTCTGGCTGGGAAACAGAGTGCATTTGCACTATAACAATCGAGCAGTGATATAACAACATTGAGTTAAAGGTTATTGCTTATCAGCATTTTCCAACTTCTAGAAAGAGATCATCGAGCTTGACAAATTTAATGAGAGTGCATCAATATGCCTTCAGTGAATCTGATCAAACTGCCTTTGCATCAGCCTATACAATATGAATCTTCTATGCAGAAAAAAATTGGGATCCCTCAGTTGCAGGAATTTCAAATTGCTTGTTGTAGAAATTGTTCGTTTGAATCACTCACTAAACTTCTTAGGAAGTTTTCAACAATAGAAATGAATTCCTCCATTTTTTCTTCATGGGGAAGATGGCCACATTGCTTAATTACTTTGAATGATGATCCTGGTATGACTCGTGAAAGTCTCTCAGCATTCCACGAAGGGACTATTCGGTCAGTATCGCCAGTTACAATCAGAACTGTTTATTCAAACAACCATCACCAATTATGCTCAAGATTCAACTAATCTATCCAAAGGGCTCAGATCGCTACTAGAAAGAGTAGCATAATCTGATATGAACTCATGAACAAGAACACAGAAATCCAACGAAATAAAAATAACTAAAACAAATCAATAAATCAAAACAATTTGCTGATTGATTTTCCCAGTTTACTGAAAATCTCTAGTGACAATGATTCACACTTAGCAGCTACATTCTGTCAACCAGCTATTCCATTCATTACCACTAAAACCACTGTATATTGCCATTCTAGGATGTCTTCCATCTCTCATAGTTTACTATCTATTAGTAATTAGGTATTCAAAAAAGCCAACAAGTGCAGGACAAAAAAACAAATGAAAGTGGTTATACGTAGGATTAATGACATTACCAGGACATGATATTTCGTGAAGTCTTTTAGACAGTGGTGTCTTTGTTTTGTATTCCTCATCTAGAAGCATTGCTGCAGTGTATTCCACCAGTGCCCTATCCCAGTCCTTACTCCTTAAAGGCTGTATTTATTGATAACAACCAGGTGAGAACTAACCATTCGAGTATGACAGAACAAAAAAGACAAAATAAGAAAATAAGAAATCTAATGAAATTACCCTTGTATAACCACTAAGTACATGCTCAGAGACCTGCTTTGGGTCATACCATGCACTTCGAACAGCAGCAGTACCAAACTTATCAATTGCCATTCTTACCTGAGATTCATGTCAAGAAAAGGATCATCACCAGTCCAACAAGTAAAACTCATCACCACAAATTATTGACAATGTCAGTTTAAGAATTATAGTCTAAACAAATTCAGAAGCCAAAATATGCAAAAAGTGTCATAAGACAAGAAACAATCTAACAAGATTTTACTTGTGTAGGTTACTATCTGTTCATCAATTTCTATTTCAACCTACGAATTATTAAAATAAAAAATTGGAGAAAATGAATTGTATGGAATAACAACTAATTGAATGTTTTTCATTAATTCAGTGTAGTTGCATTTGAGCCAACAACTCCTTGTTAGTATTTATTTTCCAAAAATGATTGAACCGAGAAGGTTGACATAACACAATTAAATATTGGTACTGCGTTAGAATGAACAAGTTTATTACCAGCATTATTGCTAGGGAAGAACGAAGGATAGCCGATAAAAATTTCCTATACAACGAGTTGAGGATATCTACTGTCCACTTCATCATTTGTGTTATTGCCTCTGCAATGTACTTGGTAATCTTGGACATCATCTTGTAAAGTCCCAAAATTGGATTTTTTCTGATAGAACTGTCTTCTTCTTTCTTTTGGTTATCTTTCCTTGATTGATTTTCTTTTACAATTTTTGGTGCAGTAAGTGGGGCAAAAATTGCTGGGGCAACTAGGATCAGAGCAGCAACACGCTCAGGAGCTTCAAAATATGTATTAACTGCTACAAGTGAACCAGCTGAGTGCCTGGCATGTCATTTTGGAGAGATCTCATCTTCTAGAAAGGACTAATGTGCACAGGCATATGAAAATATATTTCTTTACATTGTTAATAATCCATTGTCAGCTATACAGCATTAAGATATGACTTAAACGGGCAGATAGGTTAAGATGAAGAACAGCAAATAAAACATCAGGAGAAATATAAGTAATTTTATTTTTCCTGCAGAAAAACAAAGCCATTTAGTAAAACAGAAGAAATAGTATTCACATACCCCATTAAAATCACCTTCTCAGCATTTAACAACTTAATGAAGTGCAGGGTAGCAAGCACGGAAAATGCCATTGAGTATGCATTCAGAGGTTTTGTGTCCTCCATTTCCGAAGAAGGATGCTTAGACAAATTTACCCTTGATGTCAATCCAAAGGCTGGCCTATCAAAAGCAAGAACTTTTGAACCAGCAACCTCTGCCAAAGGCTTCATAACTTGTTTCCATGAAAAAACTGAAGCTCCAAACCCATGTAACAGGATCATTGGATAACCTAGCTTCTTGATTTGATGAGAAACAGTGTGACTCTGGAGCATGCTTTGTGGTTGGGATTCAGCATCACATATCTTGTGGTGTATATGCACTCCATTGAACTCACAAAAACAACTGTCTGGATCAGCTAAAATCTTTGGATCCACTAATTCCCCCTGATCTATGCCTGCAATCACCTTCGTTTTCTTTTTTGCTTCCATATCCGCCAACTGCTCTGCAGATACGGGGTTCAACATTAAGCACACATGTAATTAACCTAGCAACAATAACGACTTTTCCCCAATTAAAAAGAAAAAATCCCAAATGAAAATTTTCATCTTTTTTTCTATCTCTCTCTCCTAGTATGTCGTAGGAACTAAACCAGAATGAAACTATAGGAAACGAGAGAACTTACGTAGGTCTTTTCTCCGATAATTCATTGATATTTCCTCCCATCAAATAAAGAGGAAAAAAAAATGGAAGCAATAACAATTCACGGACTACAAACGAGCATTAAATAATATATAAAAAAAAAAAAATGAAACCAGAAATGAGGACATGGTGAAGTTGAATACCGGAATATTCTGCTCCTGAACCGCTCAGTGATGGAGCTGAAGAAGCAGAAACAACGAGTCGTTTGTTGGTAGTAGCATAGTTTGGAGATATTCGAGGAGAAGGATGTTTGTGTGTATATAAAGAGGTAGAATTTTTGCCATGAGATATATAGAGAGTAGAAGGGGTAAGAAAACTCGGTTCCGCACAAAATACCAGTACCCTCATCGTCTCACTCCAATATCTTCAACTTCTATCAGCTTTTCTTCGATCGAGTTTCAGCTTTATGGTTTTCAAACGGATAGAATACAACTACCAGCAGCACTGGAATAAGTAAACAACAGAACACTTAAACCTGTCTGACACTAAGGTTTTGACCTTAAACATTCTTAAATTCCAGATATCTTAGGGGAAGTGCTTTAGATATATGATTTCTTTATCCCATCTAATTTAGTTCTTTTTTGGAGTCAATATCATGCACTTATAAATAGCTAGGTGTAATAAATTTATCGACTTTTATAATAGGAATCTCCCTCGTTTCTGAAATCTTGATCTCTGATTAAATTATACCATAAATTTTAAATAATTAAAAAGCCACTTTTTTATTTTATATTTACTTCAATTATGAAATAAAAGCGACAGTTTGTATCTGTATAGTTCTCGACACAATTTTTTTCGTTGTTTAGGTTCGTAGCATTTACCTGAAATATTTCTCTAGCATATCAAAAACAACAGATAGAAATGGAGGCACTATTGTGCAGGAAGCTTGGTGATCCAACTGTAAGTTTGGAAGACAACGATAGCCCAATAGTTTTGTCAAAGAATCACCCAATTCCCCAACTCGATTCTCCCACCGCTGTAAGAGTCAGAATCAAAGCCACAAGCTTGAACTTCGCCAATTACTTGCAGATTTTGGGCAAGTATCAAGAGAAGCCCTCTTTGCCCTTCATCCCAGGCTCCGATTTTTCAGGCTACGTTGACGCCGTTGGCCCCAAAGTTTCGAACTTCCGAGTCGGGGACCCCGTTTGTTCCTTCGCCGGACTTGGCACATTCGCTCAGTTCATCGTCGTTGACGAGTCCCAATTGTGAGATTCCGCTCCTGCTACCTTTTAATGTTGGGTTTTGGAGTTTATTTAGTTTAAAGTTGTTGGCTTTGAAGGTTTGGGGTGCCCCAAGGGGTCGATCTTGTTGCTGCTGGAGCACTTGCTGTGGCTTTTGGCACTTCTCATGTAGCACTCGTCCACAGGGCCCAATTGACCTCTGGTCAAGTATATATGCTATGCTTTGAATTTGATTCACTTGTTGCTGTGTGTGTAGAATGCTTATTGTTCTGTCTTTTCGTGGTTAAATGAGTTGTGGAACTGTGTTGCAGGTGTTATTGGTTTTGGGTGCAGCTGGAGGTGTGGGCCTTGCTGCTGTGCAAATTGGAAAAGCTTGTGGGGCCATTGTCATTGCTGTGGCTAGGTAATGACTTTTATTTTCTACTTTTTGATATATGGATTGAATATGGTGGAATGGTATAATGGCTAAGCTCCTTATTTGATATCGACGAGAGAATTAGGGTGGATAGAAAACAAAAGGACGACTAAAAGTTTGCTAGAAATGAAGTGTAGATTATAAGTGTGATGAAGAATTGGTTGAGTAAAATCTTGATCAAAAACATAACTTCTTTGTGCGATTATTTCCTGTTCTTCCTCTAATGACCTTCTATTGTCTAGCACTTGCAGTTTTCTCTATTATCAATTTTGTTTGTGTGGTAGAAGCTCTGTAGTGAATTTCTGCAAAGAATGAGGTTGGAAAATCACTGGTCTGAATGGCTTTGGATTGTGGCGGTTAAAGATGTGTGCTCTTCTATTCAACAGATGCGATTCGTTCTGAGCCTTAGTGATAAGGTGTTGAGGCAAGTTTAGAAGGAGAAGACATATGCAGGACTTTGGATTAAGCTTGAGAGCTAGTATATGACCAAGTCCTTGGTGAATTGTCTGTATCTAAAGCAAGTGTTGTACTCATATAAGATGAGGCAATGAGTGAACAACTGGATGACTTCAACAAGTTGATCCTTGATTTGGAGAACACTGATCTGCAGATTGATGATGAGGATTAGGCATTGCTATTGCTGTGTTTGTTGCCTAAGATGCATGAGCACTGCAAGTAAATCTTGTTGTATAGAAGAGAGACTCTCTATTTTGAGAAGGTTCAAACTACTCTAAGCTCGAAGGAGCTAAATGAGAAGTTTGAAGATAAGGAGTTTGCTGTTGGAGATGGCCTTGTAGTAAGGGGTAAATAGTCTATCTGTGATAATAGAGGAGGTAGAAGAAGGTCAAAGCCAAGGTCGAAGAATGGTAGAAATCCACCGTCTATCATATTTTACCACTGAAAGAAGAAAAGACACACCAAAAGGTTCTATCCAGATAGGTAGAAGAAGGGTACCAACCTTGATAGATCGTCTAGGTTTGGCAAACGGTCTAATGGATCATTTGTGTATGGTGAAACAACTCTGGTGGAAGACGGTTATGAATCATTAGAGATCCTTACGATATCAGGCAGTACTGATGATTGTGAGTGGATAATGGACTCTTGATGTTCATTTCATATGAACCTCTAACTGTCTTTGGATCTAAGAGTTTACACAACTTGAAAGAGACTCAATTCTTGGTGACAACAAGTCTTGTAAGATAACTTGTGTTGGAACTATTAGGTTTCATCTGCATGATGGAACTAAGTGAATGCTTGAGTAAGTTAGCTTTGTACCTAGCTTGAAGCACAATCTAATATCCATTGGTGAGTTTGAGAAGAAGGGGTTTGTGTTTAAAGGTGAGAGGGGAGTGTTGAAGGTGTTGAGGGGTCCATGATAGTAATGAAGGGTGTGAGGAAGAATGAACTGAATGCCTTGAAAGGTGTTGTAGCATTTGGCTCAACGTCTACTGCTGAACAGACTGTCTATCCAAGACTAAGATATGACATAAAAGGATAGGTAATGTAAACGAGAAAGATTTGGTGGAGTTGAAAAAGCAAGGCTTGTTTGACAATGATAAAATTGAGTAGTTGAGATTTTGTGAACACTGTGTCCAAGGAAAAGCATTGATTATGTCTATGCTAACCTATGTGGACTTTCCAAGTCCATAAAACTCTGGTGCTAGATACTTTTGTCCATAGTACACAATTACTCAAGGAAGTTGTGGATCTATCCTAAGAAAACTAAGACCAAAGCCTTTAGAAATTTCAAGAGCTGGAAGTGTCTTGTGGAGAACCAAACAAGGAAAACAGTCAAGCAGCTCAAAATTAATTATGATCTTGAATTTGGTTTAGAATTGTTCAACACCTTTGTTAAGATATCTTTAATATCTTATTTTTTGTTTTTATTATTATTATTCTTTATATGTATTTTGGGCTTAGCCCATATGTTCTTTATTATAAATACAACCCCTTTGTTCTTTATTATAAATACAGCCCCTATGTGTATTTTCTACGCAAGGGAGATTAATCTCAATCTCTACCTTCTCTATATTCAATAACCTTCTATAAAGAGAATGACATTGCAAGGCATTGGACGGTAGCAAGAACTCCTCAACAGAATGGCCTAGTTGAGAGGTTCAATAGGACCATTCCGGAAAGAGTGAGATGCATGATGATAAGTGCTAGAGTTCTAAAGGTGTTTTATGCTAAAGTTATAGCTATTGCTGGTGGCATTGTCTAATGTCTATAAGACAAGCTTTATTCACATGTCTTCTTCATTGGTCTAGGCATGTTTCACATGTGTCAGTTATAACGATATTTGATAGGACTCCAAATAAGGATCATACAGTGAGAAAGGAGCATGGGCCTGTTACTCAGCAAGGAACAATTATTGACGGGGTGGTTAGGCCCAAAATATGGAATGTTTATACCAGAAGAAAGAAAGTGGGGCCAAGTGGAGGAGGAGTGAGAAATTAGTTAGGAAACAGGACTGACATATGAGAAATTCCCATTTGGTGGGATTGGTTATATGGGAGAGGAGAGTGGTGAAGAGGAGGTTGGTTAGTCTTTTGTGGAAGGAGAGGTATTCTTTGGAGGAGTCTATGACTCTGGAATTACT
>Ga0099823_1005716_pt1 | contig 12464 bp, 9 predicted proteins | sample CowpearedBW_FD_76831 | JGI IMG/M metagenome (GOLD analysis project Ga0099823, IMG submission 76831) | Root nodule microbial communities of legume samples collected from California, USA - Cow pea red BW | ecosystem: Host-associated > Plants > Roots > Nodule | place: USA: California | collected... | reverse complement strand
TATATATGGAAAACTTGGTTAATTTACACAAAAGGTTAATTTCTTTCTATATTACTTATCTTGGTCCGTTTTTAAAATAATTATAGATAAAAGTTAAGTTTTACTTCATTTTATTTTGGAGTCGTCAGTATTATCGAGACTTGTAATATTAAAGTCAAATTTAATATTTGATAAAAAAATTAACTTTAATATTTTAAAAATAAAAAGATAATGATAAATAGTATGAAATAGCCGAAAAAAAATAAAAATCTGAAAAGAAAGTACCTATTTTGTTATATTGATGAAATCATAATTCTTCATTTTATATGTATTTATTAAGTATTTTATTTTTCTTTATATCTTTCTTTCTAAACATATGTTAAGCATTTGATTATTATTTTTAGTGTACACAAGTCTTTTTTCATAAAATAAAAGGAATGAAGATATATATTAATTAATATGTAATTACAGATTTAAATAATTAATAAAATATTTATATTCATTAAAAAAAATCAGTGAAAGTTTACATAAAAAATCTGTAATTTTAGTATTACAGTAAAATGTATACAGGATTATTTTTTTAGTTTTTTCTATTTTAATTATTTTATTGCATGCTGATAAAATATGTCAGATATAAATAATTTAAAATCCGAAAAACAAAAATATAGAATGGGAATAACAATTTTAGCCTCAATTTGTTTTTTTTTTTAAATTAAGAAATTTTAAATTTATAGGTCTAACTTGCGAAATACTCCAGTTTTTGGCAAATAAGAAATCCCTTTGTATAAAAGCGGTTCCTTCGCTCAGTGGCTTCTTCATTCTTTTCTTGGTGAAGAAAGAGAACACAAAGATCGAAGAAAACGAACATGGAAGACGCATCTGCATCAAAGTACATCCCGCACCAGATCGGAGGGCTCCAAAACGATTCGTTTCGATTCGGACTCGATGGAGTCAAAAGCGACATTGTTGGTTCTCACCCTCTCCAATCGTCTCTCCAATCCGTAATTTCTCTAAACCCTATTTACCTCTCTTCATTGCAATTGCTCCTTTTGATCTTTCTCCGTTTTCCTCAATTTCACTTTAGAACCGCTTCTTCCAATTCCACCTGCTACCTATTTCCCCTTTTTAATTAGGGTTTCATTTCGGAACAAAAAACGCTTAGCTGAAAATAGTCTAAATGTTTATCGGTTCGAGCAGATTCGCGTGTTTGGTTTGTCGGTACTCTATTCAGTGTTCGTTTTTGTTGTGGTTGTTATTTTCAGACAAGGAGGATGGAAGAAGCGATGAAGAGACAATGTAAAGTTAACTTGTATGGAACTGCTTTTCCACTGAAGGAGGAGCTTGACAGGCAAATACTGTCTAGGTACCAGCATTTGGATTCGATTACTCTATTGCATATTTTAGTATAGTTCCATGAAGTGTTTCAAAATTCAAAGCGTTTCAGTGATAATTTGACATGAGGCCTTGTTTTTGTCGGTTGTTGCTAGTTAATGCATGCCTTGATTTTCAGGCACAGATCATATTGTATACTAAAATTTGTGTCTTTATGAATATGAAAAGAGCTAAGAACATGTGAATGAGATTTTGATTAGTGATTAATTAACATCACCTTACCATTTTGATAGTGCATATGGTTGGTTAGGTGGGCAGAAGTTTGACTCGTGATAGATCTTATGTTTGGGATAAAAAAATCTTTTTATTTATGGAAAAATGCATTTGAATTTGATCGAGTGCCAATGTTCCTTGTAGGTTCCAGCGGCCTCCTGGACCAATTCCATCTTCAATGCTGGGTTTGGAGACTGTTACAGGAAGCATTGATCACTTCGGTTTTGAGGATTGTCTAAATGGTAATACGCTTTGTCTTTGTTTTTCGTGTTTGTTAGCCTGCTTTGAATCATTTGATTTCAGCTTAAGCTGTTGTTCCTGTATGATGTATTGAAATTGAAATTATGGTTCATTATCACAAAATCTTATAATTGTTATTCCTGAGAGTTGTGATTTTTGTGCTCCATTTTTCTGAATTAAAAGGAAATATTATAATTATGCTTTATTAGTACTTGACATGAACTCCACTACAGGGCAAATCTGGAATTTTTTTTCCTATGTTTTTTATTGTTTCTCTGATTATGTAAATTTCGGGATATCTTGGAACTTTTCTTTTTGATAAGAATCGTACGAACTTATGCTCCTAACCTTGAAACAATATTTTCAATTGTTTTGGAACTATGTTATGTTTGCAGAAATAACTGAAATACAATTCTTTTGGTGTTATATGCAATTACATACCTTTTTGTTTTGAGATGATTGTAGTCTTTGAGATAGTTGTAACAAAGCTTTTGTTAGGATAATGAATACATGTAAGTTCCTTTTGTTTTGAGATGGTTATAAAGGATGTAAAGAGAAGTCTATATTAAAATCTTCAAAGCGGATTCAGTTATCTTGAGAATCTGCGTTCTTATTTAGACTTTTTTCTTTATCAGATGACCTTAAATCAGAGACTTTGAACCCTTAATTACGGATCAAGGATGTCAAATATATTTAACTACTTAATGCTGTTGAAATTTGCATTGAGCTTACAATTGGGTTAAATATGTTCTTCATCCCAAAATATTTTCCAAATTTATGTTTCATCCTTAAACTGAACTAATATTTATTTTGTCTTTGTACTTTACAAAATTTATGTAAACCCTAAACTAAACTAAGACCTATTTTCGAAAGTCATGGAAAACATCATTTTCAGAAAACGTTGATGAAACAGATATATAGTTTAGCTAGGAACAAAACGCAAGTTTTTCAAATAGTTTGGGGATGAGAATCATATTAAACCTTATTAAGATTTGACGAGCATTATAATTTAAATGCAACACTGGAAGATAAATGCATGGTATGTATGAACTAAGCTTAATATTTTAAGCCACGTTATTTGTAATGACCATAGAAGACAGCTTCCAATGAATCGATGCTATGATTGTGAATTTAGTATTTAAGAAATGCAATCTTAGCTGTTGCTGTTGCTGTTTTTTTGATTCATTAGGATATGACGTATTGTTGTTGTACTTACTTGTGTGTCTCTCATTGTCATTGGTATCATTTGCAGACCCCCGTGACTCTGAGACTTTCAGGCCATCCGACATGCATCATGGGATGGAAGTTCGCCTTGGTCTATCCAAGGGACCAGTGTACCCAAGTATTATATAATTAAATTTGACTTTTCTTTTATGGTAAAATCTTCTTGTTATTCATTAAGATGGAAGTGTCCAAGGAACCTACATATGCAATCATGGATTTATGTTTTCCTTTCCGTTGGATGCTAGAAATGTTATGGTCTATATTAAACACACCATGTCTTTCAGAGTAAATGCAGAATTTATGCCTGAGGCGTTTGAGTTGAGTATCCTTGTCTCGGATAATTATTTGATTCCCATGCGAAGGGAGTCAATTTAGAATGCTTGGAATTAAGAGAAAGACGTGTCAAAATAGTTATGTTTTTATATAAGTAAGATAGATATTATTTATGCAAAATAGAGAGGTTTGCTAGAAAAATTGGTATCTATAGATTTTTATCTTTTTGGGCTCGCAAGCTTGTTGTTATGAATACATGTTATTCGTTGGAAAATTTGGGTTGAAAGCGAAGGGAACGTAGACCTGCCAAATTGACTCTATCCTGTATGGGCTAGGACGAAAGGAAGTTCCCATGGGCCAAATGTTCATAAAAGCTTTTACTTAGCGCATGGGCTCATGTTTTTTAACTAATTTTTTTAAATGATAATTCAAAATAACGACTATTAAAAAAAAATGTACACATGAAAGCAAATTTAATTTTGCTCCCAATTTTTAATTTCATAAATATATATAATTTAATGTGAATTATTAATATTAGGAAAAATCTACTTCTACAAGAAATGAAAATTTTTATAAACTCATGTAAAATTATAATGTTAGGTTAATATTATAATGAAGAAGTGCAGTTAATCATAATCTCACATATTTTATGTTTAAATAGCAATATGTCATATTTAGCTTATTAAATATTTATTTGTTATTTATGGTAAAATATATCTTAATATATTTAGTGCATTTTACTTAAATAAATTTATCATGCTTATAATATGGAAATTGCAAAAGCTTTCCTATTGTGAACAATGAATAATATAAAACTCCATCAGAAGTTAATATTAAAATTTACATATATTAGGTACAGATAATAAATATTAATCAAAATAGAATATTTTCTTTATATATATATATATATATACACTAGCCGTTATTGTGCCGGTATGCATTTTTTAAATATGCGTATATATAAAGAATAACTATTCATAAATAAAGAAGAAGAGAAGAAGCACGGATTTTATAAAAAATTTGTAAAAGTAACAGTCAATTTTTAAAAATTTAATAAATTATTATATTTAAAGGGTAAAATCGATATTTTAAAAAATGGACACAAAAAGGAGAATTCCCTTTATATATTGTTATATATATATATATTCTATTTTTGAAGTTCCGACACCATTTTATTTTTAAAAAGTGTCTAAGAAATAAAATAGTTTAAATTATACTCTAAGTGATCCAAGACTATTACAATATTATAATATCAAATATGTTAAAATAATATGCTTAGGGTCATTAACTATAATAAAGTTGAACTTTAAAAGTAAACGATATTACAGATAATTGACTTTAACCATTTTATCTTACCGGACTTAAAAGTTGAAACATTAGTGGTCTAAATCACTTAAGAATTGAGATTAACAATATTTTAAATACACATTCTATCACAATCTTTTAAATACACCTTCTATAGCAATCTTTTAAATACACCTTCTTTACTCTTTTAAACTATTTTTAAAGATAAAATTTTTGGTATAGCTTTAAACTCTAAACGAACAATTCTGATTAATTCTAAATTATATCTCAGATTAAAATAAAAAATTATTTAGAATAAAAAATATGCATAAATATTTAATATACAAGGTTACAATTAAAATATATAACTAAACAAGTACGAGAATAATTTATAAATAACAATCATTTAAGATTTACCTTTTAAGATTACCTTCTAAAATTGTTTTTATTCAAAAAGATGATTGAAGTCTGAGTGAAGGAGACGACTATAATTTTTTTTTTCCGTGATATATTAAAGAAACAGATGAATCTCTTAAACAAAATAAAACAAAAAAAGAAAAATAAACTTTTGTAGGCACCGAAAGAAACAAACAATCAACGGACTTATAACATAACCAATTTTTTTATGTGAATTACTAAATATTGGGACTTTTTAAACCTTTGATCGATTTCTTTGGTTTTTATTTTTGTGAACAACCATGGAGTATCAACTTTTTTTTGCATTGCTACTTCGTAACTAAACATAATTTTTGTTTTAACTAATTAAAATCTATTAAAAATAGTTAGCCAACTTAGTTAATTTTCCTAAAAATTAATACTTTTCCCCCAAAAATTTCTCTAGAAAAATCGAAACTAATTATCTCACCCTCTCCGTTGAATCACTTTCATCTAACATTCTTCTATAAATCTTAAGATTTCAATAAATAATAAATATAAAATTATTTTGGCAAATCTTATTTTAATTCGAGGATATTTAGTTTTGGAGTTTCGTGGTCTTCTGAATTTGTCGCCTCCTTCACGCTTCTTGTCCTCTTCCATTGATCGCTGCTTACCAACTTTTCTTTTTCTCTTAACATTATTTTCTGAAAGAGACACTTTCACTCTCTCTGTCAAACACCTTCCATTAATGGAGAGAAAAGCTTTGATAGTGTGCTGCGTTGTTGGCTTTCTGGGACTGTTGGCGGCTGCAACTAGCTTCGCTGCTGAAGCGACAAGGATTAAGGTTTCTGTCTTTCGTTCATGTCTTTTTTTTCTCGAATACCCATCAACGAAAGTCTCAATCTTTTGTGTTATTTCTAGTTCAATGTCTGTTGGGTCTAATGCTTGTGCTTGCCACTGTTATAAGGGTATGCTTTTGATGGGTTATTATGAGTCTATGCAAAATCTTCAATTTTTCGCATGTTTAAGTGTTTATGATCGGCCGTTTCCAAATTGCACTTTTTATTCTCCTTTGTTGCTCTCTTTATCTTGAAGATTTTGCTTTACCATTGTTAATTCATTTGTGTTCTTAAATTTTTCCCCTTTACTTGTTGTGTATGGTGATTAATCCATTATCCTTTTCTTTCTACGAATTTTGAAACGGATACATGAATTTAATTTAGATACATGCAAGGGGTTTTGTTTTGCTGTGAATCCTTGGAGGGGAGAGAAAGGAAAGGGGACGATAATGTCGTTCATGTAAACTCTTATGTTGACAGGTTTTGAGTAAATAATGCACTAGTTCAGTATTCAAGGAACGTGCATTCCTCTTTTTTTTATTATTTTGGTTAAGTTTTTTGGCTGTGTTTGTATACACTATAAGCAAAAGTTGATATAATGATTATTGTTGTGTAACTTCTGCAGGCTTCTCAAGTTCATTTTGTTTCTATCAACCAGTGCACGTATCCTCGAAGTCCTGCACTGGCTCTGGGTTTAATTGCGGCTCTGGCTCTTATGGTATCTCAGATAATCATAAATGTTGCAACTGGGTGTGTTTGTTGCAGAAGAAGTTCCCAAATCCCAGATTCTAACTGGAAGGTGGCACTGGCTTGCTTTGTTTTATCATGGTAATTTTCGCTCTGTACTTTTTATTTGTCATATCATGTTGAGAATTTAAGTTGGATTGGAAGTTCCACATCGAGTAAAAATGAGTAAAATGAGTAAGACGAGCAATCAAAAAAATGATTTATAAACCTATTGTCTTAAACTTCTTAAACTTCTTTGTTGAAGGTAATGTCTTGATCTTTTATATAGACTTGTTTACTTGTCATTGGTGCCAAATCTCTTCTGTTTCTCCCCTACAAAAAAAACCTAACATGTCATACTTCTATTTGGCTGTGTTGGGAATAATCCAAGTGTAAGTCAAAGTCCCACATCATTTAAAAAAGATAATCTTAAACACTATATAAGACAAAAGACTCGTGACTCCATTGTCTTAAGATTTTTGGTTAAAAGTTGTTTGTCCTTTTTTTCCTTGAGACAAACACAAGAAGAGAATCAAATCCAAAAAACCAGACCATTAGAACCTCTAGGCTTAAGTACCATATGAAGTAGTTCATCTCTAACATGGTGGAGCTTAAAAATTGTTGTTAGTGGTTTTTTTTCTGGTGCTGTCATTCCTCTAAAGAGGATCTGGCTTTAAATAAAGCAGTGCTGATTCTACAGCAGTGAAGATGGATTTGGATAAGTCATTTTTAGGGTAGTATATTTAAGGTAAACTGTGGAGTATTGGGATTAGTGTTTCATTTTTTAAAGGAATCTTCCCATTCTTATGCATGATTGTTTATATTCCTTCATGCTTAGACATTTGTGATTTTATTTACAATGTACACACATAAGGAACTGATAGCAAAGATTCTTGAATGAGAAGCAATTTGAACTATCACGATTACACTGGTAAATTTTGAGGTACATGATTTTTTTTTTTCGCTATAAATGCTTATGCTTTTGGTTGTGGAAACAAAGTAGTATTCGCATTATTAGTCTCTTTCTTTTAAACTGTGTGCATTTTTCTGATTTTGTTTAGTAATCATGAACACAAATACAACATTCTCCACCAGAAATTTCTTTTGTTTTTTCTTGAGTTTATAATATGTTGCTCTGGTTTGTTTAACTGATCACTGAAGAAACAAAAATGAAGCTTTTTCTGTTGTACAAGTATATTGGTTTTGTGTTTGGAACAACATTAACTTGTGTCTGATGCATAGAGTACTTATGTATCACATACTTAAGTATTTATGCATCTACTAAACCCTAAACCGTAAACCCTAAAACATTAAATCCTAAACCCTAAGAGTACTTATGCTAGGTTTATTTTATCTAAAATTAGGAGAAAAATCACATGCTTCTATAACTGAAATACTTTTATTGAAACAGGTTTACATTTGTGATTGGTTTTCTGCTGTTACTTACTGGTGCTGCACTGAATGATCAACGTGGTGAAGAGAGTGTGTACTTCGGTTACTACTACTGCTATGTGGTGAAACCTGGAGTGTTTGCAGGGGGTGCAATTTTATCTCTTGCAAGTGCTGCATTTGGAATTGTGTATTACATTTCCCTAACTGAGAAAAAGAATGGTATCCAATACCCATACCCTAACCAAGGGGTCATAGCCATGGCACAACCACAGATCCCATCTCAGACTAATCAAGATCCAGTCTTTGTGCATGAAGACACCTATGTTAGAAGACAGTTCACATGATTGGTGCATTCATGTGTGGAAGCTCCTTCTACTGCTTTAACTAAAACCCTTGTTCTAATATTTAGGGTTTGTATGTGCATATGCATCACTTTTGAGAGGGAAATTGTGCTTTTGGCTGTGTTTATAATTGGATTTGTTAGAACTCTTTAGTAGGTGATGCATTTGGAGTAGCTTTGGATATCATGCTTAAAGATACATTTATATAACCTAAAACATAACGTAAAGATACATTTGAAGGGCGTTAGAATCTTTTTCTTTTATTGTGAGTATCAGTTAGTAATTATAGGGGTGCAGGAAGCAATAACCTCTTTTGAGATCTTCATGTTTATTTTGGACTTCCGGCCCATATTATCAAAATTTCAAATTGATGATTATTATTACCAAAAAAATTGACGATAATGAGTGCTATATCTACTGCATATTGAGCTTCTAACTATGACAAATACCACAACAATGAATATGATCCAGAAATTACCAATTTTAGATAACGTTTTAATGTGAAATAGCAAAAACAACATTTCTTGAACCATACGAATTTCAAACATTCATTATTTAAGCGTTAATGAGTCAACTTCCTTATCTCTAATTCTTTTAACTAATTCTGGAGATTGTGAAAGATGTTAGTTACCCAAGAAATATTTGTTATGGCTTCATATTCACAAAGTAGATTCAGTTCTAAAGATTTCGAAACTACAAGTTTATCTGTACTAAATATCGTAAATATAAGCATAATAGTTTCATATGACTTTCAATAAAATTTAAAAAACGAAGTAAATAATGGTTTCACAGAATCAATGTCAGAAAATAGCAGTTGGAGATAAAGTGAGAGAACTGATATCGCCTGTTACCAGTGATGCATTGTTTTTCAATTGGTAACAACATTTTGAGTTTTTGCCTATACCAGTTGTGCATTTAACATGTAACAAAAGTTCTTCAATGGATAACTCTAAAACTCAATTTACTAGCTTTAACACATGATTTGCCAGAAAATGCAGTGGCTCAATCAACTAGTTTATCTCATTGGTAAATTAACCACTTGGTCAACATTCAAATTAATTCAAAAATCAAATGTCCCGTAGCTGTTTCAATTTTCACAGGGACCAAAATGAAATTAACAATGAGTACAGGGATTAAAACTACATCTTAATATACCTTTACCCCACTGAAAAACCAGCTCGAGTATAGAAACAGGGTCAACGTTGGTATTATAGCATACAACACCTTCAATTTTAAAAACTAGTTGGTTGGAAGAGAATGGCTTCAGAGATATGCTGGCAGTAGATAACCAGATTTTACTGTCTGTCAAATCAATTTTACTCTTCGGCAACAAGGAAGGGTAGTCCCCTAACATCCCAAATTAAAAAAAAAAAATTAAAAAAATCAATACCATTTACAGTTTTCTCAAAACTTTATTTACACAATATACAGTGATGTTAAAACAATCCAAACAGCTTACCAGCCTCCGTGTCTTGAGAAGTAGTCGTTATCTAATGATATAGCAAGAGCTACAGTTACAGCTCTCTCTGCAAGGGTCAGTGTGCGACTGACTTCAAGGTCTTCAATCTTCAGAGAGAACATCATATCAATTAGTTAAGAGTAGAGAAAGGTAAGGTTTCTAGAGAAAAAAGGTGTAGGGAGACTTTACTGCATTAGCAAGGCCAATCTTAGAGCTGGGATCAGAACTCCCAAATCGAATCACATACTGACCAGCATCAGTCAAAATCTGCACATTTCAGTCAACGTATAATTCAGGTTTGAAATCCAACACAACACCTATAATATCTGAAGAACTGAACATGAAATTCTTCAGTTAGATGACTCCACAATAACAGTTAAAAAGTTGATATTAGATATAGGCATAAAGTTAAATCCTTTGCACTTGAAAAAGAGGAAGCAAGAAACAAGGCAAGGATTTATGGTACACAGGTCAATAAAGGGCAGTTCATCTGGTTAAAAGCTGGAGGGAGAACCCATAATTATAGTATAGATATATAAATATATAGTAGATGATTCTATCTTTTCAACTTTCAATTGAAACTTGAAAAAACTGTGCTTAATAACATTAATTGTCACTTACCAGGTGGCATATAGATAACTTTAGCAATGTGGTTGATTATGATGAATATCAAATTAAGATTTAATTTGTAGAACAAAACCAATGGAAATCGCAATCTAACCATAGATATTTTCAAAAGGAAAGTTTTACTTGGAATGTTTAAAAGACAAGTAAGACAAGTAATGGTAAAAGATAAAAATAGCAGTCAATGATTAGCATGTTTAACAAAGGTAAGCTAAATTTTTTTAACAAAGCAATAGGTTAATGCCAAAAACCAACCTCAAAGCCAAAACCCCTCCAATCACGGTCTATTTGAGCAAGCACCTCACCATTAATATCTTTCAGTGTGAATGTCCAATTCCATAAGCCAGGATTCTCTACCACAGCAAATTGCTTATTCCTGCAAATTTTATTATTAGACTCACATTTTGTACAAAAGACGAATGCTATGAAATTTTAAACTCGAGCCTCTGAATAAAGGTGAATTCAAAGAAAACCAATCAAATAGGTCAGCAGCATATGTGAATTTTTTTTTTTGAATAAAAGTAGCCAATAAAATTTTATTCTCAGATAGAGCATCATCATTGATGAACACAGCAAACACAACAATAAAACTGCAGAAAATCAAACTTGTATCAAGGAGAATCCAAGAATATGTAGCCAAAGACAAAATAATAATAATGATCTGATGGTGCACTAACAAATGGTAAATAAAAACCGAAAAGAAAGACTTTTAGATGAGGAACAAGGGCAAACAAACAAGATCTAAAATAAAATGCTATAATGTTTTCCCTTGCTTCATTAGAAGATGCATGGAAAATGCAGCCATACAACCAGTGAACTCTAAGCATTAGCACCCCAGGCTTAAAGTTTCCTAACTATTTGGAAAGGCTAGAAAGCTGTGTCAGAGAACTGAACTATATATTGAGATGGTCGATCATATGGATACACAATGGCATCATAGATTATTACCATTGCATCTCTTCTAGAACAGAATCAACTTCTATAAACTTCCTATCAAGTTATATACAGATTCCTTTTATTCGGAGGGAGGGTGGTAATCCAATCCAGCCGGAGAGCTATGTTCACCAAACATTTATTTCTTCCATTATTAATTCTAGTATTTCCACTGTTTCCAACTCAATTCCTATTATGGCCACTGGTAAAATGAAATCCATTTTCCTCCTTCCTAAACTTAAAAAGACAGCGAAAATGACCAATTATTTGGAAATATATTAGGGAAAGATAACATGCTAATTGACTTTCATAAAATGAAATTACAGATAGATAACAGATAATTGTTACTGCAAATTTTGTCATCCAATGGGCATATGAAAGAAATATTCAGATGCAAAAAGAGATGTAAAGACATTATGATTTTGATAATTAATTATAACAAGTAAAAGAATAGTATCTTTATATTACCCCAGGTACAAATCATAGATTCTCCTCCAGAGATGCCATCGCCTGTGAACTACTCCAACTTCCTGAAGAGAGAACTTAACACAATTAACAACCAAAGTCATGAAAAACAACTTACTCATATAAAACAATGTACTACATTTGGCATACCTGACCATCAACTTCTGCATAAATTGAGCTTGTTATCCACCAAAAGGGTCTTCGAACCTAACCATGATAGTTGTTTGATTTATTTCACTAAGGTGAAAAAAAAAATTCATGTGCATAAAACAAAACCAACATTAGAAATATATGTTCCTTACCCTAAAGAGCTCAGTACCCAAGCCGTCAGTTATGTGTGCAACAAAAGGTCGCCTTAGACGAAGCAACTGCAACAAGAAGGTTGAAATGGAATGAAAAAAAAATCATAATACATACATGAAAAGCACACACAAATCAAACCAAGACACATCGCATAACTTGCAAATGCATCCATTGAACTACTCCTTCCAGAACCCAACCAATGCACAAAGTGCCCAAATATGAACCCCAACACAACTTTAGAAATATCTCCCTCTTTGGACAAACAAAGAACTTACTAATGGACACCAAGTTGATCACCCTCATGTAAAAGTTAGCAAATAAGATGACCCTTTCATAATCCAAAACTAGACTAGTCATGTTAAAAGAGTGTTTTCATTCCACATATTGTAAGACATGATT
>Ga0099823_1005706_pt1 | contig 12469 bp, 9 predicted proteins | sample CowpearedBW_FD_76831 | JGI IMG/M metagenome (GOLD analysis project Ga0099823, IMG submission 76831) | Root nodule microbial communities of legume samples collected from California, USA - Cow pea red BW | ecosystem: Host-associated > Plants > Roots > Nodule | place: USA: California | collected... | reverse complement strand
TATATATATATATATATATATATATATATATATAAACTGTCTTTGGTTAGACGTTATTGGCTTTAATGTATCAGTTAAACCGTAATTTTCTTAATTGGACATAATTTTCTTGATTTAATTTGAATTTGGTGTTGCTGTCCAAATTTAAGTTAGCGATTAATTACTATAATCAGAAGAAATATATGCACGTATCAAGCAAGTGACTTTTTCGCGGTAAAAGACAAAAAGTCTCATTTCGTAAAGAATAGAAAGATATTGAAGTCATTTAATAATAAAAATTGGAAATTTTGTAGCAAGAAAAAAGAAATTTAACTATTCATTTGAAAGAGAAAAGCACGAGAAAGAAAACTATTTTCTTTCACATCATTCACAAAACTAAGAAAAGGTTAATTCAGTATTGGTTTCGATAGAATTTAAAGCCACTTAAATTAAGGTAGTTGCAAATTGTTATAGTGTGAAGTTCTCTCAAAATTGTTATACCGGAATCATGATATTAAAAGTTGAAAATTCTAGCATTACTAGAAACAAAATAAATTTACATATAAATGATTAAAAGTCTCATATTAACTAGAGATAAGGTCATTTCATACTATATAAGTGAGGTGTAAATCTCACCTTACAAGTCGATTTTGTCGGATTGAGTTAGGCATAAAGCCCATTTCTAACATGGTATCAAAGTCAGGTTAAAACCTATCTTAGAAAAATTTTTTGGACATTTTGTTCCACTCGTTATCGGGCCGCTAACGGACCATCCACTAATTTCTAATGCCATGCACAAGATGAATATACTTCGATCATTTCATAATATATAAGTGAGATACAAACTTCATCTTACAAACAGATTTTGTGAGATTAAGTTAGAGATAAAACTCACTTATAATAAGTGCAAATCTTATTTGTTTTTTAGAGCGAAGATGATGCAAGATTGAATTAATTTTAGAATTAAAAAAAAAATGGGTATACCTTTGTTTGTGTCATTTGAAAATAGAAAGGCAAATTGTTAGGCCATTTTCCGTATTTCTCTTGGTTCCATTTGCAACAAAACAAAGAAGGCCACAATGAGTGTTCTCTAAAAATGAATTGAAAACAAAAAGGTGGAAGAGGAAATCTAATCCTTAACCTACACATGCGGGCACAAAAATTGGTCGCTACCACAAAACTTGAATTATAATAATTATTACCAACCCTACCAATCCAAGAATCTCTAAGTGGACTTTCAGTGTCAGAACCTGTAGCAGTACCCCCAAAAAAATCACCTTTTCTCCAACCCACACTAAACATATATGCTTAAACTCATTAACCATTTTTATTATTATTTCTTCCCTATCTTTGCTTTTTAAAATTCAAACCATGTTTTGCATCAAAAGAATGGAAACTCATGTTCTGATGCAATTCAATTCTCTTCTCTCCATATAATAGCACAAGACTTCATCAACAACACCACACCAGCAACAAGATAAAGATCTCAGAGCTTGTGACTTGTGACTTGTTTTGTTCCAATGAGCATGTTAGGCCTGAGAGACCTAGTTCTCATAGCTCAAACACCTTCCCTGCACCAACCCCAACCCATCTCAGAAAACCAAACTCCCAACCTTCCTCTTCCTTCTTCCGCCGCTCTCAGTGTTGGCTTTGGCATTTTCCCTCTCCTCACTGCCACACCCTGTGTTCCACACCCTCACCAAACCAATGAGATTCAAGACTGCGCTGGTGGTTCTGCTGGCAACACCACCACCACCACCACCACCAACTATTGGAACCTCAAGATGTGCCCAGAAGTGAATCCTCCGAAGAAGGGTGTGATCAACATGGTTGATGACGATGAGGAGGATGATGAGGATGATGAGAGACATCATCATCATCATCATAATCACCATAAGGGTGTGATGGAGAGCGAAGAAAACGGGATTTATGGACCTGACTTTAGGGTGTGTCAAGATTGTGGCAACAGGGCCAAAAAAGATTGCATCTTTAGAAGATGCAGGACCTGTTGCAAGGGACGTGGATACGATTGCAGCACTCACGTGAAGAGCACGTGGGTCCCTTCAATTCGCCGCCGGGAGCGGGACACGGTGGTTCCTTCCGCCGGAGGCAGTAAGAGGCCAAGAGCTATAGTGGGGTCCTCACAGAACGCCACTGCCACTTCTCACAGCTCCAACTCCAATAACGCTACAACACCTAAAAGCTTAGCCACAATCTCTTCTCACCAAGGTGCTTTCACTTTCACTTTCACTTTCATTTTCATGTTCTTTCACTCATCAAGGAAATTAAATCGTAAACTTTGGTGTGGTTTGATCCATGTAACTTTTTACTTTTGATTTGTGGTTTTTTGAAGTAATTGGTGGAAGAATGTGGTATAATAAATTGAAGTTGAAATGAATGTGTGGAAATTGCAGATGCGAGCTTCAAACAGTCTTTACCCGGTCATGTTCGTGCACCTGCAGTGTTCAAGTGTCACAGAGTCTCTGCCATTGGGAATGGTGAAGATGAGTTTGCATACTTGGCAACTGTGCATATCAGTGGCCATGTCTTCAAAGGGTTTCTGTATGACCATGGAGTTGAAGGGAAAATTGCAAATGCAGTGCCTTGTGTTTCGGAACTGCAACTGGGAAACAATTGCAGTGCCAAGAACAGAGAATGTTCTTCTGCAATTGGACTTCACAATAACAACAATGCATACCCTGCTTCTGCCACCTGAACATTTCTTCGCAGGTACCAAATTACACCCTCTTTAATTCAAAACAATAAAATCAATGTTTCTGGTCGAACATTAAAAATAAAAAAAATCTCTGTTATTTCCAAATCTTACATTGTTACATCACATCTGAGTTTAAGTTACAGAGAAAATGCCTGGTTACACATTTTCAAATCAAGTGAGAGTGTGAGTGACAGATTTGTTGTTGACTGAGATATAGAAAATTGTTTGTAAAGAAATTTGATGATGCATGCATTTACTTAGTTGGTGTGAAGCGTGAACAGAGAAGGAATTAAGAGTGAGAATCACTTTTAGAAAATTGTGAGTTTCGAAAACCAAAAGGAAACTAGAAAAAAAAAAAAAAGCACTTATGGTGCACTTCTCAATGTCCATTATCTTATCAGACTGCAATTGCATTTCCACGTTGCCATCTTTGTTGCATTTCCACCGCCGCATCCTAAAGTTGCATGCTTCATCACTTATATAAAAAAATAATTATCAGTCAATAATTTTAAAAATTTTGATTAAAAGTAGTGATTTGATGTTTTAAATAAATTTGTTCATGATTTTTGACCTCATAATTATCCAAAATACAATTTTATTTTTTAAATTGTACTGTTTCTTGTTTATGGCAATAACAGGTGATGGATGATGAGTTTGATGAAAGGAAAGAAGTTGATTTTGCAGATTTTCTGGGAAAAGATCTTAATTGTGTAAATTTCTCTTCCAAAAGTGTTTATATTGATGCACAAAGCTTTGAGGGGCCCTTTAAATTTGGTGTACCAGATCAGGGACATCGATGCTGAGGAATTTTAATTCAAGTTTTCATATTTTTATTTAAAGCTTTATGTCAGTCAAAGATTTTACGTCGATTAAAAGTAATACAAATTTATAATATATTAATAGATATAAATTTCATAATTAAAATTGATTTTCGTAAAATTAAATTAAATTTAATATTCATTTCTTATATTTTACCTTATCTCAATGTTAATGGGACATAACAAGATTTCTGTGATGATAAAATGTCTAAAATAATAAGTTCAAGAGGTGAAAATCATGAAAATAGGACTATTAAGTTATAACGTTGACAACTAATTCAAAATTTAAACGATCAGTTAAAACGTCACTTTTCATAGGAAATATAATACGACGATGATTACTATTTTTTAGTATCTGCAGTTAAATGCATTCATTATAAAACTATTTTAAAAAATAATGATACGTTTAATCATTTTGAAGTTATTGGTTTTAATTATTTTATATTGTTAAGTTTAAGTGACTTAACGTCATTTCAAATTAAATTGAAGCCTCCCTGTTAGTTCAATATAATATACCTACAATTATTTGAATTACTACTATTATCATTAATTTATTCTTTGATTTTAATTCCATTATTTTTAATATTGCTATTAGTTTATAATTTCCTAGGTGAATCCAAGAAGACGCTGTAACCATAATTACAGTATAATATACTATTTATAATTTTATATATAATATGTAATGCGTAGTGTTTTTTATTATCTGAATGAATTTATCAAAATAAAATTCTTAATATCTTATAAGTTATTGTTACGAAATAACTCAATTAAATAAATCTTATTATTATTATTATTTATTATTTTATAATTATAAAAAATGTGTGATAAATTCATTAATTTAATAGATTCAAATCTTTATAGAAAAACGTAAAACTCAAATAAAGTTTAATGTATATTAAATACAAGTTTCTGTGATACATATAATTAGATATTTTCTTTAATTATTTTATTTACAGCACTACTAATTTTGTTGAATTTTTTTCAATTTTAATTGTGAAACTTTCGGATGTTAGTAGAAGATAACACAAAACCATAGCAAGAAGATTTGCATTTACTTTTGTACACAAATCTATAGTTTTCATCTTCTGAATGTACAATTTATCCAGTGCCGAATCCCAGAGGCCTTATTTGGGGACAAAATAATGCATACAGAAAAGAATAATGTTCAATCTTGTGTACCACTTTTTGCTGATTCATTTACAATTGAAAAAAAAAAGGCTTTGATTAACTCTAAACAACATTTGATCTACGCTAAAGTATACATTCGTTGTGCCTATAGATAAAGTAAAATTCACTAAATGAACTGGAAAATGCAGAAGTTTTAGAAAATGTGTATCTGTTTCTGTGATCACAAAATAGCCTCCAATAACAGTGTGATTGCTAAGCTATGTATGAGTATGAATGAGAATGTTAGAACTTTGTGATTTCCTTGTAACTATACATTGATGTGCACCTGTTGAAAGATGAATTTTTAGCATCAAAACCTCACCTTCAAGTGTCATCTACAAAAATTCTGAAGATGAAATCACGAAAGCGTTTTGAGTATTGCCTTGGATCAACAGCAGAGATTGATGTTGGATCATACTGGAACGATTTGTAAGCATGTTCAAGCTTTTTACTGATATCATAGTCTTGCAATATGTCTATGATACCAAAAAAGATTATGATGTCATAACACTCCCCAGTTGGCTCTCCAACCAGCTGAGGAGTCTCACTTGTGCTTTTCCTCACAGTCATTTCAGCCCTTGCTGGCATATTTATTCCTAATTGAATCCACCTGAAACATAAAACACAGTGTAAATGAAAAAACACTTCCTAACTGAACACCATCAAACTGCAAAATTTAGACAAACTACAGCAAATTAACTTATAGAGAAGGTTAATGCATTTTCTCTTCTTATTTCTTATTCTTTCCTCCTAGAATGGCTTACGAAGAACCTTGTCCAAACATGTCCACAATTGTGCTTGTTTGGGTCAAAACTAAAGTTGATACGGTTAAAAAGTGAATTTTAATCCTAATTTAACCTCACAAAATTGACTTATAAAGTGAGGTTTGCATCCACTTATTTGTTGTCAATTAATCTTATTTTTAACAGATACCAGATGAAACTTTTGTAAAGATGAAGTTGATGACAATATACCGGCTAGGATCTACTGCAAGATTATCAGCATCAACTCCAGAAAGACGGGACCTTCCATCTTCTACACCAGTTGGGGTACAGCCACCGGCTAAACTGATACGAGTAGGTGCAACAGTGCCAGCAGAAGTTGTTTCCTTGAAGTGAAGACCAACCAACATACTGTAATCCATAATCCTCTCCTGCTCAAGAAAGTCACAGTCCCTATCCACTTGCCTGCAAAACAACATATTGACAAATATAACCATCTTCCAAATACTGCATAACATCAATGTCAAATCACAGAAACCACATTCCAGTGCATCAATCATATCACATAACATTGTAGAATGCAGACAATTATCGACCAGCTAATGAAACCTTATCACTGAAAGTTTCATATATTTTAGATTGTTGGTGTAAAGTTTGTATCTTTCAACTGAAATTGTCATATAAGCTAATACAACGTGCTTTAATGAAACAAATGCTTGCATAGGCAAGAATGGTGGGAAAAGAAGCAATAAGGATGGGTTTTTCACCTGCAGAATTCTTGGAACCAAGACTTCTGTAACCGGAATATAAAATTTAGGTCAAGGTCCTTGAGTGTTGTTGTAGGTTCTATTTCTGATTCGGGTTTGTCAGTAGTGCGACCAAAGGTTGAACCTTTAAGGTCAAAGCGCCTGTGGATGGCATATTGAGAACAGAATAGGTTTCCCATGATGACAAAGCGAACCTGAAATAGATAGATTAGAGGTGTAATTATCTAAAAGCTTTCAATACCAAAAGACAGTTTATACACATCTCTGTACTAGTGTATACTACCTTCTTCTGTGAAGTTCCTGTTAGTTTAACACAGTGGAGGCCATAGAACTTGGTAACTAGAGTGTTCTCAAAAGACCGAACATGTTTGTAATATGCAGGAAGCATTCTCAGAAAAACCTGCAATCATGTAATAAACATAGGATTAAGCAAACATTGATTGACAAGCATCATACCTAAGTGGAGTAATACATATCTTTGGCAAACTTGTAACTTTCTTGACATAGTAACTGTTGTTCTTTTGTAATACATAGATCCACTATACTACTGGACTTCGAAATGAGATTACGTGTAAAACTATCTAATTATGAGATTAAGAGAATATATATATACAAACTAATGCCTTAGCATATTGTATTCAACCAACTAAAAGAGAACTCACTTTTACTTCAGCTTTTTTCATGGTCTTTATCATGTAACGATCATCGTTTGTCAAATAGAAAAAGCTTCCACTTTTCCCAGGGGATGAGAGCTCTCGAAGGGCATCATTCCCACATATTGAAATCATATAATCAGCTGGATCAACTTTGAACAATTTTCTGAGAGCCCTAGAAATATAAATGCAATCAGTTTGAATATAATTATAGACTATTTGTTTATACAAGATTATGAAACAATTATAACAACAACCATGAAATGAACATGGCATATCCTAGCACCCTTTGTTCTTCCTAGAGAGATACCAAAAGGGTTTTTCGAATGCCACTTTCTAGAGAAATAAAAACCTTCCTCTTTGTGATTCAAAAGGAAGGTTATAAATTTTAAAGGGCACTCTCAAGAAGTTAGCACATATAAGAAGATTCTGTTAGAAAACATGGTTCAGCTAATGAAGACCAAAGTTTGGTGAAATGAAGAAATAAGATTACTTAGGCCATGGTGTCTACCTGAACACAACCGGGCAGTAGTCTTTCCATCTAAATTCACTAGACGGGTGAGGTGGTGTGTGCTTGGACCCTTCCGTTGGAAATCTTGTCCATACTTTTTCTTTGGGATCAAATGCAGAAGACTTCAAATCAAGCGATGGAGTTGGAGCAGGTCTTCCAACAGAATGTCTGTGCTATGGCACAACAAGTTAACAATAGAAGGAAATTTTCTTTGTTAGAATGCCGCACCATTCATTCTAAGACATCATCTAACTCAACTAATGTTCACATTTTTTAGCAAAAAGATGACAGAAGAAATTGCATGATCAGTAGTACCTGATACCTAGCTGCAGATTCAACATAAGCTCATAATTCTTGTGCCCTTTGGATATGGTCTCTCCCTGTCTCTTGGGATTCTTTATTCTCAACCTCGTAAAACTGCTTCTAGTAGAAATGGAACGAGCTTCCATGGCACTAAATCCAGATTTTCTACCTCCATCAAAACCAACATTCCCATCATTACAACTGTAGCTACTGACCCTCCCATCCTCTGAAGTCCACCTTGGCCTCCCACTCCCATCAGTTCTCTTCTTAAGCAGTGGCCTATTATCCTCATCTCCCCCACACCCACTCAATGTCTTCTGCGAAGGGTAAATTGCCACTTTCTCACAAGGACAAATATGGCAATCATTCAGCTCCACACTGTACAGATTCTGAGGATCCCAATCCGTAGAACTTTCAGGAGAAGATTCAGAAGGATAATAAGTCCCACTCTGTTCCCCTGGGCCTTGACTCCAAACCCCAACATAGAAACTCCCATCACTCCACCTGAATGTGCCATTTCCCTTTGGCAACCCTTCCTCCCAAGCCCCATCAAACCTATTCCCATTGTTCCACATCATTGTGCCATTCCCACTGAACACACCATTCTTCCACTGCCCAATGTACTGGTTCCCATTCTTCCACTGGTACCTCCCTTGCCCATTCTGCAACCCCTTCTTCCATTCCCCATCATAGAAATCTCCATTGGGGTAGCTCTCAGTCCCCTGTCCCTGCTTCAAGTTCATCACCCAACACCCCTTATAGGTGTCCCCAGAAGCACCAATGTAAGTGCCTTTCCCATCCATGTAACCACTCTTGAATTCACCCTCATAGGTAGCACCACTGGGCCAGCTAAACCTCCCCGTTCCCATGGTGCTTCCGGTGATCCATTCACCCACATACATGCACCCATCTGTCCAAAGGTACTTTCCTTGGCCATGGGGGAACTTCTCCACCCATTGGCCTGTGTAGAAGTCGCCGTTGGGGAGAATCTTCTCAACCTGACACACCTCCGCGGACATATCATCATCCACATGGGCCACAGACATTTGTGTGAAGATGCTGCTTGCCCTTTTCTTCGTACCACTCGATTTGCGAAGTGTTGCTTCCCAGGCTTTGTTGATCTCTTTGCTCATTCTCTTTAAGGAATCCACTTTGATACACCCTCCCTCACACCCCTATTCTTCTTCATCCATCAATGCTAACAACACAAATGCCCCTCGATTAAAAAAATAATCTTTAATGAATGCAATGTCGCAGAAAACATTTCTGCACCAACCCCAGGACTGAATAACACAATGGGAGGAATCAATCAAATTGTGAAAATAAACCTAAAAGAGACAACAAAAAAAGAATGAAGAGCTTTTTGTGCTTTCGGCTATGTGTTATTTATGTGGTAGTGTAAAATGGGTTGTCTTCAGATTTTGAAAGAAACGACAATGCTGTTGGGTTGACGAGGTAATCAAAAGGTTGGTTGGAAGACTTGTCTTTTTTGTTTCTTGTTCTTGCGCAATTTCTCTTTCTCCTTTTTCCCCCTTATTTTTTTGTTGATTTGGAATTGGATCAAAGGGATTCAACTCATGGTTCTGTGGGTTGCGATTAATGCTCCGAAAAGTACTAGGAGACCAGACAATTACAAGGAAGTAGAGAAAGGGTGGTGGTAAATATGCGATTTTGGTTTGGTCCTAATTATAGTGTTTTTTGTTTTAATCGCAGACATGTTTCTTCTCTTAAACCGTTAGTTTGATAGATTGAGAATGACTATTGGTTTTGGCATTCGTATGAGTTCTTCATGGCTCTTAAAACAACAACATCAACCCAGTCACATGCATCATAATGAGATTTAGCATGTTGGGTGAGAAAGAGTATGAATTTCATTTAAAAAAATCTTCAGAAAGATTATGATTAAATCATTCAATATTTTATTTATAAAATATTTAATTTTCATATTTTAAATATTCGATTTTCATAATTTTTGGTTGAAATTTAGTTAATATGTTATTTTTAAATAATATAAGAGAAATGGATGTCACACGAAACATGCGAGTAGATAGTCATGTTTTTTAAAATAATATAATTATTTATTTGATTTAACTAAAATTATTTAATTGGGCTTAGATAGTAAAAAAAAGTGTCTTATAAAAAATAAAATTAAAATTTCAACCAATTAATAAATATTTCATAGTATAACACCTCTTATCTTCTAGTATAGATTCAAATTCTAGAATCAAAGTTTGCTTAACGGTAACCTGGATTGTGTACTGAAAAAATATATCATTATATAAATTCAACATTTTATAGACAATTTAAAATAAATTTTACCGTTCCATAAAGTAGAAATATTTCAATATTTTTATCGATCCGGTTAATTTACATAAATGTGAAAGGCAAAGTGCACAAATATAACAAATCAATGGTAGTTGGGGATTGACGTGCTTGATCGTCAATAGGGGGAAACAAAGGACGCATTGTTGCTGCTGGTTGGGGAGTGACGCCAACTGGCTGGGGAGGGACACCAACTGCGCCCTTGGTTAGGGATGCTTCTAACATTTTAAATTTATATTACAATGATTTTATTATAGTAATAACTAAAATTTTATAATATATTACATATTATATATAATGTATTAAAGTTATATTATTTATATCTCCATTATTTTAAGTTAAAAAAATATATTTAAAAAATACACGAAAGATTAACAAAATGAAATTTTGACATCAATAAGCAATGATTATTACCTATTATGTATTGATACTTTAACTTGGGTCATGTATCCATATCTGATACATATCATGCCATGTCTGACACTTTATGATACTTTTTATCAATATTTATCAATGAAACATCTAATTTATAAAGTCGTAGTTCACTACAAGAAAATATTTGAATAGTGATCAAATTGACAACTAAAATAGTTTCAAAAAATTATAATTGGTCTCTAAATTGATAATTAAAATAGTTTCAATTAAGAATTGGTTTCTAGATTGGTCATTAACATTAGTTGCTAGGTTTTGGCTACCAAAATAATTAGTGTCTAAATTGCTCTCTTATTAGAAAATTGGTCTCTAACATATTTTTTATTACTAAAATTTGTCATTATTTAAGAGTTTTCTTGTAATGGTACTTTTATATAAAAGAGAATAAAAGGAAACAAAAGAGAAACAAAAGAAAAGGAAGAAAGAAGGGGAGAGGAAGGAGTGAAACAAAAGAGCTAGTAGAGAAGAAAAAGAAGGGAGCATAATCTAATCGTGCGTATAAAAAAAAGGATAATCCACTTGTCTCTTATGATATCTAAGATAAGAGAACGAGACATCTATCATTTTATCTTTTAATTTTTATTGTTTTTTCATTTTATAATTATTTTTATTTTCTATATTATATTAAGTGAGATACTTTTATCCTCATTCTAATTTATATTTAGTTCTCGTTCTTACTTATTTAATTTTATTTATCTATCGTCACGTACCAGTCATCTTTATATATATTTATTTGGTTATGCACTGATCTTATTTATTTATACAATTAAATGAGTTAGTATTACTCAAGATGAAATGTTTTTACAAGATGAAATGTTTTTAAGTTACTTTGTTGATCATGATGAGACTCAATTATTCTGACTAATCACTACAAAATTAATTCAAGTCTTTATAAAGTATGATAAAAATCAAATTTATGGATTTGAAAGAGTTTTTATTTTTATTTTATCTTATTTTATTCTTATATACTGTATATTTTTTTATGTGATATTTGTCTCACTCACCCCTTGTGTGATTGCGTATGAAAAACAAAAAATTTATAATCTCATCATAGATGACTACTCCTAATATGTCTGACCCTTCTTTATCGATATTGTAGCAGTTTTCCTATGACAATCAAATGCAGTAAAAATAATCTTATCTATTAACATTTTTTCTCCAAATGCTCAAAACTAGTATATAAAGAAAGAAATATAACTAAATAATACTTCTTTTCTTTTAACTTTTTCAAATGTAGGAAAGATAATATATATACTAAACGATGTAAAATATAATATAGTATTATAAAATATAATATTTTGAAAAAACGCAAAGTAGATTTAAGGGATTATTATGAAAGTTCAGAAATTATTAATTATTATTAAAGTATTGAATCAGTGTGGTATTTAATATAATAAATTATTTTAATTTAGTGAATTATAAAATAGTTTTTATGATACCGTAACCACTTTGAATGATATGTTGACTAATATTTTTACTGTACAACGAACATTAAAATATAAAATAAAGCAGAATAATAATAATATGAATTGTTTCACCATTGTAATTTGAATATTAATTGTAAATTAGTATATATAATATACAACTTTATACTTTTTAAATTTGTGATACGTGTTTTATTATTTATAATTTATTATTTCATAGTCTGGATTACTTTCGACCTCCTTTATTAATATTTATTAAAACAATTAAAATAAAATAAAAAAATACTACTAAATCTATTACAGTAACGAGTATAAAAACATGTCAGATAATCAGGAACCAGGAACGAGGAAAAGTCTATCGTTCTCATTTATTCAATAATGAACATAAATCATTTTATATATAAAGTGTCCTAGATAAGTGATGAGTGTCTCACTCTATATTACTGAATACCAGGTATACAAGACAAAATAGAGAGAGAAACAGAAAAGATTACATTAATAAATTTAATTAAGCTATAATTACATTAATGAGCTTTAAAATAAAGTTCAACAATAATATAAACAAAATCAATTCCTCAAATTAATTGAATAAAATTAAGATGGATTGGTTGATTCAACTTTAATTTTATTCTAATTACATTATTAACTTATATAT
>Ga0099823_1005703_pt1 | contig 12472 bp, 8 predicted proteins | sample CowpearedBW_FD_76831 | JGI IMG/M metagenome (GOLD analysis project Ga0099823, IMG submission 76831) | Root nodule microbial communities of legume samples collected from California, USA - Cow pea red BW | ecosystem: Host-associated > Plants > Roots > Nodule | place: USA: California | collected... | reverse complement strand
TTTTTTTTTTTTTTTTGTGTTGATTTGGGTTTTGAGTGATATTCATCTCATCAAGAGTTGCTAAGAGAAATAGTGTGTCTCAATCAATGGCATTGTAGTTTTATGTTACCCAAATCTATTATCATGATGCATTAAAAATACTTAATAATTCCTTCAGCCTTTAAGAGTTCATCCCATCATTCTATCGTACTAAGAGTAGTATTTGTCTATGTGTTTTGGGGTTTAAATCAAACTTCGGACTTTCCTAGATCTTCTGTTGTTGGAGTAAATTTTTGTAAGAGTACATTAATTATGGTAAGATAAGCTAACCTAAACTCATAATTGTATATTAAGATTAAGATATTGGGTAAGTGTTTGAGATATTCTTAAAAAACCTAGAGTAGTACCAATAAATGGATTAGAGTGTAACAACTTTAAATATATTATTACAAGAAAATCTGTAAATAATGACCAATTTTAGTGAATAAGAATATGTTCAAAGACCAATTTTCTAAATAAAAATCAATTTAGAGACCAATTTTTTTTATAGTCAAAACTTTAATAGTTAATGTTAGAAACAAATTCGTAAGAGAAACTATTTTAATAATCAATTTAGATATCAATGACAAACTTTTGAAATTATTTTAGTTACCAATCATTTTTAGTTTATAAATTGGTCACTATAACTACTAATTATATGTTGTTACTAAAATTTATTATTATTCAAAGATTTTCTTGTAGTATATTACTATAATTATATATACACTAATGTATGTATGATTGATATAAACTTGTAACTGTAGTTAGTATCATTGTACTAATTTATGTAGCTGTAATTGATTTATATAGGTAGTTAAATTGATGTGGAAATAGTAAGAATAACAATGGGTCGAGTTAGATATGAGTCATGCCTATCCGCTACCTATCTTGCGTAAAACAATTCATTTCGTTCCATGTTCTTCTACTTGTTAGATATTTGTGAAAAAATATTTGTGAATCTTTTTATATCTGCATTCCGAACACCATAGATACCAACATATAATTTTATATATATATTTTTTAAGTTTTAAGTGAAATTATCTAAAAACAAATCTTTAAAATATAAATTGAGTTTAAAAAACTAATTTTTAAGTATAACTCAGATCAAATTACTTAATAAAATATTAATAGAAATAAACTTATTCTTTCTAAAAGGAAAGTTTAAAAGTTGTATGAAAATATCAATTTTAAAAGATTAATCTTTTACAAAATAATCTCAATGTCATAGGTCTAAATAAAAAAAAATAAAAATATATGAAATCTAATTTTAAAGGATTCTTCTATGATTAATATCTTCTTCATTAATTGATAATTTTGTTTTGATCACTTGAATTAAAAAATACTTAAATAAAATTTACTAATAATTATTAGTGGGTAGTGAGTTTTTGCAAGTTAGATACCATGATATGTGTAGTCCAGGTAATCAAAATCGAGATTTAAATCGCAAAATCGTAAGATCTTACAATTTTACATTGTTTACGAGTTAGATTTCATGCATAATCATGACATAATAAAATCGGTCAGATCATGTACAAAATCGTATAAATCTACGTTTTTTTTTTTGTTGTATCGCCTCTCCACCTTCTTGAGTAAATGAATTCAACTTAAATTAAGCATAAACCTAACTAAAAGCTAATCTAATTAAAAAATTTCATTGTTATGTGTGTTATCACCACATTTCATCAAATTAAAAATTAATACAAAACTTCAACACCACAACACCATTAAAGTAAAAATTAATATAATTAATTTTTTTTCAGCCAGCATTTGTTGATACACGAGAAACATTTATTTTGATTAAAACCAAGGTGGTGTTAAAGGAGATGATATTCTTATTACCCACTTTTAGATGGGAGAATGTTCTTATTAATGTGTTTAGTAACAAAGATAAAACTAATGAAAATTCTTTTAGTTTTTGTTTTAACTTAAATGATTTAAGTTTAATGAAATATAGAGAAAATGATAAATTTTGTAAATTTTGAAGTTTGATGAAATATTAACAAAGAATTAATTTTATCTTCATGACGTGTACTTGATGATATATACCTAATGTTTGTATAAATAGAAGAATCTAAAAATTTATAATCTTTGTTATGATCTCATGCTTTATGGTTATATAAACCTTCGCAATCATAAATATATTTCGATTTTAACTTATCCAAGCGAGTAATAAATACATATATTTATTATCTGCATTATTTTGTCATTCCTAGAAAATAAACTTTATCTGAGCATTGAATGCTGTAGCTATATAATTGTTTGTGGTGTCCACATTTAATAAGTAAGATGTATGTAATTATATAAATTGAGAATTAAAACATGGATATTTTGAATTATATTGAGAAAGGAATGTTTATATTTTAAAAATAATTTTGTCTTAATTGAATTGGAAATTAAACTAAGTCATATAAAAAGTTTGTGTTAAACAGAGGAAAAGCACGTCCGTGTTGGTTGCATCTAAGGTAATTGGTAGCATATTCTGTTTTGAATATGACCACATCTCCATTACCATTATTATGGTTGAACTCAGTAGCCGAAGATTTTAACCTAAAGTTTCCACGCATGCAAAAGTCAATTATTGAACCATAGTTTAAGAAATGCATGTTCATATAATACCACTACACCACACGTGAGAGAGGATATTACGTGATTCCCTTCGACTCAACATGTAAACCCACGTTTGGAAAAGAAAAAAAAAAGCGGTAAAATAAATGAACTGAACTCTAATTTACGTGTAATATTAAACAAAAACATTTGCATAAATAATTTATTTTTAGAGAAAAAGTAAAGATAATAAAGTTTTTTTTTTTTAATATTGAAAAAGTGTGGAGAAAAAGAGTAAAAGGGTACATGAGGAAAAAAATAACGCAAGACATGGTCATGAGAAAGCATATGGCAGACACCACATTTACTTATTTAGCACCATCAACGGTCCACCTTCTCCCATCACTCTCTCCCTAACATTCATCACATCATGCTCACTGGGGACCACATCCCATAACCTCACCTTCACCACCACCCAAACTAAAACCCACGCCACGTGCCTTCCTCTTATTGGTTGCATTCCCCTGCATGCTGTCCCACAACAACACTTCCTGTCTCAAAGAAACTAAAAGGTAAGCCACGTGTCACTCCCGGAACGTCACCGTGACGACCAAAGTCCTAACTCTCTCCATGATTATGTCATCTCTGTGGATCTTACCCTTCCTCTCTCGTCCACGTCATCAGAGCTTCTTTATAAATTAATTAATAAGCTCAAAAATTAAATCAGTGTTATTCAAGACATTCATATAATAACATTAATAAGTAATACAAAGGTAATATTTATAATTACTTCGTTAAAATTCTAAGAGTTTTTTTAAAGTGATTTTGAGTTAAAAAATTAAATATAAAAGCACTTATCTAACTCACTTCTCTTACCAGTATTATTTTTTACTACACATAACTTTTGATTACGTCAGGTTCAATCTTACGGTTCCACGTCCAAGTCAAAGTGACATCATCCTCCTTTTCACCCATGTGACCGTTCATAGCTATTTCACCGCCAAATTTCTCCTATTCCCCAACCCTTTCCTTCTTCTACGCCCCACGCACCTCAGAGCGCGTGTATCTCTTTTTCTTTAGTATATATGAATACATAAAATAAACAAATATTATGATTTCAGCGTTTTTTCTTATGCTGGGTATTTCATCGTTAGCTTTTGAAAATTTCATTAATTTAAAAGGAAAGTAAATAATTGTGTGTTTTTTTTTTTCACTACTGCATTGTTTCATAACGATGATAAAAATATTTGGGATGAGAATAAATTGGTGGAATAAAAATAATTGAGATTAAAAATGTTTTTGATGAAGGAAATGAAAAATAAATAGGGATAAAAAACAAAATATGAATATAATAAATAAATGAAAAAATAAAGTGTAGGCACTTAGATTATTTAACCAGTACCTAAGTAAGTTAATTTAAATAAACTATTTTTAATATATTGAGAGAAGTTGTGATTTATTGAGTTTAAAGGTGAGTTAAATTGTTTACATTTTGTAATAATTTATAATGGCCAATATAATTAATCAGTTGATTTAAAATATATGAACACTTTGTCAATGCTTAACAGAGTGACAATCCAATAGATTCACTAGAATAACTCACTTAATCTGCCCGAAAAAAGAAAAAAACTAAAAATAGTAGCTGATTCAGTTCATTAACTTATTCAAGTTTGTTTTGTTCAGCTCTTCAATTCCATAAACTATTCAGAATTTCTAAAAGAATTTCTTTAATATTAAAGAAATTTACATAGTTAATATGGTTGTTTAAAATACGTATTTATTATTATTTTTAGTTTCTTTTATCAATAACAGTTAGTGATGCAATTGTAATTTTATAAGATCAATTTTCATAATAGAAAATTATATTTATAATTTAGAAACTGCAATTAAATCTGTCAAATTGAGAATTAGTGAGCTTAAAGTTTTTTTTATCTTTTTAATTAATGATGTGTAAATTAATCCTCCCTGTATTAATGTTTGCAGTAGCACTTAAGAAAGTGCAACAAGTGGGTTACGAAGAAGACAAAACAAGTTTGCTATTTTTCTGGAAATTGGAATTTCACCGAAAAAATACATTAAAAAAAAAAAAAAGTCAAAATAAGAGAAGGGACAGAGTTCTCAGATTATATTTCCGATAAATTCATGAAATCTCCTGATTAACAGAGGAAATAAAAAATAATAGTAATATAATTTTTATTATTTATTAACATTATTTTTGCTCCTAATTTGATGAAAAAATATGATCCAAGTGGAGACAAAAAAAACTCTATTTAACAAACCAGAGGAAGAGAGATGAAGATGAGAAGCCAATGGAGAAAACATGCAGATCAAGGAAGCAGAGAGTAGCAGAGGGTAAGAGAAGAGAAATAGAGTTGATGAATTAAATAAATAAAAAAAAAACTAATAATAGTAGCACACAACACAAGTATAGATGGTGATGTAAGCAACCACAAAGCAACTCTTTTTTTTTTTTTCTTCTTCTTTTAATTAATTAATTTTATTCACTATTATTATAAATAAAAACTCCACCACTTCAACCTTTCATTTCAGTTCATTCACTCTCACTTCTTTCTCCTTTCACACGATGCAAGGCCTCCGCCGCTGCTCAAACGACGTCGTACGCCTCGACCTCACCACTCCCACGCCGGCCACAACCAACTCCTCCACCACCTCATCGTCCTCCTCCTCGCTCTCCATCGACGTCGAGGAATCCACGGAGGCGCGTATCCAGCGGCTCATATCGGAGCATCCGGTGATCATCTTCACGCGCTCCTCCTGCTGCATGTGCCACGTCATGAAGAAGCTCCTCGCCACCATCGGTGTCAACCCCACCGTCATCGAATTGGACGACCACGATATAACGGCCCTCCCGGACGCCACCCGCACTCCCGCCGTCTTCATCGGCGGCGCCTCCGTCGGCGGCCTCGAGTCCCTCGTCGCCCTCCACGTCAGCGGCCACCTCGTCCCCAAACTCGTCCAAGTCGGCGCCCTCTGGGTATGACCACCACCCACCACCACCACCGTCAATAATATATTTTTCATAATCACCACCATATATATATATATAAATATATAAAAATTATTTACCTTCAGAAAAGAAAAAAAAAAAACTAATTGTATAATTTTTAGTCCTCCTCTCTATGTTAAATGAAATCTCTCTCAATCAATTCACCAGTTTCTCTCTTCCTTCTCTGTTATGTATTTCAATTCTCTAACCAAATGAGTGCTAACATTTCCTTATATTAACAACATGGAAAACCGAGACTAATTTTTTTCTGGAATTTCCCAGACACATGCTGGTTCAGTTTGACTTCGCAGAAATTCAGGTTGGTTTTTGGGACTGATAGAAAGAATCTCACTTTCTTAAATGTCTGTTGAACACTTGATCTTTTACTGCATGAATAGAAGTGTTGTTAACAAGGTTGATGAAAAAGAATGGGTTTTGATGGATACGGAGAAGAAAAGTTTGTGGAAAGAAAGTTTGATTATTTTGATGTGGGAATAGATCTGCGAGTATGGTTTGTTGGGGGTGGAGGGTACTCGCGAGGTGTGAGTGACACGTGTTCGGAGAGAGCATCTGTGTTGTGTGGTGAGAGCGACAAGGATGTGTGGTTGGGTTGGGTTCAATGGTTGTTGTTGTTCTTCTTCTTCTACAACTACTCAGTGTGGTTCGATTATCGATTATACATAATCACGGGTTCCTTTTTTCCTCAATTATTATCATGCAATCAGAGGCCATGGTTTTCTCACTTTTGCTTCATCCATCTTATTCATCACTCTTACCTAATCATTTTTTTTTTTCACACTACTTATCTTTCATTAATCAGAAATTAATTAACAACACACTGGTAATTAATTACTACTTACCAAGAGTTTAGTTTTTTCTTCTTTTTTTTTTCCATAGAGATCAACCTAAGGGGATTTTATTTTATGTCTATTTTTGACAATGATAGCGACCATCATGGCCATTCAAAAGAGGATTTTTTTAGGGTTCTTCTTGACTTGTTGTCCCCTTTGAGGGTTAAACAGTTGGAGAAGAAAGGGAGTTCACAAAGTACTTTGGAAAAGATGACGAAGATGATGAATGAATGAAGAAAGAAGGCTATGAAAAAGATAAACTTTTTACATGTTCTTTATCAGTAGACACAAGCACCTCCAATTATTGTGAAGAAAATATATAAAGTTTAAATCCAACACGTCTCTTTTTTTTTTCCTTTTTTTTTTTCCATTTTTCCTTCACACCATTGTGAACATCATAGAATCAAATTCCATGTTGTGAGATAATATAAACCCTTCTTCTCTCAGAGTTTGATGAGTTAATTATGCTAAACTAGAAGAGAATCATTTGCAGAAAAAGGGAGATGGAATTGCAACCCCAATTTCTGCTTCATATTCTTCCTTCCTTCTTTGACTAGTTTGGTATCAATTGCTTTTGCCCTTTTTAATCTTTCACAGAATTGATGTGTATGTGTATATTTATTTACTTTTACCAAAGCCAAGGTGGTGTAACCATAAACCTAATATAAAAAATTATCTTGGTTTTTCTTCTGCAATGGAAGTTGTGAAAAAAACAATAAAGAATAGTTTTTTTGTGGGGGCACTGTTGGAGATATTTTAATAATAATTGTTATTGAATCTAGAATTCAGAAAAGGTAAAAAGCCCAGATAGATTCAAAGCTAAAACAGGGTGCAAGGACAAACTTGAATTACTGTCATCATGCCAAGAGACAACAGCATTGATGGGTGGTGGTGTGTGATGCCATGCATGACTACATCCTCATAAAACCTAAGCCAACCTCTTAATTCAATAGTCTAAAGGGTATATCACCCACATGACCACCATCAGCATCAGAGCATCATCATCATCGGCATGAGCAGCAACATGTATATATATAAAGAATCAAAATATCAACTTTGAATTCAATGTTGAAAACCAAACCCTAAAAACCTCAAATAGAAACAAAATGAAAAAGGTTAGCACTATGAGTTGCAGTGTGTACACAGTACTATAAACAAAAAGCACTTTAATTTATTAGTGCTGATTTATTGATAGCCAAAGCATCTTAGAAGCTGGAGTACAGCCAAGTAGCTTCGTGCTTTCTCTGTATTTGTTAATCATTTATGAGTCTGTTTGTTGCACTCAAAAGTACTACGAAACTAACACTTTAAGCTATTTTTATTATTTAAAAGACTCCACTTTTTTTTAATATGACAGCAATAGCATTATCGTGATGTTAATTCTATCAGTATATTGTACTGGATTTTTCACATCAAATAATAGCCTATTTCTTTTACATTTTTTTCACTTCATAAATAGTGTTTGGCTTAATCGAGTAATTATTATATAATCTTTTAGACCAGACATTTATTTTGTACGTGTTAGTTTCTTAATTTTGTTAGGGATATCATGAATTTTGGATTTTTAATGATATAATTCATATCTATTTTGGATCCAAATAATTGGATTAAATTTTTTATTCAGATTCATTTTTTCAGAAAAAATAGATTGGATTTTTTAGAATTCAAATCCAAATCCAAATATTTGGATCAAGTTTCGATCCAGATCAAATATTTGGATCAAGTTCAAAATCCAAAATTTATTTTTCATAAAATAAATTTAAATAGAAATTTCTAAAACTTGTGTCCATAGGGTTGACACCATAAAATTTGACAGATTTTTTGTCGGGGTCAATGAGACCAAATTTCAGCATGGGACGAACTCGACAAACTTTCGGTCGGAACCAACCGAATTTTGGTCGAGCTCGACTTGGTGGAATTCGGCCAAATTTTGCCTAGGTCGACTCAGCCGAATTTGACTAGGGTTGACTCGGCCAAATTCGAACGAATTTCGGTCGGGGACGACGTGACCAAATTTGGGCCAAGGCCAACTCGACAAAATTTCAATCGACATCGACATGACTGGATTCGGTCGAATTTTGGCCACGACAGATTTTTCTTAATACGACCAAATTTTGGCCAGAGTCGACTTGGCCAAATATGGCCACATTTGGGTCAAGGCCTGATCAGTCAAATTTCGGTAAGGATTGACTCCACTAAATTCGTCGGTCAGGATCGACTCGACTGAATATGACCAGTTTTAATTCACGACCGACTCAGCTGAATACAAATTTGGGTTAGGGCCGACTCGACCAAATTTTGGTCATGACCAACTTGACTGAATTCGACTAAATTTAGGTCGGGACCGACTCGCCTAAATACGATCAAATTTCGATCGCGATCGACTCTACCGAATACGACCAAATTCGAGCTAGAACCAACTTGGCCAAATTTTGGTCGAGGCCAACACGACTGAATTTTGACCGGAGCCAACTAGATTGAATTCGACTAAATTTTGGTCGTGGCCGACTTGGTTGAATATGACCAAATTTCGATCGTGACCAACTCATTTGAATACTGCCAAATTTCATCCTAAGCCGTCTTAGCCGAATACGGCCAAATTTGGGTCAGGACCGACTCAGCCAAATCACAATCGGGGCCAACTCGATTGAATTCGACCGAATTTTGACAGGAGCCAACTAGGCTGAATATGGTCAAATTTTGGTCGCGGTCATCTCAGTCGAATACGGTCAAATTTTGTCTGGGTCAACTCAGCCCAATACAATCAAATTTGGGTTGGGGTCAACTCGACCGAATACTTCCAAATTTTGTCTAGGACCGACTGGGCCAAATTTCAATCGGGAGCAACTTAACTGAATTCGGCCGAATTCCACCAAATTTCGTATTGAGTTATGCCAACTCAGTCAAATACGACTAAATTTGGGCTAGTCCGTCTCGACCTTTAGCCTAACCTAACAAAAAATATAAATTGAGAATTTGGATTGAATATTTTGGATTATCCATTTTGAAAATTTAGATTTAGAGAATGGATATCCAATCCATAAAATATATTAAATGTAGATCATATTGAAATCCAGATCCAATAAAATAAATTTTAAATAGATTGGATTCTTAATAAAATAAATATTAAATGGATTGATCAGAGAAAAAGTGGATTGGATCATAAAAATTGGATTGTTTGCCCACCCTTAAATTTTGTTTAGCTGTCAATCACCCAATCTTCTAAACCAAAATAATAGTAAGAATATTCTTAATTATTACATTTTAGTGCTTTGTGATCGTAAGATTATAAGTGTGGGAGTGAAAAGAAAAAGAAAAAGAAAAAAATGAAATTATTTGTACAGAGGATGAAAAAAAGATATTTAAATATATATATATATATATATATATATATATATATATATATTATAATCTTATTTGACATATATTATTATAATAAATTATTTATAATTCATAATTGATGATTTTAACTTGAAAAAAAAAATTCTCTATGTGCAAAACCTATCTTTCCTTATGTAAATACATGATTCATTACATTCTAATTTTTATCATTTTTTTTATTTGTACACTTTAAACTTATTTCTTTAAAAAAACAAAACAAAACTGGTGCATAACTTATCTTTGTGCTCTCTTGTTTTTGTGTTCTATCTTTGATAGGTTTAAATCCTCATAATCAATTGAAGTAAAGTACATAAATCATACCAAAATTGATTTATTATATTGTATTTTAAATATTTTGAAGAAAAAAAACCTTTCATAATCATCAATTATGTAATATTTACAATAAATTATAATATTATTTTTTAAAGTGAAAAAACACAACAAACAACAAAATTGAGGATTATGATCAATAATTATAACATATTAATTGATGTATTGATAATTTAATATTTTTTATGAGGAAAATAATATCATTTCTCTCTTCCTGAAATTGTGCCCTTCTTATACATTTAATTTGAAATAAACTATTATCTAACTTCTCTTTCAACACCCTCCTTTTCCCAAGTCATATCTTTCACAGGAAACAAAGTGTAACAAATTATGTACCACTTAAACTAAGTTTAAGTTATGACCATTTAAACACTCAACCAAACTTAATCTCAATTTTGTAGGTTTATTATTAATACGAAATATTTGACTTTGTTGGTGTTAAATTTTTATGAGAGAATATTTTTGATCAATTTTAATATAATTTATTTCTCAATCACATCTTTTAATCTAAAATTTTGAAACCTAATATTTTAAAAAAGCTAAATAAAGAATCATTAAGAATATAAGTTCATTTTAGTTTGGATTTTATCTTACTTATAAAAATAATCTAGCATTACCAATTAATCATTATATATTTCTAACATGAATTTAGAGACAAATATTTTCTATCACAATAAAACATAATTTAAAATCATTCTCAAATAAAATTAAAACATAATTAATGTTATTACATTTAGATTGTTGTCTATAATTAAATTGTTCATTGTCAGCTAAATATTACATGTAGATTGTTGTCTACATGGATGATGGTTATTTAAAAGATTATGTCATACGATTGAAAAAAATATCAAACCATAAAGATAATATAGGTCTATAAGTACTTACATATATTTTCATTAGAGTCTCTTTGTAAAAATATGAACAACCCACTGAATAATCTCAAAGATAAATGTTCTAAATAGTAGAGAAAGAGATTAACAAAAATTACGAGTAAGTGACGACCGATTAGAAAAATATCGAGCCATAAAGATAATATGGGTTCAAAAGTATCGCCCACATATCTTCATTAGAGACTCCTTGTGAAAATATGAAGGATCAACTAAATATAGGTGGTTGTGAATAATCTTATTGGTATCTCCTAAAAACAACATAAATCACGATTAATCTTCCTTATATAATAGAGATCGTTACCAAAAAATAGAAGGTCAATCATAATAAATACATAGAGTAGTTTTGACATTTAGTTATCTGTTGTTGTTTTTTTGCTAGCAATAATAAAGACTCAAATAAATATAATAAATTAATTCTTATTTTTACTTACTCAATCATGTTAAGAAATGAACTTTAAGTTTAACTTAATCTCACAAAATTGACTAAGAAGGTGAGGTTTGCACTCAGTTTATTAAGAAATGAATTTAAGTTTAACTCAAATCACAAAATCGACTTGCAAGGTGAGATTTACTCACTTATATACAATGAAATCACCTTATCTCTAGTCAACGTAAGATCTCGAACAAGTTATTCAATATCGACTTTATCGAACTATTGAATTCACATTAATTTTTTAGAAGTATCATGGAACATAAGAAGGAAATTAAAATATTGAAGGTGGGAAGGATCTTTACCCATTTGGGAGAGTGAGGGAAGTGTTGGAGGTGATAATTAGGGCATGACCAAGAAAGGGTTCTAATTCCACTTCCCACCGAGTGGGACCCTATTAGTTTATTTCCTTTAGGTTGGGAAAAGACGGCATTGTGACGACAATCCAAAGAGAAAAGAAAAGAATGGTAGAGTGAGGTAGTGGAAGTTTCATTGTCCAAAGTTTAAGGCTTTCTTTAATGCAAAAACCAGACCAGACATGCATGCCATGCCATTCATTAACAACACTGCTGGGTCCCTTTAAGAATCTTTTAACCTAACATCACAAGAATCTCCCAAATTATTCCTTTTTATTTTTTTTTCAAACAACAATTCAACATTAACTCTATTCTGTGCTTTCTGCATAAAATGAACTCACTTAAGCATATTAATTAGACGAAAGTGGCCGTTTATCTCATCATAAACTCACAAGTTCCTTAATGCTTCAGTTAGATTTTGCTTTTGCTCCCTTTTTACCATTCTCACATATAGTAAGCAACAAAATAAAGAAAAAAAGAAAATTTAAAGGGTTTTTTTAAGACAACGTAAAAGTTATAACTTAATATTAAGAAGTTTTCAAAACTTTTGTTACTTGTTGTTTCAAAACTCCTATAATTTAAATTCAATCAAATTAACTTAAAACTTGAGAAGATAAAATTGATATAATTCATATATTTTTTTTTATTTGCAAACATCAAAATCC
>Ga0099823_1005698_pt1 | contig 12476 bp, 5 predicted proteins | sample CowpearedBW_FD_76831 | JGI IMG/M metagenome (GOLD analysis project Ga0099823, IMG submission 76831) | Root nodule microbial communities of legume samples collected from California, USA - Cow pea red BW | ecosystem: Host-associated > Plants > Roots > Nodule | place: USA: California | collected... | reverse complement strand
TCCACACTCCAAATTTATATTTTACTACATATTTACAAGCATATAGAATAATAAGCTTTTGCTACATGTCTTATAATAACTTATTTTTTTTTATACTTGGTTTGATTGTATTTTAGAATATATAGTTTTCTTTCACGTGATAACTTCGTTCTTAAGAGAAAATTTCAATGACAAACATGTGATTTATCTGGTTCTCATTTTACATAGGAAAAATACATTTTGAAACCACTAGTTATTAGAAAAGATATTTTCTTCATAAAATATTAAATATAATATAATAATAATTTATGTTATTGTAGCTTGAATGTTACAAAAAAAGAATTGTTGTTAATCAATAATGGAAACAAATAGATGAATCAATCTGGCCTAGCTCACAGGCCTTGATCCTGATTCATGTGGATTAGAGCCAAAAAAGTCCACATTGAAAACAAGCTCCTATAAAAAAAGTCTATAAGCCTAAAAACTCACAAAAGTTCACAGGTCTAAAAACTCACAAAAGTCATGTGGGTCAAGGTCAGTCCATGGATTTTCTTCTTAAACACGAAATCTATATTATTTTTTAAAATATATTATTAAACTTTTCGACGACCTAGATGTGTCTGACGATTCGGATAGGCTCGACGAACTTAATGGTCCCGACAATCCTAACGGACTTGAGGACTCGAACAAACACAACGACCCGGACAGGTCCGACGACCAGGATCGGTTCGACCACTCGGACGTGCCTGACCATCCGAACGAGTCAGACAACCTGGACTGGCCCGACGACCCGAACAGGCCCTATGACCCTGAAGGTCCGACAACCCAGATGGTTCAATGGCCCGCTCGAGTGGTTTGACCCTTCTAGATTGTTCGGCTCGTTTGGGTCGTCGGGCTCGTCAAGTCTGTCTGGGTTTTTAGACTCGTATGGGTCATCAAACCAGTCTGGGACATCGAGTTCGTTTGGATTATCGAGCCTATCGAGTTATCAGACCTGCTTGGGTCATTGAGTAAGTCTAGGTCATTAGGCTCATCAGACTTGTCTGGGTCGTTCAACCCGTCTAGGTGGTTGGGTCTGTCCAGATCATCGAGCTTGTCTAGTTCGTTGGACCCGTCTGGATCGTCGAGCTCGTCCAGGTTATAGAGCTTGTCCGAGTTTTTGGACTCGTCCAGGTCGTGTGGCCTGTCTGGGTCATGTGGCTCGTCTAGGTCATCGAGCCCATCCAGGTTGTCGAGTTTGTCGAACCCGTTTGATTCCTCGGACCCGTGTGGTTCTTCGGGTTTGTTAGGGTGTTGGGTCGTTCAAGTCATAGGGCTCATCTGGGTGCATGTCCGAGTCATCGGGCTCTTCTGGATCATCCAGTTAGTTTGACTCATCCAGGTCGTCTGGCCCATCCGGGTCCTTGTGTTTGTTCGGTTCTTTGTGCACGTTCTGATCGTTAAGCTCGTCCTGGTCGTCAAACTAGTTCAAGTCATAGGGCTTGTCTGTGTCTTTGGGTCCATCGGGGTTGTTGGGCCATTCGGGTCGTCGGGCCCGTCTGGGTCGTCGAGCCTGTCTGGGTTTTAGGACTCGTCGGGATCGCTCAACTTGATCTTTGACTCTAACTTAATGTAGTATTTTTAGGCTGTCTAACCCACCTTAACCTTAAGCCTAACCCACTAGAGAGGAAACTTTAGGTGTTCGGACTTTTGTTTGACCCTCTCATTTGGGACCCTCCTAAAAGGAGCTTAATGAAGAGTGGAATAGAGCAGACCCATGAATTAGGGGTCAAATTGACATATCTATAAATAAGTCACCTCAAAACCCTTTGGTAACAAATGTGCATAACTAACGGTAATTTAGCTGCAAAAGAAAAAAACTATCCTACTATGTCCTACAACAAAGTTGTCGTTCAATCGCAATGTTTACTCAGTTTATCACGAAAGAATTGATAATGATGTAAATTTATAACATAATATGGAATGTAAATCGTAAAATTTGTAATACTAATTTATATTTTGAATTATATAATTTAGAATGGAAGTCTAAAAGACAATTCAAAATATAAATTATATTTTGGAGAATTTAATTTATATTTTGAATAGTAGAATTTGTAATATAAACTTGAAAAATAATATAAAATGCAAAATACATAAAATTTAGAAGACAATATAATATGTAAATTATATTTTGAATTCCACAATCCAAATTATACAATATGATGTAAATTTATATTTTGGATTATACAATTTCTAACTTAAAATTCTCAATTGTATAATATGTAATATAAATTTTATATTTTGAATTGTATCATCTATAATACAAATTTGAAATTGTAATGTAAATTTGAAAAAATATATAGTGTAAAATATATTTTAGATTGTATAATCATAATATAAATTTATATTCTTAATTGTATAATATGTAATATAAATTTATATTTCAAATAATTGAAAGACAAATTTCGGTGCAATTTTTTTAATAGTGGATAACTAAGTTATTTCACTAAAACTATGAAACTGCAAAAAGAAAATATTTGGGTGCAGGAAGAATTCCCTTGGTATAACAATACATGTATTGTAATTTTAACAAAATTTATTTAAAAAAATATAATAGTAAATCTGAATTTTAATTTTAACGTATAATTTATTTATAAATATACAATATTATATAACTTATTTATGAATATAATAGAAAGTTAAAATTATAAATATGACAATAATCATAAAAAGTTATTCGTATTTTTTATTTGATAACTTTTTTTATAAAATATTTAATTGTTTTTTATGAAAATATTTAATAATTTTATTATAAAAATGAAAATACTAATTTAAATTGAATTGCAACATGTTAGTGTGAGTTGGTTTAAAAGTTAGTAGTTATGAATGAGGGTTCACTTGTTTTAAAGTTAAATAAAATTGACTTTTAATCAAATTAATTTGGAAGTGTTGACATAATCTAGACTTGTTCTAAACGAATCATACATTTATTTTATAATGTGTATTTTATTCAAAGTATGTATGAAAAATTGATTTTTCAACACCAAACAAAGGAAGGAGGCTAAATATTCAAAATTTTGTTAAAGACTTCTCTATCCTCTTTCTCCAAGACTTTGCATCTAGCCTATGCTAATTGTTAAAATAAACAAAATTCAGAATAATACCCGTCAAATGCATCAAAATGGTGATAACATTTGAAAAATTGTATAAATTCCAATAAATAACAGTCAAAAAACATATTTTTTAATGCCTCCATTGATTAAAACAAGGTTCAATAACCAGTTTTGAGTAAACAACTTAACCTTAAAAAGTTATCCCATCTAAAGCATATTTGTTTTAATTAACTAAATTAAAAAAATCTTTTGTAAACTTTCAAAATAATTATTAAATAAAAGTTTTTTTTTTCTTATAATTTAAGCAAAGAACTATGGGTTTATATTCCTTTGACCCGACCAAATTTGACAAACCGGGTTTTGGAGTTTGTTGTCGGGTCTCAGCCACCATTCACTCAAAACAAGCATCAACCACCGACGATGTTCGTCACTTCAGGATTCTCTTCATTTCTCATTTTTCATGAAAAACTTTAATAACTTTTCTTCTCTATTCAGAAGCCCTTCTGTTGACTGGTAAGCAATTTTTTGCCTCCAAGTTTGGAGTTTTAAGCCCCGGTTTCTTTCTAGTTTTGATGATTCTGACCTAACTTTTCTCACATCTCATTTGGTTATATTATTACAAGTTTGCATATTTTGGTTTTGGGTTTTCTTTTTTGTATATGAATATGAATGAATCACTATTGGGTTATTTATAGATTTTATAGAATAAATGAAAGATATATCATTTGCAAAAAATTGCTTTTTCTGCAGGTGCTCTCTGCCACACTGACTGGTTAATGATTCATCATCACAGTGTTCTAAAAACAAGTAGATTCCTCAATCCACATAGAGAAGCCCTTGGTTTGACCAGTGTAATTGTTGATTCTGTTTGTCATTTAGCATTTAGTTCAATGAAACAAATCAATTCTATAGGGGATTCTAGTTTGTGTACACTTGCCCCCAGTAAGGAATCTATGAGTGTAAAATCCACCCCTGAAATAGAAAAGAAGTTCGTTCATCATGTATATGATGCTATTGCTCCACATTTCAGTGCCACTCGATTTGCCAAATGGCCGAAGGTTGCATCATTTTTATCATCTTTGCCCTTGGGGTCTCTTGTCCTTGATGCAGGATGTGGGAATGGGAAATACCTAGGTTTGAATCAGGATTGTTTTTTCATAGGATGTGATATAAGTCCTTCCTTGATTAAAATCTGCTCTGATAGAGGGCATGAAGTTTTGGTGGCAGATGCTGTGAATCTTCCTTACAGAACTGGTTTTGGTGATGCGGCTATATCAATAGCAGTGTTACATCACTTAAGCACTGAAAATAGAAGGAGAAAAGCAATAGAAGAATTGGTCAGAGTTGTTAAAAAGGGTGGCCATGTTCTGATTACAGTTTGGGCTGTGGAACAAGAGGATACAACTCTAATTACCAAATGGACTCCACTGACTGAGAAGTATGTTGAAGAGTGGGTAGGACCAGGAAGTCCTCGAGCTCGGACACCCTCACCCTTGCCATTAGAAAGTATTCCTGAGAGTGAGGAGAGTAGCACCGGTGAGAACATAAAAGTTTGCAGTGAGTCAAATGTATGTGAAGATTTGGAGGCAGAAAAACATATGAAGAACCAACAGGAATACTTTGTTCCGTGGCATTTACCTTATCATCGTGCTGAAATCAGTGGTGCTTCTTCTCATGCTCTTGCTGCTGGTCTGGCAACTAAAGATGACAAAAAAGGTGCTGTGGTGTATAATCGATATTATCATGTTTTTAGTGAAGGAGAACTTGAAAGGTAACAAATTCTCATGGTTAAATTTCTTTTTTCTTGTATTTTTCACTGAAGTTACTCAATGTTTGGTAAACGTGATCTTGGATGTCAGTTGTGCTATTATCAGCATACTTTACATCTGAATCTAGAAATATGGATTATGTAAGTAAAGTAGGATGAGATGGAGACATTACATTCGGCAAAACCTGTTTAAGGTTCAATTTTAAACTTAAATTTGCTGCTTGAGCGTCAGCTTGTTGTCCAATCGTAATTTTCCTTTCCCTCTATCATAAAAATTGAGGTGCTATTTGTCCTTGAAAAAGGTTAGGTAAAGATAAAAGAATATTTAAAAAAAAATGCAGCAGATGATGTTTGAGAGTAAAAAAGATGGGATTGAAGTGAGTAGTGTCATGCCATCATGTATCTTTTCTGCTGCTTTAATCAATCAACTGGAACTTTAGGTGTATGACAAATTCACGGTGGCCTTTGTGCTTTATTCTCTTGCTACTCATGTTTCAGAATTGAAAGAGTATAATGCAGAACTATGTTTCAGATGTTTGACATGCTTATGCAGGATGCTTGAGTTCCCATTTCTAACTTGTTTTCACATCCTTTTGCAGTTTGACAACTGGAATAAACAATGCTAGAATCGTTGATCAGTTCTTTGATAAATCCAACTGGTGTATTATTCTGGAGAAAACAGCATAACCTAGAAAGAAACCTGTTTGATACATCAAGGATCCTTGAGTGAGTATAGAAGGCCAGAGTGTTGTATGACAACTTTTACAAAATTTATCTTGCAGGTTAACTTTGTCTGGTATTCAACTTAATATAAATAAAAAAAATGGACAGCTGCAAAACTTTGAAAGCATTATTCTCTGGCCATTACGATCCAGATCAGGCTGCATTCTTCAAGAAAACCTGAGTCGCAATTTTTATTTTTCTTTCTTTTTATTTGCAAAGCCCAGTTTTGATTGTAACAATAGGGCATGAAGTAGGCATGTGTTGGTGTTATATCTGGCCACTTTGTCAGCCCAAACATTGCTGAATATCTTTTATACAGGAGCATTTCTACAACGTCGTTTATTGGAAGTTTATTTCACAGTTGGATTTCAGTATTTTGTCATGATCTGTGCTTTCTGTACCAGTTTTGAAAGAATTAAAACACCCACATCACAGGGCTAAAATCTAGCTCCTTTTAAATATTCCTTTTGAGTATGGGATGAGCAGACAGTTGAGAAGGATCTTTGGTTCCCAAGTAGGACAGTACAAACTATTGTTGGATCCTTACCTCTAACAACAATGTGTCAGCAATTTAAAACACGAACACGTGAATTTGTGATTTTGTAATACCGTTTTTACTTCTTGCCAAATATCAAATAAGCAAAATTTGATTATCGTAAACGCTCGCACCATTTTGGAAATTGGCTAACCCTGCCTTTCTGCATTTGTTGTAAGGAAAGGGGAAACAACTGTTACTAGTTGAGCCTGTTTAGTTATTTCCTGTTTTCAAACCCTTGAATATAAAGAGGTTTGTAAAGAATGATAAAATTACATGAATTAAGGACATATCCATCCCAAATTCAAATTTTCCATTTTTTGGAGTTCTCAAATGAATCTACATATTTCTCTAATCTAATCTCCAAATAATTTCATCTCGTTAATTTTTATCACTATTTAATTAACTAAGAGCACACGAGATTCAATTTCTAAGGACCTGTGCTTATATTTGGGGACTGCTTTGTAACCATCAGCTTCATTTCATTAATTTTCAGCCGCTAAAGAAATGTCCACCTGAGGCATTACGAATTCGAGCTCTTCAGTTGAAGCAGATTACGTTATATGTGATGAACCATCATAAATTGCATGCATCAAACATTAAAGAGCACAGGTAATTTTAGAAAGAAAGTACATATAGAACAGGAATTTAGGAGGTAAACATTTTCGTCTTCCTCGTGCACACAGACGAGTGAAATGGGCAGAAAAAAGTTAAACAGGCAACATTGAATACTTTGGTGGTAATTTGTACGATAGAAAATCAGTATAAATCTATGAGGCATATTTACAGAACTTTGGTAGCGTATGCTAGCAGTTCAAACCCCAGTCATAAGGCTGATATGTCACCTTCAACTCGGAAGCAGCAAGTAGGTCCAACAATACTTCAGAGTCAGCTGGATCTAAGTAGTTTGAAACATGCTTTATCACCTCTACCTCGTTCTTGCCAAAATCTATACTGTACCTGAGAACGAACAAGGACAAACAACTACTTTCAGATTTGAATATCTCCAAAATAAACACCTAATTTTAGCACTGTTCACCATCATTTTTTTTTTCATTGATGATAGTAAACGCGTGTACATACTTAACTTCTACTTACAAAGTAATATTAAACATCAGAATGGATTTTCACAATTATATAGTAGTTTGTTTGCATTTCTTCCCGATCCTTCATGCATTTTGTGAGTACAAGTGAGATAGCCACTAGCCAAACTTACAAAAGTAAAAGCTTAAAAGATTTGAAAATTTTGCTTTTTAGCAAAGAGAAGATGTGTAGTGTACAAAAAAAATATTCGATGAGCAGTCTTTGCTTAAATTTACCAAAAATCCCATCAATCATATTCAAAAGCCTCGTTTGAAAGAACATACCATTTAAGGATCTTACTAGCATTTACAGCCTTTGCACTCGAATCAATTACAATGCCTCCATTTCTCAAAAAATTACGGGCTGCATCCAATAACTCTTCATCAATCTTTCCAGGAGTGTAGCACCGAAGTGCAGGCCCAGATCGGGTACCATATACCAAAGCAAAATGAATTAGAGGCTCAGGGTAAGGAAGTGCCACCTGACAAATATGACCACCAAAGTAAGCATGTTATTCTAGTAATTTCACGGTGAAAGCATATGTAACAAACAGCAGAATAGTCTGATAATATAACTAAAAAATGATTTATAATAGAAAATTAAATATTTAAGTAGCTATTAGTAATTTACTAATACAGGTATTAAAGCTTACTGTCGAGCGTTTATCTTTTGCCCCAAATGGCTTCTTAAGGTTATATGGTGGTCGCTGGTTTCCCCGCAATATGCCATTTTGAATAGCTGATAGTGAGTAGGTGGACCCACCAATAACATATTTGAACTCTCCAAATAATTTCCTCCTTTCCATTGCTCCATCTGGATGGCCCAACACTAAGATTGCATGGATGGCCATCATATTATAAAGATTAATAAAGAACGCAAGCTTCTCTTCTCTGGACGAATCCGATATTTCCACTCTCTGGAGCTCTTCCACAATTCTCAGATACCTAAAATGATAAGCGGAAATTCAAGAAATCAATGAATGCATTATCAACATTGCAGGACACATGTCAGTTCGACGCAAGACAGAAGACAGAAAACATTAAATAAACCTTGCGAACTCCTCACTTCCATGTATACTTGTATAATCAACACGCCGTCCATCTTCATAAGCATAGGCTTCAAATATTGCACGGGACAGAAACCTTAGTCTTGACGCAATTTCCGCTAAAGGCTTGGGCTTCAAGGTGCTTATGCCTCTAGAAATGTTGTGACATTGTGACACCACAATGGGGTCATCATCCAAAAACCGATACAGGTGGTTTCCATCCTCAAATAGATTTTCACTAAAGCAAAACAAAAACCATTGAAAACCAGGAAGGATTATCGAAGTTGTTAACGACTGACAAAACATACTTAAAAACATTGGAAAGTGGAAACACCAAATAGAGTACGTGGACTCACTCAGTAACATGTCGAAAGAAGTGTTTCTCGGCAAGCTTTCGTGCAAACTCAACAGCCTAATACCACCGGACTAGAATTAGAAGATAGCAATGACATATGAAACTAGCAATTCGGTGATTTGTTTGAGTGTGTGATTGAAAATATAGCAAGACTAAATACTATGCAATATATAACTGCATACAATATGTCATAGATCCACGCTTCAGACTTAAGACCAAGCTTACCTCAGGCCTTTCCAAATATTGATCTTCTGATAAGAAGTCGATAGCTTCTGAGCCTAGAAAACAGTTCGAGAACCTCCGCACTTTATGCAAGCGGTCCTTCACAGCTATGGATTCTTTCATTTTGCGGACAATAATTGCCATTTCATCAGGTAGTCCACTACTGGGTACATCATCCTCGCCAGAGAGAGGTGGCGATGGGGCCTCAAATAGTGGTGCTTCAGTAATAAGAAAGTCAACCTTCTCATCAAGCTTGCCAGACTCATCTAGAGTCTTCAACTCACTCGAGCCTCCAATAAGTATTTCATTGAAAAAAACCTTTGGTACAGAAGTAGATCCAGAAATCCTTTCCAGCTCCTTCTTTCTACTAGGGAACACATCTATGTTGATTTCTACATATCTAAGCCTTTTCAAACGCAAAAAAAGCCTAATCTCGTTAGATTCTTGGCACCCTAGTTTCGTGTACAGTATAATCCTTCCTTTCATGACTATTGAGTCTATCTGCTCAGTTTTGTTTTCGGCACCAGCATCGGATGACTTCTTGATGTAGTTTAAGGGATTCCAGTCAAATTTCTCAGACACCATCTTGTTTTCACCAACTTTTCCAATATCTGATACTTCCTTTCCTTCATCATCAACATTATCCACAGTAACTTCATCTCTTTTTCCAGAGAGACGACGCATCATGGTGGAGACTGCCACTGCACTCTTCTCCTTAACAAAATTCTTAAGAGCCACAGCCTTCTCAACCACACCTGGGGAGTCCTGATCTGCATCCAACCTACGACCAGACATACTGCGGTTAGCTTCCATCCCTGGAACCTCTGTTCCATCAAAAACAGGTTCCAAATTGGGGTCCTCGCTTGGAATTTCATCTGACTTATCAAACATCTGCATGGATTCCCTATCATCCACTTCTTTAGTCAAGCCACTCCGTCCAGAATCACCATCTAGATTTGTTTCTTGGTTTCTGAACTCCAAATCTCCAACAGCACTCGTCTTATCACCAGACTCCTCTTGCCTATCAGTAATAATTTCAGTTTCAGATTTGGTTTCCAAGTTTTCCAGTTGAGTTCGAGATTGTAAATCCCTATCGTTCCTCTTGGACCTTACATCTTCCGCATCTGGTATATCATCAAATTCGGGACCATCATGACCAATAATTTGACCCTCCGCCTCCTTTGACTGTTTCTTCTGATCAGTTACCAAATCAGTCTCCTTTGATTGGTTCTTCTGATCAGTTACCGAATCACCCACCCGCAAGTTATCAACAGCTTGAGAATTCACTCCAGTCGTCTCCTCTAACTGTATATTTTCCATGATGAAAGCAAGCTACAGTTCATACAATATGCCACACTCCAACCAATAGCCCTACAAGAAGTTATAAAGCACATATATAAACTAACTACGGTAGCGCGCAATCTATTGACCAGCAGCAAACAAATGTACGAATAACAAAACCCCCAAAAATTCTATCAAGAAATAAAAATAGCAATAGCACCAATACAATAATGCTATACAAATCATACAAATCGGTATTTTGTAGTTTTAGACCAGAGCAGAGATAGAGATTAAAAGAATTGCAAAGATTCCATACATCATGAGATCACACAGCAGCAAAACACGATTTACTTATGTGTGATGTATAGACAAAAAAAATGAGGAAATCAGAAGGAAAAATCCTTCCCTAACAATTCATATCCATATCCTATCCAATTGAAAAGTAACTGATTAATGATAGAAAAACGGTATGACAGAAGAAGTAGGTAAATGAAAGAATCGCAGATAGCAGCCAGTGAAGACGAAAAAAGATAACTTACGGATCCAAAGTTGAACAGAGAAGCAGAGAGGATGCGTTTGGTTGACTATAGTGGTGGTTGTGTTGAATAAATGTTAGTCTCTGTGTGTGTGTAACTTTTGGGGGTTTGAAACCATCAAATGAAACCGCAATTGACAGAGGGAGAAGCGGGAAGTGTTCAGGGAGGCTGCGCCTAAACTTTTCTTTACATTTTTTTTTTTCACACAACCATTATACAGCATATTTATATTATTATTATTACTATTATTCTCATGTTGAAAAACAACTTCTTCTTTGTTTTCTTGCACCCGAAATTTTGGGATAATGTAATGGACCCAATAATTTGTCCATTTATCAGTTGGAAAATAGAGTGAATGCTCTTTGAAACGTCTATTAAATAATGAATGCGTTACATTTTTCAGTTTTGATGAAAAAATACAAAAAAAAATTTTAACTTATTTTAAAATATGTCATGATTGATTGATTCACTAAACAATTAATCTATAAATGATTCAATAAAAGTGAAATAAATATTCCTTCTATTAGATAAAAAAATGGGAAATATCAAATTTAAGCAAGCTTTTTAAGAAATGGTAAACCTCAAATTTCACTTAAAAAATATTAATTTGAAATTGCAGTCATATATATATATTCTCTTACACATTTTAATCACAAGATTTATTTGTTCCATATCAATTAGATTTTTTATCCGTATTTTTAGGAGTTTTTTTATTGGTGTTTATAATTAGTGATGTTCATTTTTGTTCAAATTTATTCAAGATTAGCTTTTACTGTTGATGAGAAGTTTTCTGCCAAACTAGAATTATTCTAAACTATGTATGGATATACAAGATTAATTTAATAGTAAAATATTTGAACTTTTCAAGAAAAATAACATATTAATAAATATTAATTATTAATAAAGAAAAGTATTTTTGACCAATGTAGAGAACTTTTCAACTGAGTAGAAAAGTCAAAGAAAAATATTTATAACAGACGATATTGAATAAGTAATTATGGCATATAATCCGAAATTATTACAAATAATACTAAATAATAATATCAGTTGAAATTAATTAAATTTTGTTATCAACGTTAAGCATTCGGGTTGAATAAATAATTTTCATGGACCTCAACTCAAAGGCATTATTGAGTAGTTAATGATTTTGAAATTTAAATGTTATTTAGTATTAAAACAATTTTTCGTATTTTGTAACAATTGAATTATTTTATACAAATAAGATAATTAAAATTTAATAAATTTAAACTGTTTTATTAAATAAAATATTTAAAATGTCAAATCTCGAATTTGGAGTATTTGAATTTTAGTGTGGTTATAGTTTTATTTTATTTTTTAATAAATTTTAATTGTAATAATAAATTATTGATAAATTTTGAGTATTCCCTACATGGTATAGCTAAACTGTAAAAATTTATAAAAATATTGAAATTTATAAAGATGTCTGATATAATTTTATTTGAAAATCATGAATACTTGTTTTATCTCTCACACCTTGGTTCAGGCCGGTGTGTTAATGAAAAGTGTGATATTTTTGCTGTGATCACATGCAAGTTTATTTGGAAAGCTGAAAATGATGAGATTTTCAACTACCTCTTTCATCTGTTGGTGCATTAACCGGGTTTAATCATATAGTGTCTGAAACATTCATGGAGAGAGAACAATTGATAATTCGTATATAGGGATGGCAACGGGGCGGGGTGGGTACGGGTATCATGATCCCATCCTCATTCCCATAATAAAAATTTATCCCCATCCCCATCCCCAAACTCAACGGGTATACAACTTTTGACCCATCCCCATCCCCACCGGGTAACGGGTATTTTCTTATACCCATACTCATACCCATTTTTTTAT
>Ga0099823_1005692_pt1 | contig 12480 bp, 8 predicted proteins | sample CowpearedBW_FD_76831 | JGI IMG/M metagenome (GOLD analysis project Ga0099823, IMG submission 76831) | Root nodule microbial communities of legume samples collected from California, USA - Cow pea red BW | ecosystem: Host-associated > Plants > Roots > Nodule | place: USA: California | collected... | reverse complement strand
ACAAATTTTGGGAACTTGTAACATTTTATGAATTCAATTATGAGTTTTGGCGCGCTATCTTAATAAATTGAAATTTTCCCGCGTTGGGATTCTTACCGAGATGTCTATTAATGAATTTATTTCTTTTATTATTTATTTTTAAGTAATATTCCCTAGGGATGTTACAACTACCGCTCCAGTGTTGGCCATTCTTAATACCACGAAAATGTTTGAGGTGTACTGTGATGCCTCATATCAAGGTCTGGGTTGTGTGCCGATGCAGGACAAAAGACAAGTGGCTTATGCATCGAGACAGTTGAAGGTGCATGAGAAAAATTATCCGGCGCATGACTTGGAGTTAGCGGTGGTGGTGTTTGCCCTCAAGACATGGAGGCACTATTTGTATGGGGCACAGTTCCAGGTATTCAGTGATCATAAAAGTTTAAAATACTTGTTTGATCAGAAGGAGCTGAATATGAGGCAGAGGCGCTTTGATGGAATATCTGAAGGATTACGACTTTGAACTGTTATACCAACCTGGTAAAGCTAATGTCGTAGCAGATGCCCTGAGTAGGAGAAGAGTTCATGTGTCGGCCATGATGATTAAGGAGTTGGAGATGATAGAGCAGCTACGAGACATGAATCTAGGACTGGATATGGGGGCAGGTCAGATACGGTGCAGCATGCTGAGGATCACTAATGAGTTCCTAGATGAGGTTCGGGTGGAACATGGTAATGATCAGGAACTACAACAGATCATGGGTGAGTTGGGCACAAAAAAGAGGAAGTACTTCAGGATGGGCAGGGACGGTATTCTACAATTCAGGGAGAGGGTGTGCATTCCCAGCAGTAGGGTCTTGAGGAAGATGCTCTTAGATGAAGGGCATAAGAGTCGTCTTAGCATACACCCAGGTATGACTAAGATGTACAAAGATTTGAAAGCTACCTTCTGGTGGACGGGCATGAAGACAGACATGGCTGATTATGTCGCTTCCTGTTTGATATGTCAGAAAGTGAAGATTGAGCATTTGTGTGATGATTTTATTAAGCTCACCCTATCTGCATGTGTTTGGCGATAATCATGTGTGTGGTACATGTGAGTAGCGGATGTTGATGCAGGTGGTGCCGGTGATGCTTAGATACGGAGCGGGGACATCATGGGATTTTATGTTTATGTTTTCTATCTTCTATTGGAAATAAGTTGTAAATGCTCATGGCCTACTTTTACTAAACTTGCAATTTTGTAATTATGGATGTTTTAGTAAATTAATAAAGTTTTAAATTTCCCGCGCTTTTGGGAAATGAGGTTTTTTCATAAATGCGACGTCTTTTTGACTTTATTTATTTTATTCATTTTAATTTTGTAATATCCTGACGGGATGTTACAAAAAGGGTTACACTACTAAAAAAACTCATATTTCCTGCCAATTTTGTTTTGAAATTTTTTTTGTAGGAAATATTTATAAATTTTTTTATGAAAAAAAAATTCGCAGGAAATTGCTGCCAATTTTTTTGCAAAATATTTTGTATAAAACAATTTTCGCAACAAATTTTGTAAGAAATACTTACGAATTTTATAATTTTGTAGGAAATAATTACCTACAAAGGAATTACTTGCCAATTAAAATTCTTAGAAAAAATAGCAGGAAAAAAACTTTTCTTGCAAATTTTTTAACAAATTTGCAAGAAAATTTCCATGTAATTTGAGAATTTGTACTACTGTTACTAATATCAACTGCTAATGCTCTGAAGATAATTGATATTAATTCTTAACACACCTGAAGCGTGGTAGGCTTTTTAATTCCAAAGACACGCTTAAAGCATGGTAGGCCTATTGGTTCCAAAGATAAAAGTCATCAAATGAGAAAAAAGGGAAAAAAGGCAAGATGGCCTAATTGAGGAGGTAAAAGTCCCAAAAGATTCTTTTTACATAATTAATGATTCAGTTTCAAAAGAACCTCAGGTACATGAAATTGTTGAAAATAATGAGATCTCAATAAATTATGTCATGAATCATATAATATGGAACCAAAATGAAGTCAATATTGACAAAATTTTTACATATAATATAGCGATGAATGCTATGAATGATAATGGGGATCAACAATCAATGATCATTGAAGATTGTCGATAAAGAAATGATTGACCAAAATGAAAATATGCAAAGAAGCATAATTAGATTTGCTTGCTAAACGAAAGGTTTTTTGAGCTATAGTTTGCACCTTGAGGGTGTGAAACCTGTTGGATACATATGGATTTTTACGCAAAAAAATATAAGAATGATGAAATTGTTAGATACAAAGCATGGTTGGTTGCTCAAGGTTTTTCACAACCTAGTATTTATTTGTGAAAAGACATATTGATATTGGATGCAACAACATTTCAATAGTTGATTATTCTAGTTGCACAACAAGGTCTGCATTTACATCTAATGGATGATGTTACAACCTATATGAAAATCCTTGAAGGATTAATTTTCCCAACAAAGCAAATTCTAAAGAGGGTTATTCAATAAAATTGAACAAGCCCTTTTATTGATTAAAGCAATTAGGACGTGTGTGGTATAATCCTCTTATTGAGTACTTATTAAAGGAAGGGTATAAAAATGACCTTATTTGTCTTTGTATTTATATGATAAGATCTGAAAATGAATTTGTCATAATTGTTGTTTATGTAGATGGCATAAACATTGTTGGAACTCCTAATGAGCTCACAAATGCAATTGATTGTTTAAGGAAAGAATTTGAGATAAGGATCTTGTAAGGATAAAGTTTTGTTTGGGAGTACAAATTGAGTATTTAAACAAAGGTGTTTTTGTACATCAAGAAGCTTATATAATGAAAGTGCTTAAAAGGTTCTATGTGGACAAATCATACTCAATGGTAGTGGGGTCGTTAGATGTTGATAAAAGCCCATTTTTAGACCTCAAAAAGATGAAGAACTTTTTGGTCCTAAAGTACCATATCTTAGTGTTATAGGAACACTAATGTATCTTGCTAGTTATACTCGACCTTATACAACGTTTGTTGTAAATTTGTGAGCAAGATATAGTTCTTCACATACAAGAAAACATTGGATTATAGTAAAACATATACTATGTTACCTTAATAGTACTATGAATATGAGCTTATTTTATCCAAATGATTCAAAATAAGATCTAATGGGTTATGCAAATGCATGTTATTTATCATATCCTCACAATGTCACAATGGTTAATCATTAACAAGATATTTTTTCACATGTGGTAGCACAATGATTTCATGGCGGTCTACGAAACAAACCATAGCAGCAACATCCTCTAATCATACAAAATTTTTATTATTACATGAGGTAAGTTGTAAATGTGTTTGGTTAAGGTCTATAATTCAATTTGTGCAAGAAACTTGTGGCTATCTCCAATAAAGATGGAATCAACAACTATATAAAGACAATAGTGTATTATTCAATTGAAAGGATGATATAGATATCCAAAAGATTCATTCATGTGAAAATCTAGTAAGTCTATTTATGAAGTCTTTGCCAAGGAAAACGTTTTAGCAAATGATTCACAATTTTGGACTTCATCATCTTAATGATGTAAGTTTACATGAGGGGGAGAAATAGAATATGTTATGAACAATATTGTATTAAAGAATACAGGATGTTGTACTCGTTTTCCTTCACTAGGTTTTTATCCCAAAGGATTTTTCCTAGTAAGGTTTTAACAAGGCATATTCTTTTATCAATGGACACCCAAGGAGGAATGTTATGAATTAATGGTTATCCATTGATTTGATACAATTACTCATATGATTCATTACTCTTTATGTAAATATTTGTATTAACTAGTTGATTTGTTTCCTTTATGAATTATATGTCGTATCTATAAATAAGACTTTTCCTATCAGTAATAACACACAGAAAAGTTGTTCCATATTCTCTCATTGTTTATTCTTCCTTTTATTCTCTATTCTTCTCTCTGTTATTAGCTTTATTTTATAACAAATACTAGTTTTTATTTATGTTTTTTTATGTATTATGACTATGAGAACATTGTTGGTTTTGTTTAAAGGGATCTACTGTTTACTATGATAGATTTGAAAGTCTCGTAGGTGTTTGCATCAAAAGAATTAAGTTTATTTGGGAAATGAATTTGGAGGAGAAACCAATATTATCATCCTCTTATGAATGAAGAGAATGGGAGGGAGAGACAGATCATCACATGAATTTCTACAATTTTATCCATAATTTTTACAAAATAATAATCATAGTAATATAAATTATATTACCAATAACTAGTGTAAACACATTTTTAAAATATATATGATATTATATTAGTACGTGATGATATTGTAATATCACTGAGTTAATATACAAAGTAAATTTATATTTATTAAAAATAAAATGGAATAAATGGAGAAAAGAAGAGAAAATAACTTTAGTGAACGAAAAAAAAAGTAATTATTAGAATATTTTTATAGAAAATATAAAAATAACTCTTAGTATTTAAAAAATAAGTAAATAATTATAATGTAAAGGGTAAATTAAGAATAAGTAATTATAGACACAAAAAAGATAATCTTTTTATATATAGTTATAGAAAGTAGCATATCTTTACCAATATTATTCGGGGAGCCAAAATAATACATTAAAAATTTATACATTTAATTATTGTCACTAATAAAATAAAAATGAATACATAATTTAGTATAACGATAACTAAAAAAGAAATCACACATATAAAAGATTGCTTAAAGAAAATTCCATGATAATCAAACCACACTTAAAATTCAATTATAAAAAACACACAATACAATACTTCTTTTTCTATGTTCATAAAATATACAAGAGACTCATTAAATAAATGATTAAACTAATATTTTACTATTAAGTGAGACGAGAGAATTACCTTCTTCTTTATTTTTTCAAGAATGGAAGAGAACATATGAGAGATGAGAGCAAAAATAATAGATCTTTTTTTCTTCATAAACAAAAGAAATTAGTTGAGAATGGGAGATGAGAACAATTTGTGAGAAACTCAAGACATATGATGGAAGCACAATTAAAATTCAGTTATAAAAAAATACACACTACAATGTTTTTTCTTCTATGTTCATAAAATAAAAAATTAATATAAAAGAGGCTCATTAAATAAATTATTAAATTAATATTTCACTATCAATTGAGACAAAGAATTACCTTTTTTTTCTCCCTCGAGAATGGAAGGGAACATAGGATAAATAAGAGTAAAAATAATATATCTTTTTTCTCTTAAAAAACAAAAGAAAACAGGTGAGAATAAGATGAGAACAATTTGAGAAAATCAACATATAATGGAACCACAATTAAAATTTTGGTTATAAAAAAACACACAGTATAACATTTTTTCTTCTATGTTCATAAAATAAAAAATTAATATAAAAGATATTCGTTAAATAAATTATTAAACTAATATTTCACTATTAATTGAGACCAAAAAATTATCTTTTTCTTTTTCTCCCTAAATGGAAGAAAATAGAGGAGAAATAAGAGCAAAAATAATATATCTTTTTCTCTTTAAAAATAAAAGAAAACATGTAAAAATGAGATATAAGAATAATTTGTGAGAAACTCAAGCCGTAATAAATAAAAAAATAAAAAATATCTTGATAAATATTTTTATTATTTATTATTTATTATGTTTAATTTTATATTTTATTATTTATTAACATTAGTTATTATCATTATAAAAAAAATATTTGATTTTATCATCATTAATTTATGATATATTTTTTAATATTTATAATATTAAAAAACTTAAAATAGTATAAAAAATTTTCAAAACTGGGAACGACCTTTGTCACCACAATGCTCCGCCACTGATTATAAATATTAATGATAATAACAATAATATTATTATTAGCATTGACGTTAATTGGAAAATAAAAACTATTAAAAAAATTAATAATAATAATTATTGTTATCATTATTAAACTTTGTGATAATTAATAATTATTATTATTATATTAATAAAAATAATAATAATAAAATTATTAATAACAATAATTATTATTATTATTATTATTATTATTATTATTATTATTAGTATTATTATAATCGATAATAATAATAGTAAAATTATGAATAATAATTATAATAATAATATTATTATTATAATAATAATAATATTATTATTATTATAATAATAACAATTATATTTTGTTTTATATTAATTTAATTATAAGGTAAAACTGTAAGATAATAATTTTATTTATTAAAATATTTTTTTATCCATCACCTTCATTAAATTATTCACAAATTTTGAGAAACTTTATATTCAAATTCTTTCATTGTCACCTTTATCTCTTCATTCCTTAAAACAAATACTCCACTTTTTTCTCTCTATTCATTCAAATTTATCTTTTAAGGATGTGTTTGCTTCCAATAATAAATTTGAAAAAATGTAGAGGACAAAGTAAAATCGTTTATTTTAAGAGAAGGAGGTAAAAATGAAAGGATGGATGTGATAAATATAATTATGTTTTAATAAATAAATTGTTAGATTACAGTTTTACTCCTATGGTCAAAATTAATATAAAATAAAATATAAATATTATTATTATTATTAGTTTTATATATTATTATTATTATAATTAATATTACTATTATTATTATTTCTTTTTTTTTAATGCGTATGTGATGAGTTGCATTCCCCCTATCTCTTCATTCATGTAAGGATAAGAATATCTATTCTTCCTCAAATCCATATGCACATATCACCTCTAATCCCTAAAAGCAAACAAGTTTCATCCATTCTCTTAAAAAATAAATCCTTATAAGCAAACACATCATAAGTATGTTTGTTTTTAATAATGAAATTTAGGGAGAGTGAGTTGATGAATTTGAAGAAATGGAAAGAGAAAAGTGAGGTTGTTTGTTTCAAGGGATGGAAGGTCAAAGTGAGAAGATCTTAAAATAAAATTATGAGAGTTTATAAATATTTTGATGGATGTGATACATAAAAAAATGTTTTAATAGATAAAATTGTTAGATTACAATTTTGTCTTTAACTTTAAAATTAATATAAAATTAAATACAATAATAATAATTATTATTATTATTATTATTATCATTCATTATTAATATTATTATTATTAGTTTTAATATTATTATAATTTCTAATTATCACAGGATTTAATATTATTAACAATAATAATTATTATTTAATTATTTTTTATGTGTTTTAATTTTACAATTAACATTAGTAATTTTATGCCATTATTGTTGTTCTTATCATTAATAATATTATTATTAATAATAGAATTTATATTATTATTAATATTATTATTATTATTAATTATTATTAGTTATTACAATTAATTATTATAAATTCTTACTATTATTATAATCATTATTATTAATAATAACTACCGTAAACACAGGTACATTAGTGCCTCTGTACACATTTTTTAAATATACAAATATGCAAATATGCATGACATTATATTAGTAGGTGATGATATTGTAATATTATTAAGTTAATAAATAAAATAAAACTATATTTATCAAAAGTAAAGTGAAATGTATGGAGAAAAGATGAGAAAATAATTGTTGATGAATAAGGATAAAAAAAAGAAAGAGATAAGTAAGCAGTTTTATAAAAAACTTATAAAAGTAACTGATAATTTTTAAAAATATAATATATATATATTGTAAAAGGTTATATTGGAATTATGAAATATGAACGTAAAAGAGATAATATTTTTTATATTGTTATAGATATATGAAAAATAGTTAAATTTTATGTTTATACGAGTGTAATTATAACTTGTAAATATATAAGTATTTAATATATTTTGTAATTCAAATATGTAAATGAGATTATAATAATAAATAAATTATTAATTAAAAATTAGGAGTAAATTAGTAAAATAATATTCGATGATATGATTTTTTTCTGCAAATTCATGCAAATCTTCTGGTAGTATGAGGAGATGGATTTCATATTTTCTCCCCCAAATCTACCCTCTCAGATTGTGCAAATCCCTTGAAACAGAGTTTACTTTGTTTTTTCTAAACATGAGTTTTATTTAGATTTTATTTTTTATTCTCGTTTTCTTAATCATATGATAACAAAATATGATAACAAATGATAAATAAAATTTGAAGTATTATTTCAACTAAAAGCCAAAATTTCAACTAAAAGTCAAAATATATAATGATATTTAACGTGGATCTATAGAAAAAAAAAGGAATAGATTTTTTTTATTGTAATATTTGTAGATATTGGTGATAAATCTATTTGTTATATATTTTAGTTTATAAGACTCGTTTGTTTAAAATTATACAATTACTTGCATATGTTTCACTTTTAAGATTATAGTAATTATTTAAGTACCGTGACAAGTTCCAAGGAACGTTATGATAAAGTCACATATATTAATAAAAATTGTAAGTTTTTCTGCTAATTATTCATTAATTAATAAAAATTTAGAAGTTTATGATATTTAATGGGAGGGAGAAAAAAAATTAATGCTTCATAAAGGTTATTAAATGTATTATTAAAAGATGAACTTATTCTTCTAAATTATGCATAATGTTGAGATATTATAGTAAGTTAGAACAGTTTTTACCTTAAAAATATGGACTAAGGAGAAGACAAAGTTTGAAATTTATTTAGCATTAAAAACATTTACAGAAAAGACAAAGTTTGACATTGATTTAACGTTAAAAACATATAAAGGAAAGACAAAGTAATACATTTATTTAACATTAATTTCATTTAAATAAAGAGTAATGATTCATTAATAGCATTTATTTTTAAACACTTAATTAAAAGATTTTCTTTATGTGTTTCTGTTACATTACATCCTATGATTTATGATTTGAGTTTTGTGAAATGAAGGAGAATTAGGAGAGAGAGAAGAGGTGGGGTCAAAACGAGACTAAGAAGGAAGAAAGTGTTACTAGAGTGGTTGACGAAAAAGGCAAAAAATGAAAGTGCTGACAGGGATGAAAAAGGGTGGGACAGAACAGCACTATCTTTAGAAGCAATGTGGGGGAATCCAACAGCACACAAAGATCTCATAGGCCACAAGAACTTGTGGCTCACAAAATTCTCACCTTATGCTGAGGTGGAACATGTTTTTTCTCCTCTCTCCCACAAATAAAACCACACCCAACACAACACAACACAAACAAACAAACTTCACCACTTCACCCATCCCCTGCCTCTGTCACTATTCATTATCCGTTTTCATATCAATTTACAGTGCAAAAGACACCAAAAAAGAGAGTTACTGAATGCACCAACGACAACAACTTCTATATATCTATCTACATATACTTATGTATATATATTTTTCATCGTTACTTTCCCCATTTTTCTAGATAGAGAAGGAGCAAGCAAGCCACAACAACAACAAGAGAGAGATATTCCTGACCCTGACCACCCTCATCACCATTTTTATATCTCAGGAATGTCAGAGGTTAAAGGCTCTGCCATAAAGCTCTTTGGAAGGACGATTTCTCTGCCACACAATGATTCTTCTGCACCTGCGACTCTCGCTTCTCCTTCATCTCCCTCTTCTCCCCCGGAACTTACCTCTGCAACACAACAACACCAAGAACACCAGGTACGTCACCACCATATTTGTTTTTCCTTCACTTTGTGGAAAACCATGTCGATTTTCGAATCTAACCGCGACCCATTTTGCATAACCGTTCAATTGCTAATGGGTGTTTTCAAATCTTCAAAAAGTTTTCTTCTTGGCATCGTGTCAATTCAGTTGAATTCAGGGCTTGCTGCAATTTTCTGCGGTTATTTTTATTTGTTTTTTTAATCAGGGGTTTTGAATTTATTTAATCATCATTTAAGTGGTGGCGAGAATTCCCTGTGGGGTTCCTTTCGGCCAAATTGGATCCAATCTCCTTTATGGAATACAAGTATAAGAATATTGGATGGAATATATCATGTGGTTTGGCTAGCTTCGGTTTTAGCGTTCTGTTTGGGTCCATGAATTTGCATTTATGCTATACAAAGTGAGTTTTCTAATTTTAGTGATTTCTTCCTGTTTTGAAAATATTGTCCTAAACGGGTTGCTTGGCACGTTCAATCGAAATTCAAAAAAAGAAAAAAAAAAAATCTTTTGTGTCCATTTTTTATTAGATCTCTTGCAGCATCCCAGAGGTACTATCGCTAAGTTTTTGGCTTGAATATTTTCTTGTTTTACTTAACTCCAATCTAATCAATTTTCCTTTCACACCAAGGACTTTAATTGGAGCTTAACTATTCTAATTTGACACTTTTGTCCTTATTTAACAATTGTCCAAATGACCCCTGATTTTGTGACATCACTGAGAAGAGAACATATTTATAGACTACTTTTGATTTAATTATTTTCCATCCGTTTCATACTCTTATTTTCTTCTTCCCCTTGAATTCCTTATATGGTCCTGTATTTGTAAATTTTAAAAGATCATTTTCTCGATTGTCACCTACATATTTACATCTAGAATTGAGATTTTGGTGCTGAATTGTTCTATTGACTATGCTCCTTACGCTTTCACGTGAGCGACTTCGTTCATTGAACAAAGTACTTACCCTGTTAACTACCTTAACGTGAAAGGAAAAATAATATCTGCCCCATTTTTGGTGGTGTGAATTCACTCACCCTCCAACCTTTCCCCTGAAATATCTAAGATTTTTTTATATGTTGAATCAGAGTCACCAAATAAATAAATAAATGTATCAATTTCACATGTCATAATGATAAATACCAGTATATCATTTCTCTTTTCTTGATTTAAGGTATTGAGTTCAGAGTTTTCCAATTCCACGAGCTTAACCATAGTAAATTAGCAATTCTAACCGTGATCACGTTCACTGTTTTAGGAAGCACTAAGGAAAGAACTTACCTCACTTGAAGACGATGGTGCCTCGTCACACCAAACAACAGAGGATTTAAAATCTGCCGCTTCAGACATACTCGAGAATCCTAAGACTCCCTCAGCGGAAACAGAGACATCACTGCAGAAATCGCCCGAAAATGAAGAACAGAGCGAGACAAGTGCTTCTGAAGAAAAAACACCAAAGAAACCTGACAAGATACTTCCATGTCCGCGGTGCAATAGCATGGACACTAAATTCTGCTACTACAACAACTACAACGTCAACCAGCCTCGTCATTTCTGCAAGAACTGTCAGAGATACTGGACTGCAGGAGGAACAATGAGGAATGTGCCCGTGGGTGCTGGTCGCAGGAAAAACAAGAACACTTCGGCTGCAGCTGTGTCACATTACCGACAGATAGTGTTCCCGGAGCCACTTCAAGGAGCTACACTCAGTGCCTCCAATGGACTGCATAATGCCCTTCTGGGGAACAGAGCAACTGTGTTGAGTTTTGGTCCTGATACCCCTCTCTGTGACACCATGAGTTCTGTGTTGAACATTGCTGAGCGGGCCCAAAGCTGTGTATCAAATGGGTTTCATGCAACTGAGCGAAATGGCTCTGTTTCCTATAGTAAGGAGGGTGATGCGGGTGCTCATTCTGCTGCAGTTTCTGTTTCAACAACTTCAAATTCAAGCCATGCTAGCTCACATGAATCAGTTGATAAAAGAGTTGAAGGTTTCCCTCCTCAGTTATCATACTTCGCAGGTGCCCCTTGGCCTTATCCTATGCCTCCTCCTACATTTTGCCAACCTAGGTACCCTTTATCATTCTATACTACACCACCATATTGGAGTTGTATGCAACCCTCTTGGAATATCTCATGTATGTCACCCCAATCTTCTGTCAGCAACTCTGTCTCTGCCCCCATTTTAGGGAAACACTCAAGGAATGGGAACATCATCACCCCATTCAACTCACAGAAAGAAATACGTGATGTGGAACATAACAGTTCAGAGCACAATTTCTTGATTCCCAAGACTCTTAGAATCGATGACCCTGGTGAAGCTGCAAAGAGTTCCATGTGGTCAAAACTAGGAACCAAGAATGACAGAGCCAGTTCTGGAGGCCTTTTCCAAGCTTTTCCACCCAAGGGAAATGACATGAATCACAGGGTTGAAGCATCACCCCAGTTGCAAGCCAACCCTGCTGCTCTATCGCGCTCTCTTACCTTCCATGAACACACCTGAATGGGAATCACGGTGAGGCAAGTCGGATTCTCATTGTGCTTATGCAAGTAGAACCCCATTTTGATGAAAAAGTGTTCTTCCTTTCCCTCAAGAAATTGTTTTATTGAACAACCTCTGTGCAGGATTCCTAGGAGCCTGTTAGACTGAACAGGTGTTTTTGCTGCATAAATAGGAGATCTGTTGAGTAAATATCTTGGTGTATAGATATAGATATATAAATGAGACAAGCAAAACTAGGAGGAGAAGAAACAATGGCATCTTGGTTTAGAATACACATGCAAATCTTCTTTGGAATTCTGTTTTTTTTTTTTTTTCCTTTTTTTTGAGATTTTTTTTTTTTTTATTTTTTTTTCCTGTTTTTTTTTTTTTTTTTATTTTTTTTTTTTTTTTTTTCTTTTTTTTTT
>Ga0099823_1005684_pt1 | contig 12485 bp, 11 predicted proteins | sample CowpearedBW_FD_76831 | JGI IMG/M metagenome (GOLD analysis project Ga0099823, IMG submission 76831) | Root nodule microbial communities of legume samples collected from California, USA - Cow pea red BW | ecosystem: Host-associated > Plants > Roots > Nodule | place: USA: California | collected... | reverse complement strand
ATATCCGTGTCACTAAAAGGTGACAACATATGTTACTTAGTCCGTCAAATTCTGTCTTTGCATTTTGTAATAAATTTCCAATTTCTTCAACGGATATCTTATCTATCGAGTATGCTGCAAAATCACATTTCAGAATGGCAGCATATGCTGAAATTTTTGTTAAAAAAAGAACTCAAATGCTGCAACTACTTCATAATCAACTTGGCAAACTAAAAAAATGTTTACACAACTTGGTAACTGTAACTCATGCATTTGCAGAAAGGTGTCTAGCATGTTCCAGCCAGTTGTTGGTCACGAGATGAAGCTCCATTCACCGATGATAAAGGAAGTCTCATTCATATATGAGCTAAAATGCATTAATACTCTACCAAAAAGCTTCTTCTCTCTTTGTCTCACTTACCCAACAAATCATCAAATACCTATCACATGAATGCCATAAATACGGTCACACAACTATGTCTAAGAAGGAGAATATAAGAATGCATGTCCACAACAGCCATTTTTGTCAGAAAATTAGCGGTTCTTAAGATGAAGCATTTGGTTTTGACATTGACATGGATGTTGTGGCTGAGCCTATGTGGCAGATGCATGTCTCAGGTGCAGCCACGGCTTCCTCCGGGGCAACAGGTGCCATGCTTCTTCATATTTGGTGACTCTTTGGTTGACAATGGAAACAACAATGGAATCCTAACCCTTGCCAGGGCCAACTACAGGCCTTATGGCATAGACTTCCCAGGGGGTGCCACTGGCCGCTTCACCAATGGCAGAACTTATGTTGATGCCTTAGGTATAATAACTCTACACTTCCTTAATTCATTGATTAAGTTAATGATGAATAATGAGTATGTTCGAAATAATCCAAGTACGAGTTTAAATCTTCTATTAGATATAAGAAAAAGGATAGATTCACATTGTTTTAAAGTTTTAGGATCCTATATGCACACATAGCTGTATTTCTCAAGAATACAATGTTGAAAATTGCAGCTCAGCTTCTGGGTTTCCCAAGGTATATTCCTCCACACTCAAGAGCAAGGGGTTTGGAACTTCTAAGAGGAGCTAACTATGCATCTGGAGCAGCAGGCATTAGAGAAGAAACAGGCAGTAACCTTGTATGCAATGACATATGCTGGAGATTCTTTTGAGAAAACAAATATTATTGCTGTGTTACCTCTTCTGATTTTATTGTGCAATTTGGTTGCAGGGTGCTCATACTTCAATGAATGAACAAGTCGCAAACTTTGGCAACACAGTGCAACAGCTGAGAAGGTTCTTCAGAGGAGACAATGACTCACTTAATAGCTACCTAAGCAAATGTCTATTCTTTTCAGGGATGGGAAGCAATGATTACCTGAATAACTACTTTATGCCAGATTTTTATTCAACTAGCTCAGATTTTACTGTTAAAGCTTTTGGATCTGCTCTTCTTCAAGATTACTCTCGCCAGCTATCTGTATGTTATGCACATTTAATTCTAAACTACTCTACATATAGCTAGTGCATTAGCATTCTGGGTCATGTTAATAATCATGTCATTCCTATGAACACAATATTTTGACAAGGTAAATTGAGGATCTAATGTGGTTTCAAACCCAACCATTTTGCCAAAATATGACTACCTTTTGAAGGTTCACATGCACAATATTGTTGTTTCCCTTATTAGACATTACTAATGGTTTTTACTTAAAATTGTGCAGCAATTGTATTCACTAGGAGCACGAAAAGTGATTGTTACAGCAGTTGGTCAAATTGGCTGCATACCATATCAACTAGCTCGTTTTCATGGTAACAGCACCAGATGCAATGAAAAAATCAACAATGCCATCTTGCTATTTAACTCGGGCCTTAAGAAAATGGTTCAAAACTTCAATGGAGGGCAGCTTCCAGGAGCAAAGTTTGTGTTCCTTGATTTTTATCAAAGCAGTTCAGATTTATCTTCAAATGGAGCATCATTTGGTAATTCTCTTTTCTATAGACATGGCATCTATTCATGACAAAGAACATGCTCTCAGAAGCTGATTTTGCTATCCATATATGTTGTTTCATATAGGATTTGATGTGATAGACAAGGGCTGCTGTGGAGTTGGCAAGAACAATGGACAAATTACTTGCCTTCCTATGCAACAACCATGTGAAAATCGTCAGAAGTACTTGTTCTGGGATGCTTTCCACCCCACTGAGGTGGCCAATATTTTACTAGCCAAGGCATCATACAGTTCAGAATCATATACTTATCCCATTAATATTCAACAATTGGTAACCCAGTAAAAGCTTAGTTTATGTTGGATTTTGTCTGTTTGTGTGGTATTTATGCAGTGCATGCACTCTGCTGATTTATCAGTGTTCATGATCTTGTGTTGTAAGAATGTGTTGTTGCCTAAACCATTTTATTTCCTCTGTACACTTGTGGTTGATTCCATTGTGCAGGAATAATATTACATTAACATATATGAAACACCTCAGGCTGCAGCTTATTGTTTATTTTAAAGCACGTTTACTACTAAAATTATCAAAGATAACAACCAAAAGCCTATGTATTTCTCTTGGCAGCTAATTTCAACGCTGTTCCCGTGATCACCAAGAATATATAAATCTGGTTAAAATGTCTGAAGAAAAGGGCAATATTCTCTTGCCACATTACAATAAAAATAGACAAAAAGAGAAGATAAGCACGAATTCATATGACAGTTGTGATAGTAAATGTAGATAGCAGTACATTGCAGTCATTCTTACTATGATATAGGTTCCCTATACTAAATTTGTTGTTCCACATATAGTAATTACTAAATATAAACTTGATCATTGAAGCTATAAATGACAGTGACACGGCAAGATTCCCACTTAAGAGGCTCACTTCATAGCTCAGCAAGCTGCCTTATGTTTATAGGATAAACAAAATTGGAATTCCCACTGAAAGCCATTCTTCCCATCAGAATGTTGGCTGCTTCTGTAGGATGGAATGCATCCCAGAACACATACTGGTTTCTGTTAGGGCATGGAGTTTGGAATGGAAGACATGTTATTTGGCCTCTATTTCTTCCAATGCCACAGCACCCTCTATTCACAACACTAAACCCTTCACAGAAAGAAAGTAAACAATATCAGTGTCATCATGAAAGACATGTTGAAAATGTTCATTGCAATGCAGTAAGTAGTATGTTTTTATTCCTATGTACCGTAAGATCTAGCATTGAGAAGGATGTCCTGGAACATGCGGGAAGTGTCAACGAATATGAATCTGGCACCAGGTAGATTAGCATTGAAATTGCCCAAAACGGTCTTCAAATTTTCATTGAAGGGTTGCACTAGCAAGTTCACTTCTTCAGAGCAGCTTCCACTCATGCTTTGAGCCAGAATGCTTGGAATACACCCCATTTGCCCCAGTCCAGTAATCACAAATTTCCTTGCTCCAAGATTGTAAAGCCTCTATAACACATGTAATCATAAACAATTAAACTTTCCTCAAAATTAACTTGGACAAAAGAGAGTTCAGATTCTCTACTGGATTTTTCTGTATTGTCTTCTGTTCAACATTAAAAATACACTATGTTGATACTTTACAAATCTTTTTAATATATTTTAAAACTTCAAAATCAGTGACTATCATTGTATTTTGAAAGTATAGCACAGGAACAACACAGAAATATCCGGTAAAGAATCCAAATTTGACAAAAAAGTAGTTTTAACTTAATAGTATATGAGAAACTAAGAAATGTTACTGTGAGCTGCTGCCTATATGTTTGAACCAAAAGATCAGCATACTGCTGTCCATTGTACTGATTTCTGGTAGGGTAATTAGGCATAAGGTAGTTGTTAAGGTAGTCATTGCTGCCCATTCCAACGAAGAATATGCATTGTGCAAGCGCTGTGGCCATATAGTCTGCTCCAAGATTCCCGGTTATTTGATTTAATGTGTTCTCAAAGTTCCTTAGTTGCTGATCAAATGGTATTCGCCCAACCTGCTCAAAGAGAATCCATTATGATTCACCCTCTCAAAGTAAAATTCTTCAAAAGAAAAACAAGGTTGCTTTATGTAATGTTCAGGTCAAAATCTAAATCCTGAAGATGTTACACACAAAGTTTCTGCCAGTAGCATCAAGGATTCCAGCAGCAGCTGAAGCATAGTTTACTCCATGAAGCACTTCATTCCCTGAGGCTTCTGAGTATGCAGGAATCAAGGGAAGTCCAAGCAGCTCAGCTGCATTCATACGAACACATCAGTGTAAAATTCAGTTGAAATGATACATATTATTCAGGTGCCTGCAACGAATGTTAGTGCTTAACAAGAATACCTTTATGGCCTTATTTTTAGAAAGCATGTGACCTTACATACCAAGATGCATCTCGATGCATGATTTTTTTAACTGGGAAATTTCATATATGGGAGCTATATTGCCTTGTATATTAACACAATTTCTATTTGGTCATTACAGTCTAGTGAGAAACACTTGTGTAGGTTCAAGGGGTGTGTAGCTAAAAGTGTAGGAGGAGTCTCCATATTCTGTTTAATGCATCATTTACTGCAAGAAAATGCCTTGACAGAGGTTTATCTACCCTTTTTACCACACACACCAACCACACACACCAAGTAAAATGGCCACTGAAGGAGAAAAGAGAAATTTACAGCAAGCAATTACTTCATATAATTAATATCCTGTACTCAAGAGATAGGTCGTTAGGTGTATAGCAGTTATTCACCTCACTGATGGTAGCCTTGGTAGGCTTCCTAAGTAAGAAATTCATGGCAAAGGTGATAAAATTGGCAGCATGTCCTTAAAAGACAATTCTGTGCCAAAAAGTTTTGCATAAGAAAATAAACAATTCAATTGCATTACTTTCTCTTTCGAAATATGTCTGGACAATCAGTCATAAAAAAATGAATCCGAAATTGGTGACTAATTTAGTCAAATTAAAGTCCATAACATGAAGTTTAGTTCTAACTCAACCTCTCACACCAGAAGAATGTTATGTGATACTTTTCCCTGTAGAAAATTATGCCTCATTCCTCAAGCTTTTGGCTTTTAATTCCTATGCTTGCAAAAACATTCTATGCCAAGAGAAAAGGGTGCAATAATTTGTGAACAGTTAGCAGTCTTATACTCCTATTAGAATATGACACTTATGCATATTCTATTTGCTTTGACTTAAACGAATTAACCCCATAATCTAGGTTGGCTTTGGTCATGTGACAAGTACTAGGAAAAAGAGAAAAAGAGTTGATAAAAAAGAGTGTATACCTATTTCATCAACCATGGTGTAGCCATTTGAGAAGCGACCAGTAGGGCCTCCATTGAAGTCGATGCCATAAGGGTAATAGTTGGCCTTAGCTAAGGAAGGAAGGTTATTGTTGTTGCCATTGTCAATGAGAGAGTCACCAAATATGAACATGGCAGGCACATTTTGGCCTCTCACTGCACCACCACTCAGCAACATGAAAAGCACCAAGAATGGGGACAGTCCAAACTTAGCCATAAAAGTGTGAGAGAGTGAAGAGAGGCACATGGAGCAAAGAGCTTGTTGATTTTATCTATCTGTAAGAATGAACCAAAACAAGTTGACATGGTAATGAAAAGAGAATAGGATTTAATACAAGATGGTAAATGGCGGTGGTTGAAATGCAATCAATACATTCACCTGCTCTCCTCTCTTGCAGTAATTATGCATACATACTGAAACACCCAACATTGTTGCAGGCCATTTGAAATACTCAACTTGTACAATTTATTTACTACTTTCATGAATTTTTCCACACACATTCAAGCCCCCTCTGTCACTATTTTTCCGTGACTGTCTCTGTGGGGACTTGAGGATAACGTATGTAACAACTTCACTTAGCTTTGCTTCCCATGTTTCTTACATGTTGCAGAAGAGAAAGTCAAACCAGTTATTGCTGCATTTGTCAGTATATGTTTTTATACATAATGTCTATATTTTATATATCCTTAAAATGTATATCTTTGATAAACTCTTAAGTGATCATCTACTGCATCTCTTTTGATTTATAGGAAAGTGGATTTTTTTCTTATAAACAACTTTGAAGGAAATCCAAGTTTGTGGTCAAGGTTGGATTTTAGGAACGTTCAAACAAAGGTTGGTGAAATGAAGTTTCCAACACAAGGTGGTGCTGGCTTCACCCTTGCTTACTTCATCATCACATTTTCGCAATACTATCCACCAATTCTTCACTTTTATTTCTCGGCTTACTAAGTTGTTTCTTCTATTTTCACAACATGCTTTATTTTTCTCTTAAGTAATTTACCTTTTCTTTCATTCTTGAAGTATCTTCCTCCAGATAATTATTTCAAGACTTGGATCACCATTGAATAATCCAATGGAATAAGTAATAGGACTTTTAAGTCGTACATTCTATATCATAAGAATAAATAATAGTTTCAGCATCGCAGAGGAAGAAGAGAAAGAAGCATCGCAGAAGAAAAACTCATCTTATAAAGCTCTTTTTAGAAACATTAATGTGTTTAAGAAAGATTTTCCAAAAAGCTTATTCTAGAAAAGTCATTCCGGAAGGTATTACATACAAAGTTTGTTGCAGAAAGATATTATATACATTTTAGAAGATTGATCTAAAGTGAGAAGATGTTATTAAGCAATTTGATTGTAAGATACAAGTACAGCATAGACTCTTGAATGAGCGTATTATTTATGACAAAATTTCACTACCCATTCTTGCTTTTCATGGTTACTATGGCATGAAGAATGGGATAACTCAGAACCATTACATAGGTGACAAGGAAAAGTTGACCAAACATTTCTTGAAAATCCTTCACATTCAATACTCTCCATATCCCACCAAAGAAGGCAACAATGTTGATAATGAGCAACAGAACCATTGGAGCCATGAACACAGCTGCACCCTGGAAATCGAACCTACCTTCCTTATACTTCTTCATCTTCTCTTCGTCGATAGCTTTGTTTGACAAGGCTAATTTCATCTTATTCAACCCCAACCGCTTCTTCATTGCTTCTAGTATTGCAAATATGCTTGTGACCGACTTCAGAATCCAAATTCTTTGTTCATCCCACCACATTGCCACAGACCCTTCCCCGGAAACAACCTCAACCAAATGTTGAATCTGAGTGGATACAAACACAAATGCAAACACTGCAAACCAAGGGTCTGTCACCTGTCATAACAGCAAAATCAAACCTTCTCATTTTCAAGTCACAGCAAAAGTTATCTTCATCACGTTACAAGCTAAAATAAGACAATATAATACCTTTGGAAAGACAGGGATTCCTTTGAGGAGGCATAGTTGAGGTACAATGCCGTATAGGATGAAGAAAATAGCATAGAGGGATGACATTGTTAGGAAGCAATAAGTGAAGGAATGCATTATGGACATGCTCAAAAATCCATGAGTGAAAGGGCTGTATTTGGAGAAACCAAGCAAGAGAAGTTCAGACAACCACTTAACCAATTGAATCATGCCTTCTTTGATGTCAGTGGGGGCACAACCTAAGAAACATGGCGTTTTGGGATAAAGATAAACTGATCTCCATCCTCTGGTATGAAGAATATACCCAGTTCCAGTACTCTCAAGTAAGATCACATATGAGAATCCCACCTGCGTGTACCAATCAATTAAGATGAATTGAAAACCAAATATGATATACATAAATGCTGTTAGATGCATATATTCTCAACACTTGCCTCTGTACCCCATTTTGTGTTGTTTTCGTAGGAACAGGAGCACACTGCAAGAGCTTCTCTCAACGTTTCTTCTCTTGAACTGCTTTTTTTGGTAGTTTTCTGTCCACGGATGACCTTCAGTGATTCAACGAACCCAGTAGAGTTGCCAAAGTACTTTTGTGCCTCTTGCAGATAGTCATCTACAATCACAGATTGAAAATTAGATACAGTTTCTTTAATGGAATGTGACTGAGAAAAGTAAACCATGCAGAGGCCATATTTACGTACTCTTTTGGTTAGGACTTCCAAATAGTAACGCACTTCTACTCAAGTAATTTCCACTGCCAGAAAGACCAGGACCTCTCAGTCCATCCATGCCTTGCCACATTGTCTAAAAGAAAAAGTACAAAATTTCATCACACAAGTGATAAAATAAAACAGACAAAGGATATATATATGATTGATTACCTTAAAAGCAGTCCTAGTTTGACTATCGTAGATGTCTTTTTTGCTAAGGTTGTGAAACATTTGAGGGAATTGAACAAATGCAGTATCTTTGGAGGTGTGAGGATCAAGGAAGAAACACATGGCTTGTTTGGCAGAGGTTGGATCATTGCAATACATATCACAATCCACTACTAGGAAATAAGGTGCATTACTGAGAAAACCCGAGACTCTGAGCTGCAACCACAATTGAAAAATGGTTACATTGATGAAGCAAGAAACGATAAAAAAGAGTAGAAAATCAAATTCAGTTGGTACAAACAAACCAATGTGTTGAGGGCTCCTCCTTTGAATTTGTGAGGAAGGGATGGCCTTCTTTCCCGAGACACATAAACAACAAGTGGCAAACCTGGCTCCTCATTTATAATCTGAACACATGCAAATACCAATTAGTTTTTTTTCTTTCTCTTCCACTAACGAGCAAAAGTTTGAATTTGGATTCTCTGCGGAGTTAAAGTTTGAATTTGGATTCTCTTGTTGAGTTTTTTTATGTTGTTTCTCTACTGTATTTGTGTTTCCATTGATCACCACTAATTTTGATGTTTTTAAATATATTAAAAAAATATTTAAATGTCAACACAATATAACTTTTAATACTTAATAAAAAACAGCACGAAAAAAAAAATAGAAAATCTGGACTCAAAAAGTTTGCATAATTGCTCCAACAAATACGATTCATCATTCATTGGAAAGGGTGCGTATATATTCTGTTCATTCAGTCTATACAAATCTTTCAAAAACCGCATAGTTTATATTGGAATTAAGTCATCAACAATAGTTCAATCTATCATTCAACAAATCTTTCAAAAAACAAAGGTTGTAGAGGAGGCATAAGAAAATAACTACTCAAATGTAATGTCTTACGACTAATAAATTTACAAAAGACTGATATATAAATAATTTTTGTGCAAATCAGCATAAGAATAATTACAATTAAAGTTTATTTAGGTATTAAATTATTTTTTAATGTTTTATATGTTTGTGAGATTAATCAAAATTTATTAACTATCGGGTTCACTAGGATAAAAGATAAAATGTGTCTCTTGATTGAGAATAAACTTTGATTCAAGAGAAAAAAAGTAAATAAAAAACTACACTTTAATATGCATTAAAGGTTCATCATCACTGCTACTGAATCCACAATAGATAAAGGTGAGATTGATAAGAGAAAAATTAAAAAAATGTATTTCAATAGAAGAAAGAAAGACAATTTTTACAAGAAAAAATAGAGGGAAATCAAACATTAAAAGATTGGTAATGAAATTTGAAATTTGAAATTCAAATAAACTGATCAAAAAAGGAGAAATATTGAAAATATTTATTTAAATTAGTTTGTCAGAAATTTTTTATTTTTTAAAAACATTTATTTATCAAAATAAATATATTTATTTATTATTTAAATTGAGTTAGTTAAGATTAAAATATTATTAATGTATATTATTATATAAAAGGATTCACCTTTTTGGTGTATATATTAATTTTTCAATTTTATCCTTTTAATAAATAAATTTTTAATTAAAATAGTTATATTATCAATTTTATCTTTTATGTGACATTTATTTTTTAATATTTATTGTTTTTTCAATTTGATATTGTTTTAAACTTAATCATTTTAAACCAAAACAACTATTTATAATAAAAATATTACCTATAAAATAAATAAAATTAATCAAAACAATTTTAAAAATTATTCATATTTACTTTTATAATTATACTTTATTATTTTATGTTATCATAAACATAAATTATATTTAATAATTTTGTTACATTTTACTCTGTATATAATAACCGTTTTTTTATATAAATATCTTATGTTATGGACATTATTAAAGGGATTATAAGATTTAGGGGCCAACAATGAAAAAAAAAGAAGAAAATAATTAGGACTCAGTTATCTATAACTATATATAAAGAGATTCTCTATTTTTTATCTACATTTTATAATTCTAACTTTACCCTTTATGATATAATTACTTTTAAAATTTAAAAAAAATAACAGTTACTTTTATAAATTTTTCTAAAATTATTTACTTATCCTCTTTCTTTTTTCTATTCATCATAAATTATTTTCTTATATTTTCTTTATACATTTTACTTTATTTTTAATAAATATAATTTTATTTTATTTATTAATTTAATAATATTATAATACCATTCATTACTAATATAAAATTATACATATTAAAAAGATACATACAGACCGGTATTATATAAAACATATAGATTGAGGTATACTATCTTATAAAAGCAGGTCATACTTTTTAGTTAAAAAGGTTAATACTAAAAGATTGAAACTTCATCATACAATCATATTAAATTAGATTTAATTGATGTTAGAGAGCTATCAAGGGTAAGTGTCCAACCTTTACTTGTAATAGTTTTAAGCCTTAATATAATACTTTTCTCATTAGATTTCCTTAATTTATGAATTTTTTTTATTTAAAACCTTTTATGTTATAATACCATAAAGTTTTTAATTTTTGACCTGTGTCTTCGATTTCTAATAGAGAAATGATATTTAAATAAAGTTGAAAAAAAAATCTAAAAAGTATATTTCATTATAAAATTTTGGGAAAGACATTTCGAATTTATTTTATTTTTTTTGCTGATTTTTTAGTATTTTTTTGAAATGCATTGATGATCACTAATTTTAAAATTTTAAAAAATGTTAATTAAAAAAATTTAAAATGTTAATATATAATCACTTAAGTATCACTAAAAAATTTATATTCGATTTAAATTAGATAAGTTTACTTTAAAAATCGAAAGTCAATTCAATTTTATTTTCTATTCCTATGTTGTAATTTTAAAATATATTGATTGTAAAGTTTTAAAATATATTGAAAAAATTTTAAAGTATTAATATATAACATGGTTTTAATGCTCACTAAAAAATATAGATTTGATTTGGATAATATTATTATAATAAATAAATTTTGATAATTTTTTTTACGATTAAAGTCAATACATTATTGGTTTGTAATATAGAAAAATAGAAAGTAGAAAAATAAAAAATTACTTACAAGATTATAATTTAGGTTATAAAAGAAAAAAATAAAATTTAATTGTTGGATAAATATAATATAATTCCTATTATTTTGATTCTCAACTTTTATTCATTGTGTAATATCCTAATTTGGTATGGATTATTAATTAATGTTTCATTATTTTGTTTAAAAAATATCAATGGTTTGGATTAAGCCAAACTAAAAAGTAAATGATAAGAGTAAAAAAATATAATTTTTCTTAAAGAAATGATAGGTTGACATCTATATTTGACCACTTTTTTACCATCTTAAAATTAACTTGTAATTCAAGACAAATTAACTTGTAACTTATGAAGGTAGTAAAAAAAGTGGTAAAATGTGGTGTAAACCTATCATTTCTCTCTCTCTTTTTTTCTTAAAGTGTAATTTCCAGTCATAAAAGGAGAATCCGAAGGTTGGTTAGAAAAAAGAAAAAAAAATGGAAGTAGTGACGTGATCCATTGAGCAAATGTGCAGAGAAGTTTTTGTGGAGAATGATGTTGGTGTGAGGCAGTCCCATACCTCAATACGAGGAGCCCTGTCGGTGACAATTCGAAGATTGTTAGGGTCTGAACCAAATTTCTCGATGTTCTTCTGCATTTTCTCGTATTTAGCCTGTAAATAGCAAGAAAGAACAGTGTGAGTTTATATGTTCCATGAACTGATGATAAGAAGAAGATAGGTATATACCTTGATGAGGTCACGATGAGGCTTGAATCCCTGGAGGCGAAGAAGGTCTTCATCTTCTCCCATGGGAGAGAAGAAGACCTTGGGACACCTCAACTTCACCCCATACTTTCTGCAGAAGGGAACCCACTCCTTCGCGAACTCACCCGCCTCTCTCATCGCGTACAGAGTCACCGGACACCCACCGTCGTCCGACAGATACACCGCCAGCTTATCAGAAGGGTAGTCCATGGCAATGGCGGAAACAACCGTGTCCATCACCTGCACCGTGGGCTCCTTCTCAGGGTCCAGCGTGCACACGAAGATGTCCAGCCCCGGCAGGTTCTCCTCCCTCGGCAGCTTGTCGGTGATGGTTGTACGCGAGACGGGGTGCCAGCGGAAGGCCTGGTTGAAGAACCAGAGCGCAGAGAGAAGAAGCTCGGCGATGGTGATGAGTATCCATGGCGCGGTTGGTGGTTGGTGGAAGAGGTGTGATATGCGGTAGTAACAGAGGGAAACGACGGCGAGGAGGTGGATGAATATGTGAAGCCTGCTGAGAAACAAACATGGCTGAACCGTTTCTACGTGGTATCTGTACCTTCCCATCTTTCTTTCCTTCTCAACTCTCCATGCTTTCCATTCCT
>Ga0099823_1005680_pt1 | contig 12489 bp, 10 predicted proteins | sample CowpearedBW_FD_76831 | JGI IMG/M metagenome (GOLD analysis project Ga0099823, IMG submission 76831) | Root nodule microbial communities of legume samples collected from California, USA - Cow pea red BW | ecosystem: Host-associated > Plants > Roots > Nodule | place: USA: California | collected... | reverse complement strand
TTTTTTTCTTCTCATTCCCATGCCTTCTCCAACACAATCGCATACCCTAAAAATGCACCAATTCCTATGCTCTGTAGCTTTTCTTCCTTGATCGTTTCTCTCTGTGTTTCTTTATTTTTTCTTTTTTTTTTTGTTCTTGTTGCTGCTTAGTTCTTCTCTCGCATTGGATTTTAGCTCCGGCCTTCTCTTTGCTCACGCGCTTCTTCTGTGTTACTTTCTTTTTGTTTTTCTAAAACTCGTTTATTAAGTAAGTTCGATAGAATTTGATGTCCTTTGCAATTTCCCTTGTCTTCTTTTTTGTTGAAAATATCTTTTGTTCTTGGGGGTAGTTTCTGGGTTTGGAGCTGCATGAAAAGGAACAAAGGGTAAGAGCTGCATTTGGACGCCGATTACTTGTTTTAATGGTTCTCTCTTGCGCACACACTTATATGTAGTTAGTTCGAGAGATCTAGGAGACATGCAAGGAGGATGATACTTGTATACACCCTACTTATCTCGCCATTGATTTTTCTGTGTGATTCAGCAATAATTGACATGGAATAATTAAACTTTTGAATAAGCTAAAGGAGAGATTCTCTGTGAATTAGCTCATGCGTAAGTTATTCTTAGTTTGTGGGAGAAACTTATTTCTTTTTCTTTTGGGTATCTCAATAAGGTCTTAATGTACTGCATACCACACTTGGCTCTGTTAATCCTTGCAAAGATCACAGTCAGATTACTTGATTATTTGTTTTAACTATTGGATGTTTTATATTTGAACACCTATTGCTTCTGATGCCTTTCTTGACAGTCATTATGGGATAAACATCAATTTTTTGCTTTTTTTGTGTCATAGTATATCATCAAACAAAGGAGGGTTTTGTACCGCCAATTCTCACATCATCACATTCCTTGTGTGGACAAGTAGATATAATTGAATGGAATTTTCGGCTAACTTGTTACGAAAATTCGTCTGTTGGGTTCTAGTCCTTAAAAAAATTAAGAAAAGGATTAACAGAAAAAAGAAGAAGCAAAACTGTTGCTTAGATTTCCATTTAAAACATTTCTTTTTATTATAAACACACATAGTAGATGGACCAGTTTAGTTCCAATTTGTTGGTGTGACAAACTAAAGTCAAATACTTTACTAACTTTTGACCTGAGGATGCATATCACTCGAAAAAGGGATGTTGTAATGAAGAGATGACAATTGTTAGGATGATTACCTGTATTTTACAACTTTTCTATCAGTTTTACTAAACTCCTTTTGCAAATAGCACCTTGGAGGCATTGTGTTTAATAGATATTGATTTTATATAACGAAAATTAATATAGGATTCCTCAGAAGCACTGTCTGTTTACTCACCCAAACCCTAGATACTAGAGTAAAGATATCTGCTGCATTACACTTGTACACCACGTAATGATGAATTTGCATTTCTTTTATAGTTATGCATTTGAAAATGTCTGTTTTGGCACCTAGGGAACTTAGAATTTTGTTTTTAAGTGTAATGTGGCCAACCTCCTCTAATTGGATAAAACTATTGTTGTTGTTATTTAGGGCTTTGTTAGGACAAACTTCCCATCGAGCGCTTTTAGGGAAATAAAAAAAAGAAGCAAAATGAATAAAATTTCTTCCACAAATTTAAATCAATTTATGTATTCAGCTCCTGAAGAAGTCACAGATGAGAGAAGTTGTGAAAGTTGAAGTGCATAGGTTGATTTTAATTTTTAAGAGAAGTTTAATTCATTTTACTTTCATATTTTTTTCTCCTATAAAAATGCTTACGGAGAAGTTTGTTCAAGCAGGATTTAAGTGTAGTCCACTGTATCTACTGTGATGGTGTAAATTTATTATTGTTACCTAGACATTAAGATACCTATAGCTGTGCAGTTTTTCATGTGTGAACTGATACTTCTTTGAAATGCTCTTGATCCTTTAACTATACCGTTTCTTCGGTAGTTAAGTCTCATTTTTCTACCCGCTTATATAACTTTTCTAAGTGAGATTGTTACTCTGACAAATCACAAATTTCAATCATGTTTCCTCCTCCCCCTAATCTTATTTGTGTGTGCAATTGCATTTCAAATTTGACACTTCATGTCAGGAAGCATATGAAATATGAACTTGTTTGTATTTTTCACAGATGGACATCCTTTGATGTTGAAGATAGCTCTGTAGATGACTTTTGTGGCCTTGTAGTGACAGCAGGAAAGTCTGGCCGTTTCAGGATGTCAGAGCCTGTGAAGTCTCCACCTTCTAAGAAGTCTCGTAGAGATAGAAGCAGGGGCAAATCATCTGGACGATCCTGCTCAACTGAAGTTATGGATCAAGAAATTTGGAAAGATTTTCCGGAAGATTTATTTGAGGCTGTGATAGCACGACTCCCCATTGCTACATTTTTCCGCTTCCGCTCTGTCTGCCGGCAGTGGAATTCCATGCTTACTTCTCAAAGTTTTTCTCAGCATTGTACTCAAGTTACACAAGCAAATCCATGGTTTTACACCATTACCCATGAAAATGTGAACTCGGGAGCTATGTACGATCCTTCTTTGAAAAAATGGCACCACCCAACTATATCGACACCGCCCACAAAATTGATTGTTTTACCCGTGGCTTCTGCCGGTGGTTTAGTTTGCTTTCTTGACATTGGTCATCGTAACTTCTTTGTTTGCAACCCACTGACTCAATCCTTCAGGGAGTTGCCAGCTCGATCAGTTAAGGTCTGGTCTCGGGTTGCTGTAGGGATGACAATTAACGGAAACTCGGCTGGTTCAGGCTACAAGATCTTATGGGTTGGTTGTGATGGAGAATATGAAGTTTACGACTCAGTCAGAAATTCTTGGATTCGTCCTGGAAACATGCCTGCAGGTATGAAGCTGCCACTGTCGCTGAACTTTAGGTCTCAAGCTGTCTCTATCGATAGCATGCTTTACTTCATGCGATCAGACCCAGAAGGGATTGTTTCGTACGATATGGCAACTGGGGTTTGGAAACAATATATAATCCCAGCGCCGTTGCATCTGACTGATCACACTCTGGCCGAGTGTGATGGCCAGATCATGCTTGTGGGTTTGCTCACAAAGAATGCAGCTACTTGTGTATGCATATGGGAGCTGCAGAAAATGACACTCTTGTGGAAGGAGGTTGACAGAATGCCAAACATATGGTGCTTGGACTTTTATGGGAAGCACGTTAGAATGACTTGCCTGGGGAACAAAGGCTTGCTCATGTTGTCCCTGAGGTCGAAACAGATGAATAGATTGGTTACTTACAACATAGCAAGGAAAGAATGGCTGAAGGTTCCTGGGTGTGTGGTGCCGCGTGGGAGAAAACGACAGTGGATAGCTTGTGGTACTGCATTTCATCCATGCCTCACAGCGCTGGCATGATTTCGTTTGTATCTCTTAACAGCAATGGCCTGTCATTGCAATTTGCTGGCCTTTTTATGGTGTTGTACGTAATCCTAATGTTCATTGCTGGTTTAACAGAGTAGTTCAAAAATAATATGGGTTTGTGATTCATGTCTTTTCATACTCTCAGGCATGTGAACACTACTTTGGATGTGTTGGGAATGCCTCATCCTGGGGAACACCTTGCTAAAAGGTGATATAGAACTTAAGTTTCTTTTTGCTTTCAATAAGTGTATGGTTTTAATTTTTGGTTCTTTTTGTTTGTGTGCTATGGGGAGGAGTACCCATAATCTCCGACTAGGTTTTCATATTCACACTATCAATGCAATTACTAGCAATTTCGTTGCTAAATTCACAACTCTGCTAGGTTGTGAAGAACAGGTGAAACCAGATTCACACTCCTGGGTGTCACTCAGCCAAAAGGATGACCTACTATGAATCTCTGATGAAGCATGCTTCGACATTGCGAAACGTTCTTCTGGTGTCATTTGTTTACTCGATCATGAAACCTTGTTTTTGGAAAAAAAAAAAAAATCCTTTCATGTTTGCATAATTTTGTGTATTTTAGTTTACACAGTGACTTTTCAATTAGTAGTCATAGACAGTCAAAGAACAGTTATTAAAAGCTATTTGACATTTCAGTCCGAAGAGCGTGTACTTTTTAACTAAAAAGAATAGAATGAACACAGGTTTTACTTAATATTTATATTATCATAATTCTTTTATTGATATATAACATCACAGAATGTACAACGTTAAATATTTAATAATGTTATATTTTAATTTATAAAGAAAAGAAAATGTCATTAAAAAAATGAAATTAGGACAATGATATAGGAATTTAAGTTTGGACTTGCGGGTCAGGAGTTGAACCCGGAAAGGAGTCCAGTCCAGTCCAGTGGAGTTAAATATTAAATACGAAAGAAAGAGTTTAGGATGGTATTATTGTGAGTGTTGTGTGTTAGTAGAAAAAATTAGGAAAGAGCGAGAGTGAGTGTGTGCGTGAGAGTGAAGCAGAAGAAGAAGAGAGAAGAACGAAGAGAGAAGGAAATGGATCCAGACGCATTGGCAAAGGCATTCGTGGAACATTACTATTCAACCTTCGATTCGAACCGCAACAATCTGGCGAATCTGTATCAGGAAGGTTCCATGCTTTCTTTCGAAGGCCAGAAGATCCAGGGCGCTCAGAACATCGTCGCCAAGCTCACTTCCCTTCCCTTCCACCAGTGCCAACACTCCATCACCACCGTCGATTGCCAGCCCTCCGGAGGTAACGGCGGCATGCTCGTCTTCGTCAGCGGCAACCTCCAGCTTGCCGGCGAACAGCATGCCCTCAAGTTCAGCCAGGTACGCAATGCTCCCCTCTCTTCTCTTACTTCTTCCACTAATCTATTTTTTAGGGTTTTCTAATCGATCTAATCTATTCTACTTTATTCCACAATCAACTAGGTTTTCATCGGATAATAAGTTTTTGTTTATATCTGTTTATTCATTGTCTATGCGTGATTGAAGTTCACTCGTTCTAGAAGCTTGGAGTATTGAGTCATATGACTCGATGTTCCTCAACACTTGATGATTGTAGGATGTTTTTGTTCACTCATCATGAATTGTTCCTTTTGAATTCCTCCGAGAAAAAAAATTATTTCAGGTGTGTCTGTCTCGTATAGTGAAACCCATGTGGAGTGGTGTCTATGTGGGCACATGTTTTCTGGTAATAGATGAAGGTGTTTGACATTATGTAAAGGAGGAAGAGAAGGATTTGAAATGATTACAATAATTATTGTTTGCTCAGATATAGAATGCGGTTATTTGCCATTTGCTGTAGAAGCATCGGTGTAACTTGACATCAAATCATCAATGATGTTATTTATTTTCTGCTTTGATTTGTCTGCTAATCGACTAATTACTGCGTTTATGTTATTAATTGATGACTAAACATGTTGATCTTTTTGTTATACAGATGTTCCATTTGATGCCTACACCGCAGGGAAGCTATTATGTGTTGAATGACATATTCCGGTTGAACTATGCATGAGATAACCCCAAGTATGTCGACGTGAAAGGCCATATTAGTTCTTGCCTACAGCTGTTTTGTTTCTGACATTTTCATTCGAGAATGAGTTATTTTTGGTTCGTGTTGAACGCATGATTGTGCTTCTCCTGTTTGGATTTTTTGGTTGTGATTGGACAAAACGCTTTCAAGGATAAATGGTTAAAATTGATGAAAATTGGAGGTTCTCAAATTTGATATATTTGCTTCGAACATTTCTTATAAAGTTTACCTCTAAAAGTCTGTTTGTGCATATGTCTTGTATTTTGTTATATGTTTGATTTTATCACCTAATTTAAATGTTTGTTTCCCTGCCATCGTGATGAGTTGTTTGCTATAGTTCAATTTTCATTCAAAGATGAATGAGGAGCCAATTCGTTTCGAACCATCGATCGAATCCTTCAACATTTTCCTTCACTACTACCTGACCTAAAAAAGAGGAGTAACGTAAATGTTGCAGGCGCAGGTGTTAGTGTTGTGTGTTAAATTTGGTGTCAGAAAGCATTGCTCAGTGGTTAATGTTTACCGTATTTGAGTAGACAGTGAAGACAAAACTCACGAGGAGTTTTGAAGCCATCGAGGTTTATCACGTTTTCAAAAATTTATGAATTTCGTAAGAGTCTTCTTTAACAAACTACTGCAGAAGCATTTTTAAAAGAAAATAAATAAAATTGAAATTAGTTTTTCATACTTAAAATTAGCGACTTAATTTATTTTTTAACTAATAATCAGCTAAGTGAGTTTGTCTCTCCCTATAGAAGGTCTTTTCTAGTATTGTGACCCCAGAGGTTCTTTCCCTGGCCCTTCCAACACAGAATAATAAACAACGCTAAGTAAAATAAAGATACAAACCCATTTTGACTTTGAAGGATTTTTTTTATTTTTTATTACCATGTGAAGAATCTGATCAAGATCTCGTCTAAATGTATGCATGGATATATTGTACTTGCAAATGGTACAAGAAGAGGGAATTTACATTAGAAGGGAATGAGAAGTTTGACTAGTTTCCGATATTATGAGACATATCTGGAATCACCATGGAGGGAAGGGATGATGAAGATTCAAGAAGTTCTTCTCTGTCATCAGCATCCTGGCCTTTCACGTCAGGGACTTTCACCATACCTTTGAGTATATTTCCGAAGGATCTAAAAGGGTGACTTAATCCATCTTTGAGTTGCAAAATAAGAGAGACTTCAGATACCTGCCAAACCACAGTGAGGACTATCATCACTGAAAGAAGGCAATGAGTTACAAAGTTCTGCTTCTTCACCTTCTTCAGCTCTTTCATTATCTCATCATTTTCACTTCCTCCACCCTCATCTTCTCCTTCTTTCGCCTCAATTACAGAACCCACCGTATCAGAAGATCTACAACCTTCATATTGCTCAGGTATCTCTTCTCCTTTCAAAATGTTCGACTGCCAAAAGATTCAGCATTTGAGTGTTACCAATCTCAATAATTTAAAATATTGAATACATACCATTAATATTAAGATAAAATTTCAAGCAAGATTGACAAACTATATGATTATTAATAAACACCATATCCAAGGATAAGATTTGAAACTAGTTTTGCATAGGCATGAGTTGCAAACCTGAGAAACAGAGAGAAGGTGGGAAAGAGCGTTTTGGTATTGAGCATCGTTGTTATGGTGAGATTCTTGGACTTTGTTGGTGTTGGTGTTGGTGTCGTGTATAAGCTTCTGAATTGCGTTGTCGATGAGCTGAAGCCTTCGATCTTGTTCCATGGTAACGGGAGACAAATAATTGTTGTGGGTTTGTGGGTTGTGAGTTATCTATCATCCACCGTCACTGCAAAGTGAATGTATTATTGAATTGAATGAAAAAGACAAGAGACGTGGCCTTATGGTTTTGTTTAACTTTTCATGCCAAACGTGTCTTGTCTACACTTAGCCTCACCACATAATAAGTGCGATTCTTCTGTTGTGTTGACTCTAGATTACACTACTTGGTTTAAAATTGTTCATTCTTAGTATTTGACGCTTTATGTATCTAAAAGTGGAACTAAAAGATTAGAGATTAAGTTTTATATAAATATAAATTTTACTCCATTTGATTTGATTTAATTTTTCTATTATTTCCTAAACAACATATTCTATTATGAATATGAAAACTGTAACGACAAATTATATATCTATTAGCTCTTCTTATGTAATGATTTAGGGAAGCATAGTTAAGTAAATTAGTGAAGTAAAAACATTTTTATTAGTATCTGCTACTAGTTACGTCTTGCATGCATTGAAAACTTTATTATTATCACCACTGGGTATCTATTTTTTTTTTTTTTCATAATACATAAATCCGAAATGCGACTCGTGAAATTGATATACAATCCGAAATCCACGTCAAAAATGGAAAATTATACTAAATCATTTAAAATCAGAAATATAACACATTTGTTTATCTCGTTATGGTTTCTGTCTAGTTTTACTGATGAAAAGAAAAACAATAAATCATAAATTGAAACCCTTTACTACCCCAAATCAGTGAAGGCAACTTTGTACATGAAAAGAGTGCCCACCGCTTTTATCACACTATACAACCTATACTGTTTTACAAACTAAAACCTCAATCAAGCTTTTATACCTACACATCCAAGTACACAGAAAGCCAGAAATTTATCCCAAAGAGACATAAAACTTCCTAAGCACATAATTTTTGCCATAACAGATCCCAATCATCCTCTTCCATATTCAGAGGATCCTCTTCCGAAGTTGATGACGGTGCTTCATCACTTGTACTCTCACGTTTAGTCTGTAAAAGAATCAACAAGTCATGCATTGCACATAAAAAACATTGTTAAATGGTAGCTTAGCATGTTTAATTAAGTCCTAATAATTTTGAGAAGTGTTAGCATCCCACTAATTAATTACCTTGGCTTGACGATACAACGAAAGCAAGCGCCTGTATTGGTGGCGAGCATCGTCATGACGGACCATGGAAAGCACCCGCTTCAAAGCCGTCTCAATTGTTCCATTTACTTTCTCTTTTCGGAAGACGTTCAGAAAATCTTCATCATCACTTTCTCCTTCATTTGAATCCATTTCTTGGCGGACACTAGTTATACCAACGCGTTTTCTCCTCCATCGTAGCACAACCTTATTCAGGATTCCAACTGCCCATAATATTATCTTGTATTGCTTCCGAGCCTGGTAACCCCTCACAATGGCCTGCCCAAATAAATATAGAAAAGCCAAGGTTAATAGCAAGTTCTTGATGTATGCATGTACATGTCAGGTTACAGCTTTCATCCTCGCCAATTTATGAACAAATTTATTCACTTTATGAAGTATCTGTATTTCTACAGGGCCAATATCTACGTAAATGCAGAGTTCTTGGAATTAGAATGGTAAAACTGTAATAACAACTATTTACAGTTACCTGTATCTTAACTACTTTCTGGCGCAATGCTAAGAATTCTTTGCGACCTTTCCAACCTCGATATCTCTTCTGAATCGACAAGGCAGCTAAATTGTAATCACCCGAGCTCCGAGAATTAAGTTTTGACATGGCAGAAAGCACTGAAATGTTATCATCATTGCAACCTGCAGGATCAATACAGTATCCATCTAGACATGCCGCAGCAGCAGCAGCCATAGCTTCTTCTCTTTCTTTCCGTTTTCTAAAAGAATATGCACGAAAAGCATCTTGTATCCGTGCAGCTGCCTGAGATGCATTTCTGACAGCATCCAAGGAAGCTTTTAGTGAAACATCCTCCTCACCGGCCACAATATTTTCTTTAGAGACACTGCGGACAGTTAACTCGGCTTCGAGCTCAGAAGATCCTTCAGAAAGCTTACTCGCTGTCAAAGTCAGGGATGATAAGTGGCTCGTTAGCTGTACCTCAGAAAGATAACCTGCCAGTCCCTTATGGCCATGGGAGGCTGCAACAGATGCAGCAGTTTCACCGCTTGGATTTTGTGAACTTGGATCTGTCACCGCTCCAGCAGATGCACCAGAAGCTATAAGTGAAGCAACCATTTTTTCCCTATCATGGAATGAAATATTTGTGACACAATATCCAGAACACTTAGAATTGAACAGATAATTTACAAAAGCTTCTAAAATCAAGGGTTTAATATGATAATCGGTAAAAGGGTTTGCCCTATGATGGTTTGAATAGTGTAGAAGACCATTGGAGACCCAGGTTACCAGGTAAGATGAATTAATTATATGGAGGTCAGTCTGATCCATAGAGACAGGGAAAGAGAAAATAAAGCTCTAACAGATACCTTTTAAAAACACTGATCCAAAAGGACATTTCTGAAAAATCGGTTACTGGTCTAGCACAATTTGATAATTTAATTAATGTAGCTGATACTAGAAAGATAGTGTGGGAAAAGGCTTCTTTGTTGAAATAAAAAAAAAAAATTAAACATTTTTGCTTTGATTAAGGCTTAGTATGCATGTTCAAGAATGATTGAAAAATCCTGTTACACGAGGTTATCACATCTTAAATGCAGTCATCAATTTCTAACGCGTCAGTTACAGGCTAGGTATTACACACAGGTTTTATTTCCCATGATCTCTTTCTTTGTATCTACATTCCCTTTTCCCAAGGATGAAGTACAGGTTTCTAAACAGATTTTATCAACTATATTTTATTTGAGGTTTTGAAAAAAAAAGTTGATAACACTACTGCATATTAATATAAACAAAACTGCATATTAATATCAACAAATCAGTTTTCTATTACCTCCCAAACTTTGCAGCCCAATGAAGGGCGGTCCATCCATTGATGTCACGGAAATTTATATTCACACCGCAACTGAGAATGGGGTTCAGGGCCCACTCAAAACCCAACCCAGAAACCATGTGTATAATTCCCTGCTCTTTCTTGGACAAAGAACAGTCTGTCCCTTCATCTCTTTCATGGGATCGGTTAGAGAGCCAGAGCTGCAGCTTATCCTTCAGCAGCTCTTCTAGAAGCCAGTTAACAGTATCAGATGATTTTCCAGTGCCAACTAGAAGAGTGTCAATCATATGGCTCCATGAATCATCACCATCTTTCTGTTCTGTTGAAAGGTTACTTCCAGATTCTGTGCTGTCATCCTTTTTAGATGAAGCAGAGTGGAGCATCTCCGCAAATCGAACAAGTAATAGCAGATCTTCCGGACTTCTACCATCTTCTGTTTCCAATGAATTACAGCGAGTGCAACTAGTAGTCCTATTTCGAAACTCAAACTCACTCACTTCACTGCAAGGCACCCTATTTCCGGAAGTAATGCACAACTTAACCTTTCCAAGAAGATTGGATGGAGCTTCACAACTGATTACGCCATCCTGAATAATCTCAGCAGGAACTTCAACATCATCAAACAAACAGGCCCAAGTAGAATCCGAGTGATGATAGAGAAACGATCCAATAATGATAACCTATACATATAACTTGAGAGTTTAGGATTCAAATGCAGACAACAACAATAGTATCTGTATCATATTATACGAAAAATAATAACAGTTCAACAGGAAAGATAGTAAAGACAAAGTATATGTCTCAAATGGTTAAGTATAGCTATCAAAATCTAAGAGTTTGTATGACAACTTCCTAATTATTAGATATATAATTACACGATGATACCAAAAATGCAGTGTATTGATTTAGAAGTCTTTAGGAATGTAGGTAAAGCTTAGTAAGCACCAAAAATCATAACGATCCATCATTCAATACATAACATTCACCAAGTCATATATCATCGCATGGGACATAATAAATATTGAAATTAAAAGACACGAACCTTTGTAGTTTCATTGGCATAGCAGTATTCTGGGGAGACTGCCCTAATTGTAAATTTCTGTTTCTGTTCAAAAGTCAAGCTTGAATCTACACCCAGGGGTTCTTGAATTTTTGTTTGGTCAAAAAAATTTTCACAGTAGTCAGAGGTAGTTACTGGATTTTCTACCCGAGAACATAGAGGAAATTTGACTCCAATGTCGCCTTGAGGAGGTGGAAAAACAGCTGGAGATAAGGGACCTCAAAGAGATGGAGGAAATTTCATTATATGAAAGAAAAAGGGAAATGACCAAGTAATTTTAGGTTGAAATGAGTCATACAGTTCTCAACATAATTACAGTTGGAGTTTGGCCACTGATTGTTTTCCATGTTGGCAATCATTTCCCTTCCTAAAGAAAATAATGACTCTTCCTGTTTTAAGAATAGAGATTTTATTTCTTTGTAAGTGGCAAACGAGAAATGAACGCAAATAAATATCATTTAAGTGACAGTTTCAAACGATACAATTGTTTCAAGAGATACAAAAATACATGTTATTTGGAAACTTCAGCAGACATCGATTATAAACTCTTAACATCGTGAAGTGTGTATTAGGAATACTTACATTTTCAAAAGCCTCATATCCATATTGATCTGGTAAATTGGTCACAGGTAAGGGCTTGCATGCTTCAAGCATCTCGGCCCAGTATATATCTTTTTCATTTCCATCAGGACAATCATTAGGGAAGTCATGATCACAGTATGTGTAACTGTTATCTGCAGAAAATACACTAAGTTCAGAAGATTTTGCTTTCCTCACTTTACAGTTTCTGTTTAATTATAATAAGGAGTACCAAAAAAAGAAAACTATATGGACTTTGTGAAATAAATTGAATCTGATCTAAAGCTGAATTTGAAAGTTTTGAAAAAGCACAATGTTTGAGTGGGGGAATAACTAATTAACAAAAATCTTTGTTGATTGTAATCAGACATGTATGTAGTGTCTCTTTTATGAGAGAAGACTAGATATATAGTTTATCCTTTAATTGTAGGTAACTTGATCTCAAGGAAAAGTAAAAAATACCATGTATTGAAACAGCATATCATATGTTATGACTGATACGACTTGCAAACTTTTATGGCTAAAGGGTTTGCTTGTGAGATAGGTCCTATGGAACTTGCTTGTGATAACCAATCAACTTTATACTTTTTCTCAAATTTGATCTTCACAAAAAGGACTAACAATTTGGAGAAACAAGATTGGTTTAGTGGGTTTAGAAGGGAGGGTGGGAGAGGTTATGGGTTCAACTTCC
>Ga0099823_1005679_pt1 | contig 12491 bp, 4 predicted proteins | sample CowpearedBW_FD_76831 | JGI IMG/M metagenome (GOLD analysis project Ga0099823, IMG submission 76831) | Root nodule microbial communities of legume samples collected from California, USA - Cow pea red BW | ecosystem: Host-associated > Plants > Roots > Nodule | place: USA: California | collected... | reverse complement strand
TTAACAAAATTAATAAAATTAAAAAAAAAAAATCATTGTTATGTGTGTTATCGTCACATTTTATCCAGTTAAAAATTAATACAATTATTATTAAAATTTATTTCTCAAATAAAAATTAATACAAAACTATCACTTAATTAAAAATTAATATATTAATTTTTTTCTTTTTTCCATCAAAATTTGAATAATGTATATAAATTATATTTTTATTAATTTACTTTAGGAAAGAGATAAAGTTAATGAATATTTTTTAATTTTTTTTTAATTTGAATAATGTATATTAAAAAAATAATTTTAATGAAATATTAAAAAAAATATGAATTTTGTAAACTTAATATTTGATTCAATATTTACAAGTTACAAGTGTTTGATGATATATATTATATTTATATAAAAAGTAAAATTTATACCATAAAATATATTTTAAATAATTTTGATATTATTTTAAAAAGTGATCCGGTAAAATATGATTTACACCATATGTACATTAAATCCATCTTATTTATATAGTTAATATAAAATCTCTACCACTTGACCCATGGTAATACTACTTATTTTTGTAACAACTATTTTAAACTATTTTAGAGAAGAATATATTTAAAACTAGTCACATTTTTTTAAATAGAAAACTTGTAGAAATATAAAGGAATGAGCATCTTCCTCAGAGTTTCATTCACTTTTTCTAATGAAGTTCAATTATTAACCGGAATTGAATCGGATAAGAACAACTACATTTCTTAATCTAGATTAGATTTCCGTACTCCAAATTATTTGCTTCTGACGTTGAGATGGGAAATAATAAGTGAACGAATTAAAAGAACAAATTGTATAATTATTTTTTAAGTCTGAACAGGTTTTAAAATTATAAATTAAGAAACTAAGAAAGACGATAAAAATTAAAAGAATATATTCCCTTCAAGAAATTAACAGTAATTAACTTGCTTTACTGGTTTTTATTTTAGTTTGTTTAAAAGTTCTGTAGCAAGAAAAAACAGATGCAGGTAATGTTATTTGGTAACAGTGATTCCATGTGCGTGATGAAGAAGACCTAGATGTTCCATCCCAAGTAAGCCACTGATATTCTTTCGTTGATTTCTTGGGTTTGGAGAAAACTGAAAAGTGTCTCTGCTTTCTATGATGTTCAGTTTTTCACAGATTAATATGCTATGTATCTTCTTTCTAGATCATTAATTTAATCCATCTTTTAATTGCGGAATGATGCCTATTATTAGAAAATGCTGAACACACCCACCGGAACTCCGGGAGCATCCTATGCTTTCTCTAATCTTCTCAATTATTACATTAATTTCACAATTATCACAATTTATTTAACTCCAAATTTTTTATATGCTTTATACATAATGTAGAGCTGTCAAAATGGATTGGAATTTGTGAGTCAATTCGGTTTTTCACGGGTTTAAGTCGGGTTGAGTTGAAATCTTTTTACAAATTTCAATACGGATTGATTTTTTATCTGACTCATTTAAAATTAGGCTCATCCGAGTTGAATTCATAGTGAACCAGATTAAACCCGTGGTGAGTCGGATTGGCTCACCAACCCACAGATAAAAGGGCCACACAATTATTTTTTATTTTTTTATTAAGTTTGACTTTACATTTGGATCATATTAGTTATTTTTTTATTCAACACATAAATAATTTGTATTTCTTTTATTTTAATTTGTATTTAGATTGTATTAAAGTTTATTTTAATTTAATTAAAATTACAAATTTAAATTAAATCACTAAATTATTAATTCATAATAAATCAAATTGAATCGACCAAATTATCCGTTTTAACAACTTTAATATAATCAGTCATATTTATATTTTGGACAATGATACTTTAACCCACTTTTTTTGACCCACTTTTAACCCACCACTTCAATCATCATTAGATCATACATCACATCACTAAAAAGAATAAAAAAAAATGATCTAATGATGATTAAAGCAATGGGTTAAAAGTGGGTCAAAAAAAGTGAGTTAAAATATATTTTCCTTATATTTTTTACTCAACTACTATGTTTTTCTCTCTGCTAAATACCTAATATAATTTCTCGATGTGACCCAAACTGAACACTGCATTAATTTGCATGTTTTGAACGCGTGGGTTCTGAATCTTAAAAAGTAGAACAGAGAAAATTAGGCGATGCTCTAAATGGAAAAAAAAAATTCAAAATTAAGTTCTGATATTTTAAAATTGAGAATACATAATATAAATGTTAAAAAGTAGTTACGTGTAATAATACAAAGGAATAATAAAACCGGTAAACATCTTATTGTCGTGTTTGCTTATGCTAAAGTAAACTAAAGTACAACACGTTTATATTTCTTTTAAGGAAATGACAAGTAAATTTCTAAAAAGAATGTGATGGAGTAGTATAAGATTGGGTATCACCCGTAAGAAAGAAGATGCTTTTACGGTATTTTTTTTACTTTAACTTTTTGTTCTTTTTCTAAAAAAATAAACCGGAGCAATTACAAATTTAGAAAAAAGATATAGAAGGAAATCATATAATGGTATTATATACAAAAATAAATTCTTTTAGTTTAACAATTTTATTCCTATGATTCAAAATTGTTTCTAAACAAAAAAAAAAAAAGTTATCCAAATTTTAAATTTCATCTATTTGAAATGATAAATTTTAAATTAGTATATGAATTTATAGACTAATCTTGACTAAAATTTTGGTAGTTAATTATAGAGATTAATTCAGAAACTAATTAAAAAATTTTTTATAATAAAAATGATTTTAAATACTATAAATTTGTATATTAATTAATTACTAATTACTTTTAGTCTTTAAACTTCTTGTTATTTAGTGATTTTTTTGTCTCAATAACATAAACTAACTAATTTAACTTAAATAAGAATGTAAATAAATTGTGTAAAATAAATTCAAAAAAACAGTATTTGTTGAAGTTTATCTTGCTTTCTTTTTTAATTTTTTTGTGAACATTAGATGAGCTTGTTTGTACTCGACTTTTTAAATAAATATCTTTCTCCTACATTTAATTATTTTAAAATAATTTTTGCTTTTCAATAAATAAATATTTTAAATAAACAATTATTTTAAGCATTCTTTCCGTAATATCTCATTCTAATAGTATAAAACTAATAAAATAAGATATTTTATAATAATATTTAAAGACATATTAACCGAATAAAAAGTATGTTAATACAGTCATTTAAGAGTTTTGACTATAAAAATATATTATTTATTAAAACAACAACCAACCTACAAGAAAGTATCCTATACCAACATACTTTCCCCTTGTACATTGGCTGTAATCTCACAATTCTAATTACGAACTTTTCATCTTTCAAAGGTGTCTCTAAACCTGCATCTTCATCTGCTCCCACCATAACGATGGTCATAGCAAAAGAAGAAAACAACACAATACCACAAAGTGCAAGAGTAAGCTAGTATACAAACAAGTTATCCTAAGACCATTAAAAATATCAATTATAAGCCATATGTGGACAAACTATAATAATTCACATAATTACACACAAACAAGTGACACTGAACTCAATTATTCGGGTACATGCATTTGGAATTGAAATCATTAGAGACCTGCACTTTTGGTGACCTCTATTGTTCTATAGAGTCATTGTCAATGGGTTTCACCCTACCACACATAAGGTTAATGCATGATCATCTAAGGTCATTATCCTACCTTAGACTATGACCTTCTACTACTCTCACCACATGAACCATTCTACTTTATTTGAGTATGAATGATCATTAGAGTTTCATTATGTCATCTTACTTTAATCCATAGTCCAATGCATACACTAAAATAACACCACCATAAAATCTCCCCAGGAGACCCATGGAATTACATTAACAAGCCCATCATCATTGCAGTTTCACAACAATACTTTAACAACAATTAATTACTTTCACCATCATATACATCCTTAATCACAATTTCATTTTCACATATCAATAATTCCATCTCAATCAATTACAATCTCAAACATATACATACATGAAGTACATAAAAACAGTGAAAATATTTTCTCTAACCACTTACTTTGAAACAAAGATTCAACCAATCAAAGTGAAGAATCACATGTCTAAGATCAGTTGTCAAAATTTCAGCTCGATCCGACAGTTAACAAAGCGAGAATCTTCATTTCAACAAGAGGAACACATATCAGAAAAATAGGGTTACGCTCAACGCTGGAAAAGTGGTGTTCGACCATCATCCCGTGGACCCCACTAACTTGCTAGCACTTGGCGATCCAGAAGTGATGTCCGACACTCATGCCTTGGAACCTATTGACTTGCTAGCGCTCGACGGTTCAAAAGTGGCGCTTGGCGACACCGAGTCAATGGTTATTGTCACAATGGCGCCCAACGGTGCTACAACGATGCCTGGTAGTGTATCAGAACAACAATTTGGGGAAAAAATTGAACCTAAGCAATTAACTAATTGGGTACCTTTTCTTTTGTGTTTTTGATTACAAATGGTTTAGGGAATTCAAGATGATACCCAATTGCTCAAAAACACAAATTTAAGTTTTTCCGAAAATCAAGACCAACCACAATCAAATAATAGACAACTCAACATAACTTTCATCAAACATACAACATCATACTCACTACCAAGATGATCAATGCACACTAAAATTAAATAGAAAACATAGCTTCCCTTATTTGAAAAGACAATCCAAACAACTCTAAAAACACCAAAATGCCTCTAACTTCATAAAATGTTCTATCTACACATAGAAACATCACACAACCGATCATGACATATCATCATGATCACTGATCAATAGACTCGTATAGATGTTTAAAAAGACACATGCAAGTGTAAAAAAGCTTACATGCAACAAAAAACATAAGAGACCAAGAAAAATGGCTGAAACTCAACTTATGCGAAATGAGAAACTGATCGGTCCAAATTGAAGAATTTGTCATAAGATCACTCTTACAGTTTCAGATCATCAATAAGATAAATAGAGAGTGAGAACTCGTACAAAGAAATCAGAAAACTATAAAAATATTATTTCTAAAAATATGATATCTTTTAAAATAATGAAACTTATTTATAACAAAATTATTTATATTAAAATATTTTAATATCAAAATAATCGTATTTCATTATTTTTAAACCATTACCAGTTTTAAAATATAATTTTCTGGGACTTTACTTACTTGTTTTAAATGCAAGTTTAACATCACCATTTTTATCATGTTTATTTATTAGTAGGCTCAAAAGTCAAAAGCGTGTGTTTCTACATTTTTTTTAATATGGGAAACACGCAAAACCATCTGAAAGGTTTTGAAAGGAACTCAAATCATGAAAAAATCTTGAGCAACAACATATGAGACTTAAATAGTGTGAAATAAAAATGGGTGTTAACAAATTTTTGTTTTATTTGAGTGGATGTATATACTTTTATTCAAATTTCCTAGGATTGAAAGTAACTTTTTAAATACTATATATCTATATTAGAGACAAAATTAGATAAATTTCGAGCACGTGTACATTTTTTTGTTATTTTTAGGTCTGATAATTTAGTTTAATTTAATATTTGTTCAACAATTAGATATGATAAATTTATTCAATAAATTTTTCTTATCTTATTTATCAAGGTAACTTTTATTTGAAAAAGTGGTTTATAGTAAAATTTCGTCTCCATTTAATTTGTCAATATTTAAAATCCAATAAACAAAAATAATATAATAAGTAATGATCAATTTTAATGACAAAAATTAATTAATTATTGTAGTAATTAATTTAGATTTCAATTTATAAACTAAAATAGCTTCAAAAAATTATAATTGATCTCTAAATTGATAACTAAAATAGTTTCTATTATGAATTGGTCACTAACATTAATTATCAAATTATTTATCACTAAAAGAATTGATTTCTAATTAAAAAATTAATTTCTAAATTATTCTCAAAATTACTAAAAATAGTTATTATTTAAGAGTTTTTTTATAATGAATGTCATAAATGTGTACATTAATATTAAGTATTTAAAGTGAATTATAAATATATTTTATTTAACTTTTTTATTTATATTATTTATAAGTTATTTTTAACCTTATTATTTATATATGAAAATGTATGTACGCACGGATACTGAGATAAATGTTTATTTCTGGCATATATGTCAAATAATGATATATTTAATATTAGAAAAATATTTATAAAGATGGTTAAACTTTGTGTTTTCTATTCTCATGACAGTAAGTTATGTTGCATTATGGTATTAAGAAAATTATAATGCTAGGCAAAAATCAATGAATCATGAATGTTTTAAATGGAATATTGGAGAACAAAATTTATCGATGTGTTAATAGGTTAAACCACACATTGAATTTAAAAGGAAGAGAGTAAAGATAATTCATTTAACATTTTAAGATGTACTAAATCAAAATGATTTTTATTAGAACCATAAGAAAAAATATAAAATGGATAATGATACTATTTGTTGTCTTAGACGAATTATATATTCACTTTTATTTGTGATTAATCAAATATGTTTTTCATTTTTTTATTGCTATGCAAAGTCACTCCAGTATAAAGGATTATAGGTATACACTAGTATCACTTTTTTAGAAGTTTATTCTTGTTTTTGGAAAATGGCATGTTATTGGTTGATGTGTTGTCAACTCCTTTGGTGTTGAAAAGTTAGACAAAGAGTAAAAAAACAAAAAGGACAATGCTATTGAAATCAATTTGACTCAATGAGCATATATATATATATAACAAAAAAAGATGACTACATAGAATTTTAGTTAAAAATAAATAAATATAGAGGTACACATTTTATTATATATGAACTATGATCAAATTTTGGTATGTGGTTTGATATTAGCTCAATTAGACTAATTGAAGTTGCAAACCATCTTGGAGTTTAGAAGAATATGTTTGATAATTTAATAAACGTTATGAATGAATAGAATAATTTTTTTTATCTGTTTGAGTGTTTGGGTCTGGGAGGGCAGATAGTAGGAGTTTTTTATTTGTTACATGTTGAACTTATGAATTAGTTGATATAGTTATTGAATATGATTATTTAAAATAAGTTTAATTTGTTTATAGAGAGAGTTAAAAAAATATTATAATTTTAATATATATTAATCATATTAAATGTAAGACAAGATAACACAATGTTGTTTGGTGCATATCAAACGTTTGATATGACTAAAATTCATCTTCATCATATTTTATTACATCCTAACCACCAAAAGTCTCATAAATATGTTTTAAATAGATAATAAATCACTCTTAATGTGTTGTGAATGAAAATACTCATTGAATGACATAAACTTCCTTTAGCTAATAATATGATTGAAGTAATATCCTTTTGTTTTGGTTTTTAAGTGTGTATTATTGAGTGGTGTTTATTTAGTTAAATAATTTCATAATGTTTATTGTTTTTATTGGCTCAAATTTGACCTAATTCAATTTCACTTGATTGTGTGATAAGTTTTGAAATTGAACTCAGTTTTACCAAAATTGTTAGGTGATATTAATATTATTTAATTTTCTCTATTGTTCTATTATTAAAGTATATATTTTTGAAATATTAAATTATTTAATTTTAAATGCTAAATAATATAATTTACTTCTTAAAAAGTATATAACAAGAATGTTTTTGAATTGAAAATATTAAAAAAAATATGATTGAGAGAGAGAGAGAACAAGTTTGCCTGAAAATTTTGTAATTTGTGCATCAGCTTTCATATACTATATAACAAGTTAAAAATTAAAAGTACATTAACTAATTTTTATTTTTAATAAAAAAAGTTAAAATATAAATTTTGAGAAAGCATTTTTTAATTTTTTTTATCAAATTGTGATAAATTATGTAACAAAATACCTTCTAATAGTTCATTTGTAAAATATATATTCAAATTTAAAATGACATTCTAATCTACTTGGTTGGAAGATATGAGTATATAATATTTTAATAAATTAGAGTCCTATATAACTAAAAAAAATATTAAATATTTATTTACCAGTTGAATGAGATAGTTTTTCAAGTCTTTTAAAATTCTGAATAGTATAAATACAAGAAAAAAAAAAAACCCACAACACGGTCACCCATCAAACAAAACCAAAAGAGAAACTATAATCTTATTTAATGAATGTGAGAAATACAATCTAATCAAAGTCTAATTCATGTTCACAAAGAACAGTTAAATTCTTAGTTTCTTAAATTATTGATTTAAATTGTAAAATTGAAAATATTGATTGTTTTATTTTATTTTGATATATTTTTCCTATTAGCAGAATAATAACTATAAACTTTTTTATATCTATTATTAAGATAATTTTCCAAATAAATAAACTAAATAAAAAATATATTTTCAATTATTTTTAACTATAGTTATGTACAAACTTTTCAGTTTCTGAAAAGAATATTTGATCAGATTAGGAGAAACTTTTCAATTTGAAATATATATACTCTATAACTAATTTTTAAGTGATAAACGACTAGCCTAATGTTATTTACGCAGAATACTTGAAATCATTTAAATTATATTAAAAGACAACCATCTTATGAGGCAGAAAATTGAATATACTGTATTATTTATTAAGAGATAAATTTTCATATATATTCTTTTGTGTACATATTTGTGCATTATAAATTTTTGTTAAAAAGAATAGTATAAAGATGAATAAATTTGATCATAAATTGTACATTTTAATCAAACTTGTCACTTAAATACAGAACTTTTAATTTTACTTTTACAGTTAAAATTACATAATTAACAACTTGTATATCTGAATCAACCAAATATTAAACACAGTAGAATGTAGGAATTTAGTATATAATTCATGTACCTCCCTATTTCTTTTGCAACAAGTAAGATTTTAATTTCCAATAAAAACAGGAAAAAAAATAATAATGAATGGCAGTTAAGGATATAAAATGAAAGAGAAAGGGCAAATAGGTGCAATAATAGAATGCATAGAATATATAAGAAGTAAAACATTTATTTATTCATTGTTGGTTTTGTGTGTGCACTGAGCCAGGTGAGGTATTAGGGAGTCACACACAAACATATCCACACCCACTCTCTTCTGTTTCTTCTTCTTTCTCTTCCTCAAAGAACAATAATAATGGAATCAGCCACCACCTGTAATGTCCAAAAGCTTAACCCTCAACCTTCCAACTCCGGTAATGGCGAACCGCTCTATGAAGACTTCGACAGCACCTGTTCCACGCCTTACGTCAGTGCCCCTTCAAGTCCCGGCCGAGGACCGCACCCAGGCTTCTTCTACAGCGCACCCGCCAGTCCAATGCACTTCGCCATAACTGCCGCATCCTCCTACGACAAGAGTCCATCTTCTGCGCCAATGGGTTACGAGTTCGAATTCTCCGCCCGGTTCGGTTCAACCGGTTCGGCCGGTTCAGGTTCCATGAGCTCTGCCGACGAGTTGTTCTTGAATGGTCAGATCCGTCCCATGAAGCTCTCAAGCCACCTTGAACGTCCCCAGGTCCTCGCTCCTTTGTTGGATCTGGAAGGAGAAGAGGAGGAAGAAGAAGCTGAAGCGGTTAGCGTTAGCGTCGTCCGAGGCAGAGATCTGAGGCTGCGGGACAAGTCTGTTAGGAGGAGAACCAGATCCATGTCCCCTCTCCGAAGCAACACGCCTTTGGAGTGGGCAGAGAACGAGGATGATCATATTGTTGGCGGGGATCACGACAATAACGCCAGCTCCGGCAAGCAAATCGAAGTTAGTTCATCGGAAGCTGAGAAGCGTAGGGAGAACGCAGAGGATGGTTTGAGTTTAGGTTTGGAGACAACTCCTTCGGTATCAGGTTCGGCTTCGTCCTCTCGGTCTTCCTCGGCCGGGAGAAGCTCAAAGAGGTGGGTTTTCTTAAAGGACTTTCTCAGAAGCAAAAGTGAAGGAAGGAGTAACAACAAGTTCTGGTCCAGCATTTCCTTCTCCCCAACCACCAAAGACAAGAAACCCACCACTTCCACTGCTCAAACTCTCAATGTCCCAACAAACACCAAGAGCGGGTCCTCTTCTTCAGAAGCCACACACAAGTCCAAAGGAAGTAGCACTCAGGCTTGGGCCCGGAGAATGAGCGGAAAGCCCACCAACGGTGTTGGGAAGAGGCGCGTGCCACCTTCACCGCATGAGTTGCACTATAAAGCTAACAGGGCCCAAGCTGAAGAGTTGAGGAAAAAGACCTTTCTGCCCTACAGGCAAGGTCTGCTTGGGTGCTTGGGGTTTAGTTCTAAGGGTTACGGCGCCATGAATGGCTTCGCCAGAGCCCTAAACCCTGTTTCCTCCAGGTAAATTCAATTTCCTCTTTCGATTGAGGTTGGTTTACCTGAAATTGTACAGCTCACTATTAATTACTATCACCACTATCATCATTATTATTTGTTTCTTCATTTTGGAATGGTTTAGCTTAGTCTTAGCTTGGAAGAATTAAGATAGCCTCATCCCATCTTAGTGTGAATGAGGATGGTGAGAAGTGAAGTAAAATACTAAGAGGGTTCTTGTGACGACATGCTCTGAGAAATCTATCATGTACAATATACTAAGAAGAAGCCATGTACTGGTACTCGCAGCATTTCACTATTTACACAGTTGCTGTGCAGTGACTGGAGTTTATTAATATATTTTTCAACACTGACCTTTTCTTAATCTTTTTACTTAACTGTCATTAAAATTATGACATTATTGTGGCGATCCTTAGTGCTGGTTATTCATCTCTCGTACACTATGGATTTGCATCGGTTACAGAAACCACGTGGTGTGGGAGCCTGTTAGTTGGTTCAGGCCCCATAGTAACTGTGCGAACACACCTCGGCGCCTTCCACACCACGCCACACCACACCACAATTGAAAGATGCCCGTGTTTTTGTTTGCATCTTCTGCGTCTTCAGTTTTTGGTTTGGTGTGCAAATTGCATGTGACGGGAGTGAGTGTTGCGGTTTCCTTTGGGGTCTAAATGGTCTTTTTAGATGTACCCTTATAATTATTATGGTGTGGTGAGATTATTTGAGCTTTGAGTTGTGGAAAGAGATGTTTGGATATCTATATGCGACAAGATGTGGACATAAAGTAGATCGAGATTATTTGACATTGACCTGTTTATAAGTTAGTAAAATATTAAAAAGTAGGAATGTAACCCATGGAAACCCCTCCAAGAGATGTTCCATTTTCTTTTTGGTTGCTTCTATATAAGTCTCTTTTTCGATTAGTCCTTTCTACCATCCGCTTGTTCGGTGCACCCGAGTTTTCTTACTCAATGCCCCACTCTCACCATTGAGATCTCAATAGCTTTTATACGTTGCTAATGGATTAGGTAGAAAACTTTCAAAAAGGAGCCAATAAATAATCCACGAGACATGAATCCACCTGGGGGCCCGGGTCCTTCAATATGCTCAGCGGCATTTAAATTTGTTTAGCCTACTCAGAAGATGTGTGTGCCATAATGAATTAATCATGCCTCACCCTCCAAACTTTGCCATGGCCTTCCAAAATCCCCTTTTAACATGAATCTAGTAATCAATAGTGGTAAAGTAAGATTATAATTATATTTGGTTGGTGGTTCCTCAAGAAACTGTTCATACTGTCCACTCTTCCCTTCAATCACATGCTAGCTACCTGTGCGGGGATTCTGCTAGACTAAGCAGCTAACTTGTACTTGCCATATTTGGCCCCGGAATATTTTTCTCCAACTTTTTGCCATAATATTTGTCCCTCACCTTTAGTGGATCACGATCCCACTGTAGAAGATACTACTCCTAAAAATATTACATGGTGCTGAAGGAACTGTTTTCAATATAGTTTATATGAATTTGGATTTGTGGATCACACTTGCACTGTGGTTCAGTTCTTTCATAACTGCGACAACATGATTACCACACAAGATATAGCATCTCACGACTTGGTCGGTCAATGAAATGTTTATGTAACTACGCCACAATAATTTTCAAATAGGACGAATTCAATTTCTGTACAAGTTCGTGTAGGTTTAAAATAAGATAATATTTTTTATCAGATGAGAATAATGTTTGGTGAAAAAGACGAGTATGAGAGTAGTAAGACCTTGGAACTGAGGAATTAGAACCCCATATCTCCCGGAGCAGAACTTTTTAATGCAACGAAGAATCTTCCATGATGATTTGGATGAAGGCAAGGAAGGGAAAATATGGAGCTGAACTGAGGGTCAATTCATCTGACTCTTCTACAAGACTGATTGACTGCATCTACAGACGCAAAATTCAAACATGTTCAGAACAGTCCTCCATACTAATGTCAAATAGTAAGAGCTTGTTTCTGATGTCCAAAATTTATAGTAAAATCATTTCAATTATTTTACTTGGACCGTTAAACATGTCACTACCCACCCTCCTCCTTTTAGGTGAATACAACAACAATATGGGATATTTAATTGCTCATACATGGCCTAATTTAACACCATCTTCACTGTAGTATTTCGTAATATATATATATATATATATATATATATATATATATAT
>Ga0099823_1005670_pt1 | contig 12498 bp, 8 predicted proteins | sample CowpearedBW_FD_76831 | JGI IMG/M metagenome (GOLD analysis project Ga0099823, IMG submission 76831) | Root nodule microbial communities of legume samples collected from California, USA - Cow pea red BW | ecosystem: Host-associated > Plants > Roots > Nodule | place: USA: California | collected... | reverse complement strand
ATATATATATATATATATATATATATATATATATATATATATATATATATATATATATATATATATATATATAAAATTAAAAGTTTGGGGGAGCTATGGCTCCCCTTTGTCCTAACCTAGGTCCGCCATGATAAGGACAATATCTAATCATAAGATATGCTTGATATTATACTTTAAATTTTTATATAAAATAACAACAACAATAATAATAATAATAATAATAATAATAATAATATATCTCTTTTTAATTTTCAAATTTAACCTTTAACTTTTTTTAATTTAAAATAATAATTTTATTAATTTAGTTTTTCTTTAAATTTAACCGTTTTTTTTCTTGATATTTTTTTTAAACTTAAAAAAAATTTAATTATAAAATCATCAATAAAATAAATAAAAATTATTTACAAAAAAATTATAAAAATTATTTATATTTAATTTCATAATTATAATAATAATAATTTTATTACCTTTTATTATCATAAAAAAATCGCTAATATATATAATAAAAATGGTAAATATCTAATTTTCCTTATTTAGTTATTATAGAGGATATATCTGAGCTCTATTGAAAGTTTGAAGTTACTTTCAATTTTGTTTCCTCTCTATTTTCTCATTAAATGGATTCTTTTAAACATTTTTTACATTACATTGGTTAGTGTAAATGGTTGACTTATACTTGACTTAACACCAATGCTTAAATTTTTTATTTTTTGTATTCTGAAGTGTTTAAACATAATGATAATTTTTGTCAAGTTATGAATAGCATGCATAAGATATTTTTTGCCCTTTTGGTTCTTCTTTTAGGTTTTTTATTTTTTTACTTGATCATCTCATTTTATTGTGGTTTTTATCATACATACTTGTGTTTCTTTTTAGTGTTTTTCTCTTGAGTATTCTAAAATCTTTTATCTTTTTCATTCATCTACGATTTCTTCTTCTCTTTGGTAATAATTAATAGGTGAAACATGAAATCATTTTATTATTGGAGACACTAATGTGACTTATAGTAAATATCATAAAAACTACATATTACTGTAAGTTTTCATATTAGATAGACTTTTCTTGAGAAAATTTGTTAAAAAAATTTGTCAGAAAAGAATTTTTTTCTGTCATTTTTTCTAAAAATCTTAATTGATAGATAATTTTTTCGTGAGTAATTATTTTCTATAAAATTATAAAATTCACAAGTATTTTCTTCAAAATTTGTTGCGAAAAATGTTTTATATAAAATATTTTGCAAAAAAATTAGTAGCAATTTCTTGCAAATTTTTTTTCACAACAAAATTTGTAAGTATTTTTTACGAAAAAAATTTCAAAACAAAATTCGCAGGAAATATGAGTTTTTTTAGTAGTGATAGCTTAGACAAAAAATTATTCAAAAGTCCTACAATATTAAAAGTATAAGTTGTTGAAAAAAGTAAATTTTTTATGATAAATTGTAAGTTCTAAGAAAAAACAAGTCTAAATGATAAATTTTGGAGATGATCTTGTGCCCCTCTTTTGATCATAAATACGTCACCCTTGAACTTTTGACCTATCTTTTTACATTATTGAATGAGTTTTTGCACAAAAATTTGAACACACTTTAGTGTTAGTGGATATCTCTTATGGGTGGATGGATATAGACATTGCTCTCTCCTACCATTCCCATTCACCATTCCACTATCTTCCATTATGCCACCACCAACTTTATATTTTTCATTAAATATATAAACATCAACAATCATAAAAATTCTAAATCTTATCCATTCACACTCAATTAATTACACTAAATTTAATATTTGATTGGGCTATCAATATGATCATGTTGTTATGCTAAGTATCATATCTTTTTCACCAATGTTGTATTATAATAATGATTTTTTTAAAATGGGTGATGATATTTTTACACCTACCAAATAAAATAAAATACATTCACTCAATATAATGAATATTTTAATTATATTTATTTTACTTTTTAACTTAAAATTTTAACAAACATTATTATCTTATAATGAGTTGTAAAGTGTTGCAAAGTGGAAATAAGAGAAAAAAATAAGTGTCAAAGAATTATTTTTCTTTTCAAATATAAAAATATATTTACCAACTCTTCAAATATATACATCTTCACTTTTCATCTACATGCTTTGAAAACATGGATTAGTTTTCCTATTAGTAACACAAAATAGGCTCTTAATTTAAATAAACTTTGTTTATATTGATTATACATATATAAGTAGAAAATATTTACAAATATCTATATTTTCTATTTGAACACAGAAATCTATAGCATAAAAAAATAAATAGTTTGGTATTTCTAAATAACAATAATAGAATATAAGGCAATAATTTTACAAATTATCAATTTGAATTAAAAGTATATGAATATCAATAATTTTTTTTCGAAAAAATATATACAAGTAAAAAATAATTTAAAGTAATTATGTCATAAAACATATTAATTAAGTAAAACATATAATTACAAAACCGACTTATAAAGCTACCCCTCGTGCCGAGGATATAAAAAATTAGTGGGTGGTCTTTTAGCGGATGAAACAAAATGTCAAAAAAAGTTCATTAGGATAGACTCTAACTTTCTGATATTTGCTGATATCAGCTTGTAAGGTGAGGTTTACACTTGACTTATATACTATGAAATTACCTTATCTCTATGAGACTTCTAACAAATATAATTATATTATGTTAACCCTTAAAATTATTAGTCAATATTATGGTTAATAATATCATATTAACGATAGAATTCAGTAATTAACAATAAAAATATATTTTATCCTAAATTTTAACACAAACAATCCTCCAACTAATTAAATTAAGTGTTTTTTTTTTAATCAACAAAATAATCACAATTCTTACTATTTTACACAGTTGTACTCCATATTCTATATTCTATATTATGCAATCGTTCAACCTTTTTGCAAAATCATTCTATCCGAACCCTAAAAATATCCCCAAAATGGTGCCACGTGTAAGCCCCACTTGAAGCATTCTAAATGCCACCACCCTCGTAAGTTTTTCCCTATATAACAAGGAAAGTTCATTATTCAGTGTACAAATAGTTGATTTAACAAACAAAAAACGACACAGATAGTGATGTCGGAGAGTGGAAGAAGACGCGGCGGCGCCACCGGCGGAGGAGAACAGCTCCTGGCGGAGGAGGCCTCCGGAGACTTGCCGTGGAGACTGAATGTGAAGGAGTTTCAGTTGCCACGCCAAAGTGATAGCCATGATCACCGTAATAGCCCAACTTACTTCACTTTCCATCGTCTTTTTCGGAAACCCAGTAAGACATTTCTCTCTTCATTTCCATCTTCGTCTGTTTAATTTTATTCACATAAGTTTTAAAATCATGTCACCGAGATAAATATATTTATTAGTATTTTTTAAAAATTTTAGATCAATTTAATTCAATTTTTAGATTATTTAATTTTCATATTTAAAAATACATGAATTTAATAATTTTAATTATATTTTATTAAATTTATAGATATTAAATGACCGATATAAATAATTCAAATCTATTATAATATATATTTAAAACTTTTAAATAAATTTTAAAAAATTTAATTAAAAAAATTAAATTCAAACATTTTATACTAAAAAAAATATATTCATACCTTCCTTAATTAAGATATCTAAAAAAATAAACAAAGTTTAAGATATGACGAAAATCAAAATTATATTATAATTTAAGGATAAAAACATTTAAATAACCCATAATATAATTAGTATGTAAAAGTATAAACTTTAGTTTATATCCTTTTTGTTTTATGGCAATGGAGTAGCTACATCATTCTTTGATTTTTGTTGAGGTGTTGGTGAGAAAAGTTGGAGGTGTTGAGAGGTATTTTTTCACATACTATTTGAACTTAAGTGAAGATTATTAAACCTTAATGCAAGAAGTTGTTCTTTTTTCTTTTTTTTTTTTCGCAACATGGTTTTTTGGATAAGGTTGGTTTTGAATTGTGCAATTTAAAGACTTTTTGAATTCTACACTATATAAGTGAAAGGTGATTATTTTCAAAATTTATAATTTAAAAGTTAAAACTGTGTTTCAAATTATACATTTAAGTCAATTTTATTTTTTGGATTATAATTCGAAATAGATTTTTAGATTCAAAATTGAGTTTTGGATGGGATAATTTAAAAGTCAAACTTTAAAAAACTTTAAGAAGATATTTATAATATGGAAAAATTCCATAAAGGAAAAATCAAAGAATTGCACAACCCAAAAAAATGAAAGAGAAAAAAGAGTGAAGTATTTCAGTATATAAAGTGTAAAATCATAAATTTTATTCAAAATTAATGATTAAAATCATCCGAGATACTAATATATTTGTAACAAATTAGAAAAGTAATAAAGTTTAAATACCTGTTTTTAATTTATTTTGAAAAAGGTACCCTATCTTTTTTACATTAGTTATTTAGTTGTCATTTATCTTAACTTTTAGAAGAAAAATTGCATTTTAAGTAATTGAAATATATAAAGTTAATTTCAATAAAAGTTTATTAAAATAAGTGTATATTTTGAAAAACTAATTAATTGATAATAAAAATCAAATCATAAGGTTAACTCAACTACACAACACTCCACTTATATATTATATATGAAATTGCTTTATTGCTAACCGATGTGAGATTTTAAACACATTTACTCATATCTGATATCATGTTAAAAGTAGAGTTTAAATTTAACTCATCTCTACAAAATCGACTTATAAAATACGAGACTTCCAATAAATAATGACATTGATGTTTTAAAATATATTAAGTTTTTCAATATATCAATATTTGTATATTTTTAATGTTGTGCGGAGGACAACGATCAAAATTTCAGTAGAAAATTTGAACTAATCCTTTTAAAAAGTTTATCCACGTATAATTGGATTATGTATAGTAATTAATCACAGAATCAGTGGCAGATGATTTTTGATTCTGGGGGCAGGGAGGGGCCTGGCCCCCCAAATTTTGATTTTTTTTTTAATTATATATATATATATATATATATAATTTTTTTGAAATTTATTAAAACTTTTAATTTTAAGTATTATATTTTAAGATTTGATCAAAATTAAATTATGTATTTTTTATTTATTTTATAAATCACAATATTTAATTTTAATAGATAATAAAAAATAAAAATATTTAGGTTTAATTTCTCTTTTGGTCCTTGTTTTTGTCAAAAAATTGACACTAGAATTATATTAATTACATCATAAAGCAAATCATCCATATTAAAAGTTTCAATTTTAATGAAAGAATCATTAATCGATTTTAAGAGATTTAAAGAGATTGATGGTAAAAGACCAAATTGCATTAGTTTTTAAACAAATCAAGACAAAATTGAGACTAAAAAAAACTGGAGGACCAACTTAACATTTTTAAACAAAAATCATGAATCAAAAGAGTAATTAAACTAAATATTTATTAAGATAATTTTTATTTTCATTCTTATTGTGTTTTTAATTTTTTTCACAAATTGTAATCATCTCTCACTCTCATATGTTTTGTCTTTTTTTTTTTCTTGAAGAAAAAAAGTTAGACACAAACTCTTTTTTTTTGCTTTCATTTCTCATTTATGCTCTTTTTCCTTGTCTCTTGTCTCACTTGATAACGAAAACATTATTTTTTATCTCATTAGCTTTTTGTTCACTTTTGTATGAATATACAAAAAAAATGTATTACGTGTTTTTTGATAACCAATTTTTAATTGTAACTTAATTATAATATATTTTTCTTTTAATAACTACGTGTCTCAATTGTTTATTAGACTATGATAAATTATTTTTTAATATTATTTACAAAAGAAGTATATTGATAAAGAATAAAAGAATAAATTCGTCGTTTAAAAGTGATAAAAAAGAAACTATTAATGAAAACAATATAGATTATATTTCTTCACATATTTTGAAGAATTATACTAATGATCAAATTGTTTAGTAGAGAAGTCATTCTTTGAAGCATTATACTAATAGTCAAATTCAATGATCTCAAAATTATATTATTTTGACCTTCCAATATTTTTTTGTCAAGATCTTTTGTAATTATCTTTTGTTTTGATACAATTATAAATTAACTAACTAAAATAATTAAAACAACTAATTTTCTCATCCATTACGTGCATTTAAAACAAAAAGTAAAAATAAAAATAGAACTTAGATGAGACATAGTGTGGCTACAATTGTTTCCAAGATATATATGAAAATTTTATTTTATTTTCCATCTCATCATCTTTTGTTTTTGGAGTAATGGGTTGGCTTAATTTTGTTTAATTACGTGTTTTATTGTTTGTAGTGATGGAGGAATCTTGGCATATATAAGTAAAACTTTTCTTTTTATTATATTCTCTTTTATTGCTTTTATGATCATATTGGTGGAATATTTGTTTTTTTCTTTTTGAAAAAGATAGGTTATAAAGTGATTCCTTGATAATGAGAGGATATACTAAGCATCTGTGACTGTGTGCATTTTAATTTGTTTTGTTAGAGATTTCACGTGAGTTAAGAATATTAATTGAAAATATAATTAAATTATAATACATATAAAAATAAGTATAAATCTTCTTTAATAAACTAATTTTATGAGATCATGTTAAATGTAAATTTTATTTTTATAATATCAAAATTTATACTAATAATAAAATGTAGAGACAAGTGTATTTTGTCAATAAATGTATTTTCTCAAAGCCTAGATATGAAAAATATTTACCTATTTTTTACTTTGTCTTCATTCATAAGATTGAAATCCAAAACTTTATATTAAAAATCTGAATTTAGTTTCTCGAATTTTCAGAATAAAATTTCTGAAAGTAGATTTCTAGAACATAATTTTTGAAATAAAATTTCAGAATAAAATTTTTAAAATAAAATTTTCAGAATGCATGAAATGTGTTATGGAATAAGTTTTTGCAGACTAAATTTTCCAAAACACATATAATATGAAATGCAACAGCAGCATTGATGTGATACAGTAATATAAGGTGTTTGAGTCTTTCTCTATTATTGTAGGGTGCAGTTAGTAAATATGGGTGGTGCAAGAAGTAATAACCCTATTTTTGTTGCAACCCTCTTATCCAGCCGTTTGAAAAGAAAAACGTTATAAGCACTAAAACTTTGTGCTGTTTTCTTTATAGTCCTTACAAAATATAATATTTTCGTTTTGAATCTTCCAAAAACATGACGCGTAGTAGGATAATTTTTTATATTATATTGTTTTAAGGATGTAAACATGTAATTATATTATAGTCTAGATCATTACCACTTATAAATTATGTTTTAATTATTAGTTGTAAAAATAATTTAACATGTAAATACAATAATTATTTTAATTTATTTTATTAAAAATATTAATTAACTAATTAAAAGCTTAAAAATTATTTATATAATAAATATATTTTTAATATTTATTTATTCATTTATATTTATATAAACAAATTTTTGAAATAAAATTAAAAAAAGTCAATTCGGTCTTATCTGAACTGTTTTTCACAAGCTAATGACGAGTCAACCAAAATAGGTTGGACTGACCTATTTTGTCATCTCTAGCAATATTAGACTTTAGAAGGTAAATTGTAATATGATAGAAAGTAAGGACACATAAAAATAAATTATTACATCATACTACTAAAAAAAATCAAAAAAATCAAAATAAATAATTGAATGGTGATCGAAATAGTGTCTTAAAAATGGATAAAAAAAGGTGGATCCAAATATTATTGTCCTAAAAATTAACAAACTTACCTAAGAATATTCTCATATACTCTTAGTAAACTCTCATTCAATGTACAACTAAAACATTAGAACATTAGATTTTATTGATGATACAAAGGTCTTATTTATAGAGTAATACAAAGTTTGTATTTGGAATCTGTCTTCTGCTATACTTGCCATTATGCTTCAATGATTATGTTTTAATAATATTGGTAAAATGCATAGCTCTATAATTCAACTTTGTTTCAGAAAAGGAACGCAAGGTTGCAGAATACTACAAGAAACAGGAGAAGCTCCTTGAAGGGTACAATGACATGGATTCCATGACTGAAACGGGTTATTTCCCTGGAACTCTCACTGAGGTTCATTATTCTCTCACCACCATTCACTCATCATATGATAAAATGTTACTGTTCCTTTAAATTCCAAAGGGTAATTTCAAAATTCCTTATTTTTGTTTTCTTTTTCTCAGGATGAAATGAAGCAATTAGCAAGAAGTGAGAGACTGGCAGTGAATGTGTCCAATGCAGCTAACTTGGTGCTATTTGCAGCAAAGGTTTATACTTCCATTGAGAGCAAATCATTAGCAGTCATTGCTTCCACCATGGATTCTCTCTTAGATCTCTTGTCTGGGTTCATACTGTGGTTCACAGCTTATGCCATGAGAAACCCAAACCAGTATCACTACCCCATTGGAAAGAAAAGGATGCAACCAGTGGTAAGCTGTCATATAGTTAGGATTGTTAGAAATTAAGTATACTTTTGAAAGTTCCATATTGAGTAAAAATGAAAAAGTTGAGTGATATATCTTGGAAGTTTCACATCAACTACAGATAAATTTAAATTATATAAGTGAGTGCAAACTTTACCTTACAAGTCGATTTTGTGGGTTGAGTTAAACTTAAAATCCACTCCTTAACATGGTATTAGAGTCAGGTCAGAATCTATCCGATATGTATATATCTTAGCGTGAAGGGAATGTGTTGGAAGTCTTACATCGAGTAAAGATAAATTTAGACCGTATAAGTCGGAACAATCCACAGGCCTAAAAGAATGCGGGTGATCAGGTCTAAACGGACTAGGCCGGCCCTCATTACCGCCCTTAATTCATGACTGTTCACTTTTACTGAGACTTTTTACATGTGCAGGGTATCATTGTTTTTGCATCTGTGATGGCAACATTGGGATTGCAGATTCTGATTGAGTCTGGTAGACAACTCATTACAAAGGTAGTTGAAATCATAACTTCACTTTTTCTTTCAAAATTGTGGTTTTATGGTTGCACTCCTTCAACATTCCATGCATACCACACAACTTAGAACCAAGCCTTTGAGTGAGAAAAAAATGAATAAGGAAAACTTTTGGATTCTAGTTTTACATGTGATGTGTCAAGTGTAGCAAAGTTGAGTATTCTGCTACATAGATTTTGTTATCAGTTCATCTATTTTTAATCTCTTGCTTCATTCTTTATATGACAGTCTAAGCCTGAAATGGATTCTCAAGAGTTGAAATGGATGATTGGGATTATGGCCTCTGTTACTGTGGTGAAGTTCATACTCATGATCTACTGTCGAAGGTTTAAGAACGAAATTGTGAGAGCTTATGCACAAGATCATTTTTTTGATGTTATTACAAACTCAGTTGGATTAGTTGCTGCTGTGCTTGCTGTGAAGTACTCTTGGTGGATTGATCCAATGGGAGCTATTATTGTGAGTTCATAACTCTGTCACTCCCCTCTGAGAAATTGGATATTCACATGTTCAAAGTTTGTGAATGAGAGAAAAAGATTAAAGCTTCCCCAATGACTAACTAAAAATTTCCAACTTTAGACCCAAATTCTAAAAGTTTGACATGAAACTTTAACATGAGAGAATCTATTACCATTTTTTCATTGGGTTCTCATAGTTTAAATATTAGACCTGTTTTGTGCATTACTTGACATGCCATGATTCTTCAAGGATCACATAAACAAATGACTTATTAAGAAGTGAATTTTAAGTTTATGTAAATTGACAAAATTGACTTATAAGATTATGTATGCATTCATTCATATACTATTAATTTGTCTTATTTCTAGTCGATGTAGAATCTCCAACGCATCGGCATATACATATCAAACGTGAGACTATATATTAATGAATAGTTTCATAGTAGTGACATGATATGCCTAACAAATAACAAATCTTACTAGGATACACTTCAGAGAGTTTTGATACCATCTTAAAAGGTGAAATTTAAGCTTAATTCAACCTTACGAAACCGGTTTGTAAGGTAAGATTTGCATCCCTTTATATACTGTAAATTTGTTTAATCCCTAATCGATGTACCGAACATAGATTCTACAAGGGTAACATTGTTAGCAATCCAAGTGTGAGTTTATGTCTCATATTGGCTAGAAATGAGAAAGTCGAACACTATATAAGGATACAGACCCATAAACCCATTGCCTTAAGGTTTTGGGTTGAGAGTGGTGTCAATGCCTTATGTGGTTGAGCTCATATCTCATTGATGTTGTATCTTTCCAATGAAACTCCCTCTATAAACCTAACACACATAAACAAATGATTTATTGAAAGTGTCATTCTTGTATTGCATGATTGTTTTGTTACTATAAATGTAAAAAAAAGCAAGTGATGATTATGCTATCCTGAATATCCAATGCAGATAGCAGTGTACACAATTAGCACATGGGCAAAGACAGTGATTGAGAATGTGTGGTCTCTAATCGGAAGAACAGCACCACCTGATTTTCTGGCAAAGTTGACATATCTGATATGGAACCACCATGAAGAGGTTAAGCACATAGACACTGTGAGAGCATACACCTTTGGTGCTCATTACTTTGTTGAAGTAGATATAGTGTTACCAGAAGACATGCCTCTCAATCAAGCACACAACATTGGTGAGACATTGCAGGAAAAATTGGAACAGCTTCCTCAAGTTGAAAGAGCCTTTGTCCACATTGATTTTGAGTTTACTCACAGACCTGAACATAAGATGATGCTATGAACAACTATATGCCAAACTAGTAATTAAAATGGTTGGTTTTAATGTGTGGCTAATATCATTTTTTCGAAGGGTTAATTTGATTTTGGTAATTGCTTTTCTTTTTCAAATTATAACTTGTGTTTGACGATAGTTAAAGGTGCATGAGAAAAATTATTCACCTCTCATAATTAGAAGTAACAACAATTATCTTTTTCTTTTTTAATAGGAAAACATTGTTTCTATAGCTACTGTTACTATACGAGAAATAACTATTAACTGATAGAGAGAATTATTATCATTATGACATTTACTGATAATAAAATATTCCTTTATATATCAATTCCCAATCATAGAATAAAATCTTATCCCAACCACCAAATGCGAATAATAACAATTATTAAATTTAATAGTTGTTAGAAGTAAATTTTAGTAATTCAAATTTTTTATTATATTAATCCTCTTTATAATTAGTGGAGATTAACTTATTAGAAATTAACTAAAATGAATTACTCTTAATCACATAATCTTAACATTAACACCACTTCATCTTAAAGAGTTACAGGTGTATACACAGTGAAAATAATCATTTACTTACATATTAATGACATATCATGAAGAATCTAACATGAAAAATATGCAATAACATTTTTATAACTAAACAAACTTTTATTTACTTAGATATTAATGACATATCTTGAAGAATCTTGCCTGAAAAATATGCAATAACAATTTTATAATTAAACACAAGTTTTTTTTTAAGTAGGATGTCCTAGATCCAACTTAAATTTTGAAATTTATGTACACCCTAGAACGTTCCACGTTTATAATCTCTGTAAGTTTTGAAATTTTAAAATTTTGAAAATTTGAAAAATATGCGACAAGCTCGTTTCTTCCAAATGATGTTCTTCCTTCGTCTTTGTAAGTGATTTTGTGTGAAGATTGTTTTTTTAATTGGATTGTGGTTTATTATTCTTCATTAATGCTATGGTTTAAACCTCAATTTTATTTTTTAAATTGACACCGTGATTATTTATGTTATATAAAATAATGTATAATCATTCTCTCCAACTTATGTAGTTCAGTTTATATTATTTTCTTGCTTAGTTCGTTTTTAAGTTTTATTAGACTTTTTATTAGAACTTGAAAATTATATTTTATTGAGAAATTTTGTGTATTTCAAGTTTTGATTTGAGTCAAAAGCAAATGATTTTTTTCTTTCACCATAGGAAAAGACATTCTCTTGAACTTGGGATTTTGTTAGATAAAAATTGTGTTGAGGTACGGGGAGCTATAATTATATTTTTGCATGTTCGATTTCTATTGACCGAATTGATGAATTTGAGTTGTGTTGTTGTTTTAAATGATTGATCTGCTTGATTTAGTTTTGGATCTATTGATCTGTTTGATTGGAGTTTTTTATTTGGGAATTAGTTTAATTGTGTTATAACCATCCAATTAACTCTATCTAAGATCTATTATTTTGAACTAAATAATGAACTTTCTACTAATGAGAAGCTAAAATGACTAAATTGGAGGATTGAGTCACCTAAAGCAGCTGGATCGGAATTGTTCACATATACATTCTCGGGTAGTAACACAAGATCATCAAACGCTATCGAAGTGTGATGATTTTAAGAGAATGAAAGTGTATGAATGTGATGACATAATTGGTCTATTGAATTGTAGGTGTTGTATGTACTTAGTGCTTCTAAGGAGAAGTAAAATATTTGTTAATTTAGTGTTATGCATCGATTATTTATATATATATATATATATATATATATATATATATATATATATATAT
>Ga0099823_1005667_pt1 | contig 12500 bp, 13 predicted proteins | sample CowpearedBW_FD_76831 | JGI IMG/M metagenome (GOLD analysis project Ga0099823, IMG submission 76831) | Root nodule microbial communities of legume samples collected from California, USA - Cow pea red BW | ecosystem: Host-associated > Plants > Roots > Nodule | place: USA: California | collected... | reverse complement strand
AAAAGCTTTTTTTGTTTTTAATTTTTAAAAAAAAAAAAAAAAAATCTGTCACATTGGTGCAATCATCAAACTAAGATTTTTAATTTCTTGATTCTCCTACAAGGTACGGAAAGTATTTTAAACTTTAAGCTGAAACCTAATATCAGAAACATTCTGATTACAAGTCAAAGAACTAACCTGAGATGTCTTGCAGAAGATGAGAAAATGCACTTCTAACAAATGACATGAGAACAACCTTTGCAGCCTGGAAATATTTTGGGTTAGTCGATTCAAATTAACTTGGTAATGATTATATTATAAAAATATGTGAAAGGAAAGAATTGAATAGCTACAACTTAGGTGAACAAAAAAAGATAAATGGATAACCTCAAGAGAATGGTTTGAGAGAGCCGCTTCCTGCAAGACTTCATCTATTAGGAGCACATCATTCCAGATAACTCCTGTAATTACAAATTTAAAGAAGTTTTGAAACTGGTTTAACAATTATTCCCTTTATTTCCTTTTAACTATCGAAATTTTGAAAGATTTTTGTTTTTTATTTAGCTTTCTTCTTCAAATTTCAATACAATACTAATTACTCTTTTCTCATTTATACATTTACTCTTCATCCAATCTTGTATTAGATTACGTTACGTATATGCATTTGTTTGGGCATAGAAATGAAAAAGCGTAAAATAAGAAATCTTATAAATTTTTATTAAGATAGAGAAAATTTAAAACATTTCTTGATTTCTCCAAAACAATCTTAACCATACGTTTATTTTTTAACTACACAAACATAGGGAATGAAGAAAAGTGAAGAAAACTTGAAAACAAAACCTTAAAAAATGGAAAACTAAACAAAATTTCATACTTAGCTTTCCCCGAAAATTTAAGGCGAAAGTTGAAAAATTCGAACATAATAATTATGCTTAGGTACGTTTTATTATAATCTAATAAATAATTAAAATGAATAATATTATAATAATAAGTAAAACAATTTAAATAATAACATTATATAAAATAATATATAATATTCAGTAATTAATTTTATAAAAAGATAAATTTAATCAATTAAATTATAAATTAGTTTTATTATACTCTAATTTTTTAAATTGATAGGTAGAAAATAGATAGTATAATTAGAATTAATAATTTAAATAATTTTAAAATAATTTTTATATTATTTCCAATTTCGTAAAATAATTATTTTATAACTAATTATTTTTTAATTTTAATTTACGTTTATTTTAAATGAATTTTAACTACTGTTGTTTTGGTAATTTATTATATTTTCAATTAATTTAATTTTTTTCTTTTGTTACATCAATAAACTTAACAACAAACTTGTTATTCATCTATCTCCCCTTTCCCACTCTCTTTCTCCTTCTTTCTTTCCTTTTCCACTCCCTCCCCAACAAAAAAACACAGAAATGACACTTAAACGGAAACGGATAAAATAATATAAATACAAAATATTGACAAGTTTAAGAGAAAAAGAAAAGGTTCGGACACACAAATTACTGAAAATTTGCACAAGGGTAAATGGGGAAAACAGAATCAAGTGCTTCCCATTATATTAAACAGGGCAAATGGAATTTAGCTTTTCTCTTTGGTATAGCTCTTTGCCAAGATGTATTAAGGTGAATGCACTCATCAGCATCTTGAAAATATTTCGCAAAAACATATCCATATTACTGATTAGTATTATAGTGGTTCCAATGGATTAAATACTCAAAATACATAAGTAGGAACCTTTAATTTATCATACATAACACAATCTATGAGATGAATATATAGCCAAATACAAATGGAGATAATGATGAGTTTCTCTTTATGGTCCCAATATATCATCTAAAAGACATGATTAGAAATGTTAGAATAACTACATCTATGTACTATCATTATAAAGGGTAGAGTGTTGGAAACATCTATCAGCTATACCTATAGTCGTACCTAGATGTAATTCCCCGGAAGTTCTTCCATTACTTTTGAGAAATTAAATGGAAAAACTTTCCTCTCTTGGTTTGCATATGTGGAATTGTGGTTTATTGGTCAAGGTCGGTCAAGGTCATCATGATCACCTTGAGCAAGATGGAAGCAATGTGCCCCGTGAAAAAGTTGAACGGTGGAAACAAGTTGATTTCTAGTTGTGTGCTCTATTGTGGCCGTCTATTGAACCAAGACTTCTTATATCCCTTAGAGCTTTTAAAACATGTCACTCCTTTTGGAAGAAAGCTCAAAACATTTATGTCAATCATATGCAACATCTCTATGATTCTACAAACAAGCTTGCATCTCTCAAAATGACTAACTATGATATAGTATCATTCATGACTGAAGCTCAATCTAAAATTGAAGAACTAAAAATGTTCTTGGAAGTCGAATCTTTGGAGGAAATTGTTTTGTTACGTCTATGTATTATCATTAACCCTAAGTATAGGGTGTAGAGTGTGAGAAACCTCCTACAATTGTATCTAGTTCTACACCTAGGGTCCTAGTGCAGTCTCTTAGTCTTCTATGTATCTTTGTATCAGACTTTCATTATAAATAAAAAAAAGTAAGAGGGGTCCTTTAAGCCCTCTAATCATATATTTTTAGTTTTAATCTTAAGTTGGTATCATACCTGGACGATCTTGCTTTGGTTTTTGTCTCGTCTTGTCCACCACCCTTAGTTGTCTGCGGCTGTCCAGCTTGGTTCGTCACTATCTAAAGCTACTCACTGCTGTTTTTAACTATCCAACATTGTCAACCACTATTTTCTGCCAGTCTGTCGTTGCAGTTTCGTCCGGCGACCACCGGATTTGGATTGCCTCTCCGAGAGACAGCCAACCTTGCCGATGTGAAGGCTAATTTGCCACCACATGCCACTTCACAGTCTACTGCATCTAGGCGTGTATCCCTCACGTGCCGCCTTCCCTCCATCGGAACTTCGTCGCGCCACCACCGCAGGGATCACCAGAGCTTCCTTTCTCTATTCAGCCCCTTAGAATCTTGTTTGGGTGAGGTCCCGAAGCCTCCCTTGTGGAAATCACCCTAGGGTTTAGGGTTTCTCTTGTTTTTCACGTTTGCTTACTGTACTTTGTCTCCCTAATCCAAAATGATCATTGTAAGTGCTATTTTGTTTTCTGGAAGTCCTTCCATTACTTCTGAGAAGCTAAATGAACAAAATTACCTATCTTGGTGCGCTGCCATTGAAATGTGGTTCCTTGGCCAAAGACATCATAACCATCTTGAGAAAGATAGAAGTCATGTGCATGAAGAAAAAGTTGAACAGTGAAAACAAGCAGATTTCCAACTATGTGTCCTATTGTGGCAATCCGTGGAGCTAAGACTTTTGATGCCTCTTAGGGCCTTCAAGACATGTCACTCATTTTGGAAAAGAGCTCAAACCATCTATGCCAACAACATCAATGTCTTTATGATTCTGCGAACAAACTCGCATCTCTCAAAACGATTGACCATGATATGATCTCCTTCATGAATAAAGCCCAAGCCACCGTGAAAGAACTCAAGATGTTCTTGGAACTCAAGACGTTGGATGCCAACGACATTCAACGTCTTTATGATTCTGAGAACAAACTCGCACCTCTAAAAATGATTGACCACGATATGATCTCCTTCATGAATGAAGCCCAAGCTACCGAGAAAGAACTCAAGATGTTCTTGGAAGTCGAATCCTTAGAGGAAATCAAGAAGAAGCTTGACGAATATTATATGGTGATGATCCTTCGTGTCGTGTGTTCGAACTATCATCATGTCAAAGATCAACTTCTGACATGTAATGAGATCCCTTCTATGGATTGCTTGATCACACGCCTTCTTCGCGTGTCGGTGACTTAAACTAAGGAAACCCAGGAATTAGTGGAACCATTTGTCATAGTTGTCACCCGAGGAAGAGAAGCACGTGGCACCAGAGGTGGAGGACGTGGCGGTCAAGGGCGTCTTCAATGCACCTACTGTAAAAGAATGGTCACACCCAAGAAAACTGCTATTCCCGCCATGGATTTCCTGCCAAAACAACCAATGTCTCTATGGCTGAAACTGTTGAATCCAAGTTCACTGAGGACAAGTATCAAGAGTATCTACAACTCAAGTCCAACAACTTGGCCCAGTCATCACCATATAATATTTGTCAAGTTTCTTCTTGATGTCCTTCAAAGATTCGATTTCCAACATCTTTAGTTTTTCCACTGCAAATTGGGCTTCAGTCATGAAGGATACCATATCATGGTTAGTCATTTTGAGAGATTCAAGCTTATTCGCAGAATCATAGAGACATTGGATATCATTGGCATAAATGTTGAGCTTTCTTCCAAAGGGAGTGACATATTTTGAAAGCTCTAAGGGACATCAGAATTCTTGGTTCTACATACTGCCACAATAGAGCACACAGTCAGAAATCAACTTGTTACCATTGTTCAGCCTTTTCAAGGGGTACATGACTTCCATCTTGCTCAAGGTGGGCACGATGACCTTGACCTAGGAACCACATTTAAACGGGTGCAGGTCAAGAAAGATAATTTTTTCCATTTAGCTTTTTGAAAGTAATGGAGGGGCTTCCAGAGTGAAATAGCAATTCCAATAGCCATTTCTGACCAAGGAAACAAAAAACCAGCGAGAAGATGCGAAAACAACAAGGATATCAGTGTTATTGATATCAGAAAACGGAAAATATTGGATACCCTAAAAATCCTTTATAAAGTTATGGCGAAAACCATAACGAGTTATGGCGAAAACCATAACGAGTTATGGCAGAAATATTAGAATTAAAAGAAATATAACATATAAATATAGATAATTAAAAGAATTTATATTTTGTCTAGAAGAATTTGAAAGGCAACCACTGCCAATGAGCGGCGGATACCGACGACGACCAGCAATGGACGGTGGCTACCAGCGATGAGTGGTGGCAACCAGCACCAAGCAGCAAGGCCAGTCCAAGAAAAAGAAGAAGACATAATTGAGAAGGATTAGTTGGGGTATTAGGTTAAAAGAAATGTTTATTGGGCCTAGTGTTATTAAAACTCTGTTATGGCAGTGTTATGGCGGAAAACAGTGGCAGTTTTTCAGCCTGCCGCCAAACGAATGCGGTGGCGATGCGGGTTTTCATATGGCGGCCCATGGCAGCCACTATTTTCATAACGAGTGGCGGGTGCAGAACGGCTATGGCGAAAAAGGCGGCACATCATGAAGAAGTAGGGGCAACGACATGCTGAGAAACCTTGCTTGCGAGATGCAGCTGAGCAAAATGTAACCCTAATTGTAGCGCTAAATATGTTCTCTTTTCTGTGTATTAAGTGAGTTAAAAGCCCAACTAATGTTTTATTAAAAATTGGGCCAGGCCCAATAAACATTTCTTTTAACGTAATACCCCCACTAACCTTTCCCAAGTCTATCTTCTTATTTTTCTTGGGGTGGCCTTGCTGCTTGGTGTTGGTCGCCGCCGCTCATCGCTGGTAGCCACCAGTCACCGCCGGTCTCCACCGCTCACGCGCTGCCTTTCACATTCTTCTAGACAAAATATAATTTTTTTTAATTATCTATATTCATATATTATATTTCTTTTAATTCTAATATTTCCGCCATAACCTGTTATGGTTTCCGCCATAACTTTATAAAGGATTTCTAGGGTATTCAATATTTTCTGTTATCCGATATCAATAACATTGATTGGGTTTGAACCAATTTTCAATAAAACATTAGTTGGGCTTTTAACCCACTTAATATACAGAAAAGAGAACGTATTCAGCCCTGCAATTAGGGTTACGTTCTGCTCAACTACATCTCGCAAGCAAATAAGGTTTCTCAGCATGTCGTTGCCCCTACTTCTTCAGAAGGATGACTTCGAACCACGTTGGAACGAATCTTTGAAGGCCAAAACAGAGACACAAGGTCCAGCGAGATTGGCGACGGCCGGCGGACTTACGTTGAGCACATGGCGGCACATGGAGGAGAACTAGCTTCTAGTGTCGGTGGGGTTGGTTGTTGCTCGGAGAGGCGCTCTAGATCCAGTGGTCATCAGCAAAAACAATGGTGGTCGGCGACGGTGGCTGGTTGAGGACAGCGGTGACAGACGTTGAGCAGCGACGAAGAAAGTGTTGGAAATGACAGAGACAAGCAGAGCAAGATCAAACTGCTTTGATACCAACTTAAGATTAAAAATTGAGAAAAAATATATTTTGGAGGGCTTCAAAGACCCTCTCATAATCTTCTACTTGTAATGAGAAGTGATACAAGAATACATGGAAGATTAAAGGACTACAGTAGACACCTAGGTGCAAAACTAGGTACAGCTGATAGCTTGTCTAACACACTACTCCCTACTTAGACTTAATGACTATACATAAATTTAATTATTCTAACACTTATTATGTAAGCATTTTTGTATAAGTTGTTTCTAGAATTATTTCCGTAAGTCATCCTTGAAAGCATATCAAAATAAGCTGAAAACTAGTAAGAACATATCAAACGCTATTTTTAGAAGTACTACCATTAAGTGTTTATGTAGTCATATCGATAAGCAGTAAATAAGCCTACTAAACACACCTTGTGTCTTTGAGAAATACAACTGCATTGCTCAGAGGGAGAACAATTCCATGTAATTTAAAAATATCCAGGCATATAAATAATGAAATTGGATAAAAAAAATGCTACATTTTGTATTAAAAGTAAATATCATATAACAGGCATGGGACAATGCCACTGACTCATTTAATGCTGTACAGAAAGTAGAAAGACATATAGCTTTAGAAATCAAGTACTTTTCCAAAAAGCTATGAACACACACAAACAAAACACAAAAAATACGGAAGTACTAGCAAAGGCCAACTACTTACGAAGAACACCAAGTAGATCATCCGGGCAAATCCGTGTCTTTACATATTCCTCAGCAAATACAAAGTTCCTAACATATATTAAAAAGTGTGCATATTATATAAATTTAATCAAATGTGAATAAAAATGTTTCTTGAGGAAAAATAATGATACAAACTTGGTAACTAAGTCTTCAGCAAGTTTAACCAATTGTTCATCGGAATCAGGAAATATAACTCTAAAAGCACGAACTGCCTCCACAAATTCATGAACAGCTGCCTACATTAAGAAATGGGAACAATGATAGATCCTAATTCATCAATCTTATAACATCAGGTAAAAGAAAAAAACATACATACAAACGGAGGTAAAATAGGCTGAATAGAAAGGGAAAATATGGAATTGGATTGGAAAAGTAATAACATATCACATATTTCACAGATTATTTGACATGACCATCCATGTAATCATTACTTCTTTATTTCCTATTATCAACCAACTCCTTAACATTCTTGTCCAGCAAATGAACATCAACAATTGTAGAGCTACTTGCATAAGTAAAATTTTACGAATTTCAAGTATGAGTTAAAAATCTCACATTAAATGGCAATGAGAAAGTTACGTAATATATCAGAAATAAAGACCCATAAAAACAAAGCTTTAAGGTCTTGGGTTGGAGGTGGTGTTATGATCTCTTATATAGTTAATTGATGGCTCATTAGTGATGAATCTCCCCGTGTATCCCCCTAAAAAAATCCCAACAATAGTATTAAAGTATGGTTTGTCTTAGAAAATGGCTTAGAGGAAGGTAAGTACGTCTCGTTATAGTAAAACACAGCATAGTTAGGGTGAGGGAAAATGTGTTGAGGTAGTTGATAGATACAAGCATGTTCCATTATAGTAAAAAACCTATGGTAGAACTCAACACACACTTAAAGGAAAGATTGTTAGGAATTCAAGTATGAATTTAAAATTTTACATCGAGTAAAAATGAAAATGTTGAGTAACATAAGAAAAAAAAAAAACTCAAACACAAAGCCTTAAAGTTTTGGGTAGGTGGTGTCATGATCTCTTATATGGTGACTCATGACTCATTAATGATGAATCTCCCCAATGTATCCCCAAGAAAAATCCCAACATGTACATTGCCTAACTGATGCATGGAAACTTAAGATTAAAAAAGAGAGAAAAATATATTCTAGAGGGCTTAAAAGACCCTTCTTATGATCTTCTATTTGTAATGATAGAAATCCAATACAATGAGAAGATGAATGATCAAAAGACTGCACTAGACTCCTAGGTACAAAACTTGGTGCAACTCATAGGTACATCAGGAAGTAGTTCCCAACACAACTACTTCCTACCCAGATTTTAATACTCATTCTAACAACTTCAATCTCTGCCACATATTCATATTCAACACTTCAGGATACTAAACCGATACTTATGGATGAAGTGTGTAATCTATGGAGTGGTTATACTTTTATTATGACAATAATTTATAATATTTTTTTTATTTTGACAATGCCCAAGAAATGTGATTTTATGAATCAGCACAATTGCAATTATATATTCATTCTGTTTTAAGAATTTGTATACATTGCTAAATATATCTTTCATGTATAATATCTTGTTATTTTCAAAATAAACATATCACCATATTAGATACGCTTCGTATCCCATACATGTATCATATTCATGATCATAGCCTCACAAAAACATCTACATCTATATCTTTTTCTTTTTAATACCTAATCTATAACTAGCTTAATTTTTTTGGTGAAGAATATCTTGCTTAAATTGGTGCTCTAGGATACACACATAACCTCAATGTTGTTTTGTCGTCAACATCTTAAGTAGCCAAATATATGATAGTGAATTAGTAATATGAGATATCATTGGGTACGAGAGAAAGACAATATACAAAAGGATAATGCTTTGGCACTAGTTACCTCGTGAGCAGAATAGTCCCTGGATGCATTGTTCATTTCTATAGGGTTAAGTCGAATATCTGTAATAGATTGTTCTAACTTTTCAAATAACTTCGTCTTTAAATTATCCACCTGCCAATAAATTGAAAACCTAGCATCATGCAACATTTATTAATAACACAAAAAAATATGATGCTATTTCTCTCCAAAAGGTAGGGAAAGAGAATATGGTGGTTGCTCAAAGCTCTTCATACAACGCCAAAAAAAAATCATCATGAGGCAGTTCTTCAACAATAAAATTCAGAAAATATTTACTAGCTGATAATATCCCATCAAATCTTAACTAGCATGCAAAAAGAAATTTTTCTGTTTATAAAAAGTGAACAAACCGGAAAATCCAACTGCTTAAGAAGCACTGCTGCATCTGCTCTCACTTGTATTGATTCAGAATCTGAAAACAGTTTCCCCTGGTTAGAGAGAAAAATGTCAAATCATGATAACAAGCTTCCAATAAAAACAAGAGACTATATATGTATGTTAATGTTAATAGTGACCAATTGAACATTTTAAATTTTACCGTGTTTGGAAGATCAGATTAGAATGGTGCATTGGGTAAGCTAATCCTATCCAAGTTTACTATGATGAATTCAGTAACTACAAAAGATAGCATCTAGCTATCCATCAATTGTTGATTTTACAACTTACCAATTAAACAAGCCGCAATTTATTTTCCATTATTGCCAAAAAAGGAATAGATAAAGAAACTCAGTGTCAACTTGCATTTTACTTTATGATTCATCTCCGAACAGTCTGACATAGATGAAAGAACTATACCTGTAAGTTTTTTACTATGATAGCCATTGCTTCTTCAGAAGCTTGCTTACAATCCCGGAATGATGAATCTCCATATGCCTAATAAAGAAGGGGAAAACGAGATATTTCATTTGAGACCTGGATTAACATGTTGTATGTAAAAATAATAAAGGGATTGAATCAGAAACTATATAAGCCAGGCACAACCTTAAAAATTGGCATTGCTCCAGTATAGAACCTGACGGCATCTGCGTATGCTTCTGACTTGATGCACTTACCTAGTCTATCGGGTAGATCATATATGAACTACCCTTCGGCAAAGGTGAAAATCATGTCAGTCATATTCCACTTCCACAAAAAACGCTCACAACTCACATCACTAACTGATATATGGAACATGAATATTTCAGTAATCCAAAGCCACCAGAATAAAGAATTAGGTACGCTTGCTTTGATAAGTAATACCTGAACTTTACGAAGAAGATTACAAGTCCGATGCACTTTCTCAATATGCTCCCTTTTGTCAAATAGAGAACTGTTGACACTGTCACTTCTTGACTGCACAGACATGATCTGCATTGGAGAAAAATGTGAACTACAACCAAACTCCATTTCTTCCAATCACTATTTTGATTCTAATACTTTCAACAAAGTTGGTACGCTACGGTTACCTTTTCAAGAAGCTGTTCCATGTTTGTCTCCATCCCTGAAATGTTGCTCTTCATCCTGTTCAAAAAGCAAGCATTAGATGCAGACAATTTTGACACGATAAAGCAAGAGAGGGAGGGTTATATGCATACATGCCTCTTTATAGTGTCTGTGGCACTAATGAACTTGTTGTAATTCTCGTAGACCAGCATTTGCAAGTCCGTATCGAGATTCTTTATTTCAGCAGCCACTTCAACGTGACGTTGAAGCAGTCCTTCCAAATTGGACTTGTACGCCTGCATAATGCATCCATCCATTCAATGAAATCGAGTGAAAGTTCAAACTGAAGTTAGTTCAAGTTCGTGTTTCGCGATGAGAGTGATTAATTGAAGAAGAGGGATACAATTTTACCAGGATATTCATGTACTGATCGGGATCGAAGGAAGTGGAATTGATATCGTCAAGGGAAGCGTGTTTGGAAGTGGTGTCAGAGTTGGAAGGGTCTGGGGAGTAGAAACTCGATAGCAGATCTCTCATCCTCTTCGCCTTGTCGTCCATTGGTGCTTCATCAGTTCCCATTTTCCCCTTTCTCTTCTCGTTTTCCTCCGCTGTGTCGGTTGAACCAACTCCGTTCTCCCTCCGATCTGTGAAACGAGTTTGATCTTTGTTGAAAGTTGAAAGGGAATGACCGTGTTGAAGTTCAGTGGAAAACGGGCCTACATTGCTCCTTGGCCCATGTCTAGTTGACCTGGGCTGACTACCCGGAGCTCGATGTCAGCGACAAGTCTGGCCCAGCTTTCTTATCCTGATAGATTGACCAAGAAATTAGGTTTTTCTTTCTACACCACCGTTGGATCTTAATAGAAGTTCAAATAAGCCTTGTGAGTTTCGACCTTCAATTCATGTGATTTCGCATTTTTGTTTTTTTTAGGAATACGTTAGATGTGTATTTTTTTCTGGATTATTCAATTTATGATAGCATTGTCTGTGTATCTCTCTATGAGTCACCATTCTATCAAGTTCTAAGAGCGATATCACCACAATAAGATTTTTATCTTTGTCTATGCAACCGAACTACAATAGTCATTAGTTTAGGTATGATCTAATTCTCTTCATTATAACTTTTACACTCATTGATGAAATCATTTATATACCCTAACTATTTGTCACCAATGCTGTTTGGTTGGGATTTTTGTATGTATTTCAATCTTTTCATTTCTCACTTCAATTGGTACAAATGTTTTTGTTAGTCTATGCATTGCTGTGATTTTAGCAAGCTGAGTCTAATTGACCTCATTAAAATTATTTTCTTTCACTAAAAAATTGTTTTTAATTAACTTTAACTATAAAGATACAATTATAATTTTGTTATTTCAACAAATAAAATATTTTTTTATTTATCACATTGATCAAATAAATTATTCACAATTTTTTGGTAGTCAAAACTTTTCTTTCTTTTTCTAATCTCATTCCTCTCATTTTCAATTTTTTCATTTTCTCAAGTTCACCTCTAATTCCAACACAACCTAAAATTAGGATAATCAGTAAGTCTATTTTTATGTGTTCGTCCCATGAATCTCTTCTATTCAGTCCCATCATGTAAGAATTGCTATGCTAAAAGAAGTGGTAGATCGTGTGCACTATTCCAAAGTGTCAAATCCAAAAGTGATAGTATATTATAAATTTAAAGTTAGATATGTTTTTTATCCCTTAATTTCCGGTGAAAATTGGAATTAGTTTTCTTTTTTTAAACATTGATCTAATTTAGTCCTCAAACTTTATAAATGCATGGATTAAGTCTTTTTAACCAAATTTTATTAAGTTTATTTGACGTTTCAGACGTGTTTTATGATAATAGTTGAGTTAGTATTGAAGTGAAAATGTCTGAAACAGTGCAAATAATTTAATACTATCATGAAATATGCTTGAAACGTCAGATAAATTTAACAAAATTTAGTTAAAATAATTAAATATATGCATTTCTAAAGAGGAGTAACTAAATTTATCAAAAGTTTCGAGAAGAGACTAATTCCAAATTTAACAGTTTCAGAGACAAAAAAATATATTTAACCATAAATTTAACAATTTGAAAATATCTTACAAAATTCACAATCCACATGTTGAAAAATATAATTCTATATCAAAAAAATCCAAAATAATGCTAAATAAGTTTTTTTTTTTTTCTGAATTTGACAATTCATAACTTATTTTTTTTTAACTTTTTATTACATGATATTTGAAAAATTATTTTTTTTTTTTTAAAATTTATATTTAATTATTTTTTTTTTTGTTCCTTTTTATTTTTTTTTTTTT
>Ga0099823_1005660_pt1 | contig 12507 bp, 6 predicted proteins | sample CowpearedBW_FD_76831 | JGI IMG/M metagenome (GOLD analysis project Ga0099823, IMG submission 76831) | Root nodule microbial communities of legume samples collected from California, USA - Cow pea red BW | ecosystem: Host-associated > Plants > Roots > Nodule | place: USA: California | collected... | reverse complement strand
GTAATCAATATAATTTATTATATTTATAATAATGTGTTAAAAGAGTTATCAAAATAGTGTTACCTGCTTCCAAATAAAGAAACTAATCATAAAAATAGTAAACTGGTCAATAGTAGAATGATTCATGACATTAATAGTTGAAAATACTAAGAATATTCATGTCTAAATCTGGGCCGATTTAATATTTTTTATGATTCTGTCACAACTTTGGAAAACTATTGTTTCAGAATGGAAGTTTTAGTTGATATGGTGTAATTGATAGAAACTTTTGTCCTTAAAAAGATGTGGTTAGAGATTTGATTTTCAGTATGCGAAGACGTGTTCACAGAAAATAATTGATTTCGGTGTATAAAAGTATTAGTTTTTTTCTTTTTGAAAAAATAAATCTAGTTTGTAAAATCCTTTAAAATATGAAAATATCTTTTAATAACACTAATTTAAATTTTTATTTTTCAATTTTTCATTTAATTTTTATTCTCTTCATGATGATAAATAGGGATTACGTTCATTGTAGAGTCTTCTTCAAATCTAAAATATAAAATCTTTATTTGGATAAGTCGAAATTTCAATATTCTTTTGGTAGTGCATATAATCTTTTTAGGGTTTGTATGTACTTTTAAAGTCTTTTGTTTTCATTCTTTACTCAGTAATCTTTTAATTTGGTCTTATCGTTGTTATCTTATCTTTAGGTTAAGGAAGGACTTTCACGAGTTTGAAAATAACTTGGATCGTTAGAATTTTGAAATTGATTGATTATGTTGATAACGATTTTTTCATGTTTAATGCTATTAGAACTTTGAGTAAAATTAATAAATTCGGATGCTATATGAGCTTGTATAAAAATTTGATGGAATTGATTTTAGTTGATTTAGATTGGGATTGCATTGATGTTAGTATAAATAAAAAAAGATAAATCTATTACTATTTATTTACCCTCAACTCAACTGGAACATTTTAGTATCTTTTTAAGGGTAAAAAAATTATATACTTGTTTCTCATATCTCAACAAATATGATTCAAATATTTACCATGTTAGAAAACTTAGAATCCGAAAGTCGTAAATAAGTTAATATTTATGGAGCAGAAAGTATATTTTGAGCAATAAATGAAGTTGTACATGAAACTAGTAACACAAAAAAGAAATTTGTACTTCTACAAAATTGTACTTGCATAAAAAGGTGAAAAACAAAAATACAAATATACCTTTGCAAAATAGAAAAGGAAAACACTACTATTAAAAAGAAGCCACCCAACAACTTTTTTTCTTACATTTCTTCTAAGGACTTTTTTACACATTAATAGAAAAAAGAGAGAGAGAATAAATGTCAACATTATTTTTCTTATCTAATTTCTATCGCATTATTTTGGGTGTTTGTGAAAATATCTTAATCTTGCTATCACTATTTTTCATTTAAAGATTTACGTGAAAAACGTTATGAAATGACCAACTGAATAAAGACAAATGAAAATGTTGACTGAACAATAAATATATAAATAATTAAAACTAGTGTACATAATGCTTTAAACATTTTTAGATTAGATGAAATGTCAACTTTTATTGTGGTTCCTTCATGACTCTTATATTCCAAGATATTCTTAATATTTATCCACGGCTGCAAAATTTGAAAAAGTTTTGTAGAACTACAGAAGTATTAAAATGAGATTATATTCTAGAGTTAATTTGACAATAGATGGATTTGAGATTGGTATGGTTGAAAAAACTACATTTTTTTTTAAAATATGGAATAAATTGAATTTGTTTTATTTAATGTGAAATTTAAAAACATTTAAGTTGTACAGGAGATGTACGATAATTTTTTTTATAATTTTTCATTAAATTTTATGATTGTTTACAATTTTTAATTATATAACAATTGATAATTTAATATACTCGAATACAGTGGTTTAATGCTTAACTTTTTTCATTTAGTTATCACTTTGATTTTCATTTATTGTTTTTATAATATCATTTTGACCTTAGAACTGTGATTGATATTTGGTGCAATAAGTAAATACTTTATTTATATTATTATAAATATATAAATCCAGTCGTCATACTTTAATTTGCTATAATCAATATAAAATGTTAGAAAAAAGAAAAAAGAAAAAAAAATGTTTAAATGAGTTAAACTATCTATCTCACTAACCCGTGCCGGATTAATTAATATGATTACAAAATTTTTGTTTTATATCAAAAGGTCAAATTGAATTTATTCTTCCTTTCACACCCCTCCGTAAATATATTAATGAAAATGTTTCAATTTAGAAAATGTCAATAAAATAAGAATGAATAAGCATGAACAAATTTTGTCGATGATTTACTAGTTACTATAAGATTTTTCATTTAAATTTGTTAGATTTATATATGAAAAAAATTAATAAAATATTCCCAAAATAAAAAAGGCATTTAAACCTTATATTGTTTCGTTAGTCTTCTTATAATTAATAAAATTAGTATGTCGTTTTTCTCAACCTTTTATTAATAAAAGTAATTGGTGATGTCATTTTTAAATTTAGGGTTAAATATGTTTTTGTCCCTTAATTTTTGGTGAATTTTAGAATTAATCTATTTTGAAGCTTTAGACCAATTTAGTCCTTCATCTTTCGAAATACGTAGATTTAGTCCTTTTAATAAAATTTTGTTAAATTTATTTGACATTTCAAGTGTGTTTTATAATAGTATTTGACTTAGTATTAAAGCAAAAATATGTCAAACATTATAAACAACTCATACAATCTTGAAATGCATATGAAACATTAAATAAACCTAACAAAATTTGATTAAAATGACTAAATTCACGTATTTCGAGAGATGAAGAATTAATTTGATTTAAAATTTCAAAATGGACTAATTCCAAAATTTATTGAAAGTTAAGGGACAAAAAAACATATTTAACCCTTAAATTTACACGGTTATATTTTAAGTTGAGAATTTAAAGTTTGTAATTCTAGTAATTCATTTTTGATCCAACAAATTCATATATTTATATATACCTAATAATAGGTATTTGATCTAACAAATTCATATAGTATAATGGATATAATTAAGTGATAGAGAAAAACCAAACTATTAAATTCGATCATAAAATCAAATAAGTGGAATGAAAAAAAAGAAGTAAAACTGAATTTAATTCAATCCAATAGATGAACACCCTATTTTTAGGGTAACCTCATCTGAGTGGTAAAAGGAGAATAAATAGCATGGTGAATTGTGCTTATGTTATTAATTGTGCTTCATTGTTCCTTTCTTTTTTCTTGGTTTGAAGAGTGCAAAGGGAGGGGGGGACCAGAAAAAAAAGGGTGTGAGAAGAAATGCATCATGAACTCAAGTGGTTTTTCAAAAAGGGAAAGTAAATGCTCTCACAATAATATGAATCAATAATGCATTGGAGTTGTTATGTGTCATCATCATATTTTTGGCCCTCCATACAAAAGTGCACCACCAAAGGAGTGAACCCATTTACTAACCAAGCAACATAACAATCACCTATTTCTTTTCAAATAACAAATAATTAGTTTAGACAAAAGTTTATATTCAAACGCAAACAAACACGTATTTCTTCTTTTTATGAAGAAGCGTGAGCAGTAGTGGATCTTGACCACAAAATTATTTCAAAAAATACTCGTTTGATTAACAATTTACAATTTGATCATTAGATTTGATTATTACTACAATACTTCAAAATATGTGAAAAATTAAATCTATCTTGTTTTCATTTCTACCAATAACTTCTCTTTTATCACTTTTACAGAATGAATTTATTGTTATATTCTTCATCAATGTAGTTTTCTTACAAAAAAAATATAATATTAAAAAATAATTTATCATAATCTAATAAAAAATTAAGAGACGTAATTATTGAAAGAAAAATATATTATAGTCAAGTCACAATTAAAAATCAGTTATGAAAAAACACATAATACATTATTTTTTCTTTTGTATTCATAAAATATGAATATACAAAGGCTCATGAAATAAAAAATAATGTTAATAACTATTAAACTAATAGATTATTATTAAGCGAGACAAGAGAATTATCTTCTTCTCTTCGAGAAAAGAAGAGAACAAATGACAAATGAGAGCAAAAATAATGAGTTTGTGCCTAACTTTCTTTTTTCTTCAGCAAAAAATAAAATGAAAACATATGTGACTCAGAGATTAATATAAGTTTGTGAAAAGTTTAAAAGACAATGAAAAAGAAAATAAAAAATATTTTAATAAATATTTTTTTTAATTACTTTTGATTTTTGTTTCTAAAAATTTAAGTTGGTTTTCTAATTATTTTCAATCTTTATTTTTTTGTTTTAATTTGACATTTTTAAATGAAAACAGAAATAAAAAAAAGTTAAATCTATAGATTTATGCTCTTTAGTGTATTCGATTTTATGTTTTATTATTTATTAATATTAAATGTTGTGCTTTATAAAAGAAATAGAAAAACACAATTGTACAGTATGCCCAATCGGTCAATCGGCCATTACTGATCCCCAGGTGACCATCGGTCTCACAAGTAAATGAATAACAATGTATCATTAAAGAATCATCGGTCGAACGAATTACATAAAACATCGGACCACCGGTCACGCGGTCAAACATAAGGATTTAATTATACGCATACCATCGGTCCATCGGCAAAACAACCACGATGGATCTTTAAACCTCGAGCGCCCATCGGTTTATCGGTAAAGGAAACTTCTTGCCTCGAAGGCCTCTCGGACCGTCGGCAAAGCAACAGCGGTGGAATATATTACCCCAAGGGTCCAGCGGCCCATCGGTAAAGCAACCCCAAGGGTCCAGCGGCCCATCGGTAGAGCAACCCCAAGGGTCCAACGGCCCATCGGTAAAGCAACATCAGTCGACGTTCTTGCCTCAAGGGTCCATCGGTCCATCGGTAAAGGATCATTGGGGAACCTTTGGACCTCGAACTCATCAACTTTTCGATGAAATAAGAGCGACGGACCTCCTTGAGCACCTTTCGGTTGATCGGTAAAGCGCATTATCATTTTGTGAGAAACACAGCGCCATCAACCCAGTCAGGCGGCCATCGATCGCACGGTTAAGTGACCTAAGGCATTAATTATCGGTTAAACGAGTCTAATCTTAATTAAGGGCTTATTGGGCCGTGATTAAGAAACCCTAATTACAGGCCCATGTCGAAAGCTATAAATAGGGCCCAAAGGTAGGTTGGTAAGACAATTAATTACGCATTTATTACAACTGATAGCCTGACGCACCGATCGGCCTCTCTAACTTAAGCATCGGAGTGTGTTAGACAGGTACCCCGATCGTCATCCCAACCGATCGAGCTAAGGAGCGGATTTCGTTGAAGTCATTGGAGAAGAGGAAGATATTGCACAGTGAAGAGGTTCTTCTAGTAGGCACTCGGCCCCTACCCCGAAACAACAATTTAATTTTTATTAATTTTAAAAATATATTATTTATAATTTTGAAAATTTTAAATATTTAAAAAATATATATAATTTAAAAAAAATCAAAAATATTTTGGGCACAGCCCCTCTCCCTCCCCCTCCTTATATAATCTGCCACCGGATGTGAGAAGTGGTTTTCTAATACCGGGAGGCTAAAACCAGTTAAACAAGCTGCAAAGAAAATGAAGATGATGGATATTTGGATTACCTATAACAAAATCATTTAATAACTGATTAGACTTATAAATTAAGGCAACTAACTACCATGTTTTTACCTCAATTTCATTAAAATAACATAGTTACAGACGATCATTATATTCAAAGTATTATCCATCTTAAAATATAGATCTTTTATTATAATTTTGTTTTTTAAAAAAAGATCAATGACTAACTTTATCGATGATATTTGAACGAGCTTCTTATGATCGAAACAACAATGAAATAAATTTTATAAACAAATTTTATATTGTTACTAAAAGAATAATTTAGGATGATTTATATTATCTAAATATATATATCAATATTAGTTGGTACAGATGATAACTGCTTTTGTGTCCATTAACTCTGTTAAGGATTGATTCTTGGTGATGAGGTTTTCTATGAAAACTTTGATTTGATTCTTTCTGACACAGATTGATTCTTTCCTAGAATCTATATCATTCAAGAATATATCAGTGAGTGATACACTTTGTTTTGTTCTGTCACCGGTGTTATTCAGAGAGGAATAACACTAAAATCAGCGAAAAACTCCACCATAACAAACAAGAACCTAGTGATCATCGATCCTAACCTTTTTACCATTTAAGTTCATAGAAAGTTTCAATCTTTGAACAGAACCAAAACTGTCCAAGACCCAAAATCACAGAATCCAGAGGAATTCTTAAATGCAAACGAGATTAAGAAATGGAAATCATTTACGGACAGAAATTGTCAAGGGTTGTTGAAAAAAATTAATTTTGTTGACAGAAACGTGAGAGAGATCAAAATTGAGTGCAGTGTCTTTCTTTCTTTCTTGCTTCTCATTCTAGATTATTGTTCATTACAAATTTTCTCATTAAAAAATATTACTTTTTGTTGGATCTTTCCGGTAAAGAATAATTAAAAGATTGACATTACTCTTTATTCAAAATCTTAAAACAATGAATTTAGGAGTTTTCATCTCTATATAATGCTAAATTTTCTCACGTGGGACTTAATCACACAAATAAATTCTCTAACACTTTTAAATTGTATGAATTACTAATAATGAAAACAATTTTCTCATGATTCCAGTGCAGAGTACAGCTATTATAAGACAAGCATCAGTTTCTGATGCGTACCAGAAGCTAACCTTTTGCAAACCACTCGTCTAAGTTGTGTATCAACATTTAGAATTACTTTAGTTGCTGGCATTAATTTTCATTCAAGTGTATAAGAAAGGGTTTCTTGCTGCTAATCAACTTCTGATTGTAGAGAAGAATCTTGAAAAAACTAAACCAGAAATTATTTCCAATATTTTTGTGCAGAAGAAGGCATAAGAAAACAAAAAATTTATTCAACCCTCCCTCAAGTCACTCTCTTGTACAATTCACACAGTACATCAATACTCATCTCTCATGACAAATATCTAAATTTGACTGCTGAAGTTTACAGTCAATTGTACATTAAAAGTCTCGCATCTGGTACTGTTAGAAAATTTTCTGAATGTCAATGTGACACCTTTGTAACAACTAAAAAGAAGTGTTTTTGAAGTATCAGAACACTTCTTAATCATCACAAAGTGATTTTCTTAAAAGACGATTTCTTCAACAAGGCATTCAGCAGTGCTTCATTGTTCTTGGAGTAACAAGATCTCAGTAATCATTAGCCTTGTGATGAAATGCTCTTTTTTATCATTTTTTTTTTCAAATGCATAACTATGAAATTCAATTTCTACCTTACACAATATGAAAATGATTCCAAAACACTAACAATTACAATCAATAACTACTCTTGTTTGTTATTGCAATGCTGAGTCTCCACTGGGTGTGAACTTCCAATGATAGATGTTATGGCTGCCATGAGAGCTGCACTGAACTTGGGGTCTGTGGTGATAGCAGCTGTTGCTGCATTGACTGTGTCAGCAAATGAAGCAGTTTCTGTGCCCTGAGAGGCATGCAAGGTAGAAAGCTTAGTTTGGTGAAAAAAATTTGGTGCGAAAAGTGGTGAAAGTAGGCTGAGTTGGTAATCCTGTGGTGGATGTTGCTGTGAGGAAGTGTTGTTATTGGTGGGAGTTTGAGTGAGATCCAAAGTGATAGTGGGAAATGGAGCTGAAGCTGAAAGGGTTGCTAAGTTATGTGAGAATGGAAGTGTTGCAGATTCTAAGATGTTTGGGTGTAGAAGGCCATCTGAACTTGGCATTGATCCTGAAAGAAGCATTGATGCAGCTGCAGATGTTGTGGATGCCATGGCTTTGGCTGCTGGAGGAAGAACATGACTATGTTGTCCTTCGTATGTTGTGATCAACACACTTTGATCTTCTGCACTCCTTTGCACCTTTAATGGACCATTTGGGCAATAGTTAATTCATTATTTAATGATGATTTGACAATTTTTATAAAAGTAAAATAATTTTAACAAAAGTTAATTTTTTATTAAAAAAAAAAGAAAAATGAACAATGATGAAGAATAATATCAAATGACTATTAAAGATGTGTTGATTTCAATACTTTAAATATAGTTTAAAATATCAAATCAATCGTATTAGATATAGTTTAAAATATCAAAATCAATCGTATTAGAGAAACATTAAAAGAACGGTTAAAAAAAATCAACAGAGAATTTAAATTTTATTTTGCATATTTTATACCCAATATAACTATTAGGCTTAATAATGTGTTTTAAGTAACTAATAAATTAAAATGTTTGTAGTTGAATGTTTATTAAAAATTTTGTTTCGAAATATCTTTTAGCTTTGGCTATATATTATCTTACAATTTCATTTTTTTGGTCAAAATAATTAGTTCTGTTTTGTTCTATTCTCTAGTTTTTTTTTTTCTTTTTGATCTATTTAAACTTGTGAGTCAATGTACTCATTTTTATCTTCAAGAATGAGGTACTGACAAATTTAAAACAATTGAAAAAAAATGCAAGTTTATTAATAAGTTCAAAAAAGAAAATTGAAAATAACAATCATATCATTATGTTATAACATCAAAATCAAACATAAGTACTACTTTAATGAAAATAAAAAAAGACTAAAATCTAAATATAACAAAATCTTAAAAACATTCAATTCAAAACATCCAAATTTAAAAAAAAAATACTTAAAATTTAATTAAAGTTTAGTCATCACAAAATAAGAAAAAATTGAAAAACAATTGATAAATGAAGAAAAGAACTTAAAAGATCATAATAAAATGGGAAAAAAAAAGTGAACTTTAATATATTAGTATAATTATTAGTTAATGATAAAATGTGTAAATGTAATTAAGTCAGATTTTTCTTTCTAAGCATCACAAAACTCTTAATGTTAATAAAGATTTTTTTTTCTTTAATAAACATTAATTATTTCCATAAAAAAATTAGGTAGATATATAAATAAAGAGTAGAGTATTGTATATACTTGTTTCCGAACTGGGCAACCAGTCCCCATTGAACAACGATAATAAGCTCTTGGACATGGATTCCCTTTAGCCATCTTCTGCCCATACTTTCTCCATTGACATCCATCAGAAATCTGAAACCAAAATCATTTAAACCATATTTTTCTTTCTTTTGGAAAATGTGTATCCAATGCTTTCAGAAATCTGTACATGCAAACTTGAGAACTCAGATTACATACTAACCATAGAAGAAACAGATCTTGCACGAACTGATACGCGAGCTTTCTTGATCATTGACATGGTTTCTGATGCTTCATCAACATTGAACGAACTCGATCTTGTTGTGACTTCGTTCGAGAGCCACCTTGGAATAGCTTTCTCAGGTGCCTCCAACTCAGTAACTTCTCTATTAGTGCAAATCTTCTGCTTCTTGCTCTCAATCATGTCCATCGTGCTTTTGCTCTCTTGCAGTTTTCCCTTCGAATATTGCTGCGAATTCTCTTCCTTCGTAGCAACTCCGATATCCAAGAATGGCCTTGAAATCATATCAACTTTCTTACCCTTCATAAAAACCACATATCAGAGAGTTTATAATGCTAGCCACTGCATCAAATCTTTCTAATGGGGTGTGAATTATATACATATCAGTGCCCTATTGTAGGGTAGAATATATATAACAGTAGCACCAGTAAAGAAAATTCTAAGAAACTCAGAAGTTGTTAATACCCAATTCAATACATGTTGGATTGTCTAGTTTATATCCTAAATAAAAACGGAGATTAAAACCTTCCACTGTCAATTACTATCATTCAAAAGAATTTAATGAGTTGATTAAATCGATTTACACAAGAGAATGTCAAAATTCATGAGCAAAAATGTTGCAATTTAATAACAGTTCTACCAAATAACTAATTCTAATCAATAGATTTATATAATTACAAAACAAAACAAAAAAACATATTACCTCATTCTTACGTTGTTTCTCCATCTGTTTGATAAGTTGATCATGTAAAGCATGGTACTTATCGTTCACCTGATCAACCTCATCTCTCAAGCGTTGATTTTCAGCATTCATGTGGTGCAATTCAGCTAGCATAGCTGCAAACTGAGCAAACCCAGAAAAGGACACATAAAATCATCTTTCACATCTATATATATATATTCTTGGATCTCAAAAGCCAACGTTGTAAAAAGTGTTAAAACAAGCACACACATTGACAGAAGAACAAGTACCTTATCATCTCTTTTATTACCCTTTGCCTCCGATGATCCTTCTCCCATAATCGATCTATCGGTAGGAGAACTCTTGGTAAGGAGATCCAAACTAGTCTGCAAATCACAACAGATAAAAAAACCATAACATTTGTATTCATAATAACACAAAGAGAAGAAACAAATTGAAAGAGTTTCGTACATCGACATGAAGCTCCATTTGGTGCAGCATTTCATCGTCATGAAATACATTTTTGTTCTTTTTGTTGTTGTTGTTATTGTCTGCAAAGAAATCCATCTCATCCATGACTAGTGTTTTCCCATCAAACAACATGATTGGAGAAGAATGTGTAACTGAGTCATGATTGGAGGTAGGTTCTTCCATGTGTGTGTGTGTGTGAGTGAGTGAGTTTGGTTATAGAATGAATGAGAAAAGGGTGAAATAAAGAAGAAAGAAAGAAAGAAAGTGGTTGAATGAGTATGAAAGAAGAGTCCTATATAGTTCTGGCTATGAATTGTTAGAGGAAGATGTGAAGAGAGAAAGAGAGAAAGAGAGAAAAAGAGAAAGAGAAAGAGAGAGAGAGGTTGAAGTCAGAGATAATGAGATGCAATGGACTCGGCAACAAAAATGGTTTGGACTAAGACCAAATATTATGTGATGCAATTAATATTGAAGATTTTGGAACTGAGGTAAGATGGTGCGTAAGACTGTCCACGTGGCAGTTTTTGATAGGGAAAGGAGGCAACAAAATAGCAGAGACAGTTGTTTGAGACATAGTCTTCTTTATCAACTTTTATTAGAGACACAGATCTGACTTCTAAATTCTCAGCATTGACAACACACAAAAATATAAACTAGTGGGAATCAATACACTAATTACTTTCTTTATTAAATTATTTTATCCCAAAAAACAAAAAACAGTTTTCAAATGTTGACCATGGATGTATATACCAAAATATTTTAAGAGAAATTGAATTTGATGAGGAAGTGATTTATGTTTATTCTTTTGAGAAAATTGTTGCTCAAAATGTTGTCACCTTTTTATTGGTGAGGAGAAAACAATTTTTGTGTCGTTAGTACATTTGATTATTTTATTGAAAAATGGTCAGATAAAATGCAGGAACACTTTAACTGATTAAAAATTATTGGATAACACCAAAAAAGTGGGGTTCATCACTTATTTAATTTGTTTTTTTTTCTTTTTTATTTTGTAACTTTTAATAAATTATAACTAGGCTTTTCTATTAATTTTTTTTTAAATGTATCAACAAAAATATTTTATAAAGAATTTATGGTTATGAGTTAGTTATATCACTCAAGCACGACTACATTGTGAAAAAATTATGTTAAAGTGACGATTTTAATTCAATTAGCGTAAAATACTAAAATTTAACTTTAAAAGTATTTTGAAGTAAAAAAAATGTGTCACCTTAATAAGATTTTTTCGTAATGAAATCATGTGACCTTACACGACTCATTCCTATTCCTAATATTTTTTTTAAATTGTTCATTTTAATAAATTTAAAAAAAAAATACTAATTCGGTAAATTAAAAACCCATTATAACTGATAAAAAAATGTCTATAAAATAATTATAGTTTATTAGAAAGTGTATCGTTAGCTCTTCCCATACATAAATTACAAAATGAAATGAAAAGACTGAAAGATACAAGTATGATAAATGAGTGTTTGATACCAAGTCTCTATGATTATTAATCAGTATAGAAGTTAATTAACTTTATTTTTTACTCATTGAATATATGTATGTCAAATGACATATGTAAATGTTTTCTTTCTATTTAAATTTTGATTTATGAATTTTTTCACATCAATTATTTTAAATATTACACATCAATTATACTTCTTTTCTATGCTATATCAATTATTTAAGAATTATAATGTTATTTGTACATTATAAGAATATATATTTACACTTTTGAAGGGATAAATTTATTATGGATAATGATGTTAGTATATGTATTTATTCTTATAATAATTTAAGTGAAGTTCAACTAAATAACAGCATGTATTTTTTAAGAATTTGTATAATTTTTACCCTTAAAATTTGAGGATTTTCACGAAATATTTTCATACAAATATTAATTATTGACGAGTTAATGAAAATATTATTTTTATCGCTTAAAATGCGGAAAATGGCGGAAATCACACCACGTCCTTCTTGATGGTTTTTTCGTTGAATAAATTCGTATTCATCAACATTAGGGTAAACTCCAATTTTTAATCATCCTTTAATTTTATATTAGTTTCTAATGGCCCCATTAAATTGACTTAATTGACATGG
>Ga0099823_1005659_pt1 | contig 12509 bp, 2 predicted proteins | sample CowpearedBW_FD_76831 | JGI IMG/M metagenome (GOLD analysis project Ga0099823, IMG submission 76831) | Root nodule microbial communities of legume samples collected from California, USA - Cow pea red BW | ecosystem: Host-associated > Plants > Roots > Nodule | place: USA: California | collected... | reverse complement strand
TATATATAAGGTTACTTAACAAACAATAAGTATTTTATAATAACTTAAATTAAACGAGGATGGAGATATGGTAGGGATGGGTATTATGACAAGTATAAGGATGGGGACAAGGCGAATATGTATATTCTCATCCCCATTCTCATATCCAATTGAAAAAGTCGGGTATTTCCCATACCCATACTTAGTCAATGTGGGAATTCCCTATCAAAACGATGAGTGATTCGGATAATACCCACAGGGATAAATTTATTTGTCATTCCTATATGAGGCTTTAGTTGGTTTAAAGAGTCTTATTTTCAATGGAAGGGTTCCTCCACCTAGATAGGGGCATCCTACGTCTGACACCTTTAGGTTCTAACTCTCAGACATGAGGTTAGATCTACAAAGTAAAGCATAATTCCATAAACATTAAGATAAAGAACACAATTTATAGATAATTAAGGGCAATACAGTTGAGTAAAGAAGTCAAGTTCAATCCCAACGCCTTAGATAAATATTCGTCTCGTACTCGTCCCCATATCCGTGCCAATATCCATTATGTGGGTACCCGCATATTTTTTAATATCCATGGGTACTCGTGAGTATTTACAAATAAATAAATAAAATATTTAACAATATATTTTAACCATAAATTCAAATAAAATACAATACATAACATTCATAAATTTCAAACAAAGTCCAAATAGTTCATTTAAATAGTGTTGAATGACAGTTTACAAGGAAATGAAATTTTTTTAAAACCAATTAATAAAAACTAATCTATTCAAAATCAATGTGTTAATAATTTAATTATATTTTTTTAATTTAAATTATAGTATAACAGGTACGGTTATCCACGGGTACGAATACTATGATACTCGTCCCTGTCCTGTTAACATGCATGTATAAAAAATACCTAAACTCGTTACCCGTGAGTATCCATTTGCAATATTCATTTTCTACTCATTACAGGTTTTATCCACGGATACCTGCAAGTACAAATTCTTTTGACATCCCTGATCACCTCTTTCAAACTTAATTCTAACATATTTTTAACAATACCAAACCAAAACTTTGATTATTGTTCCATTGTCAAACTTAAAGTAGATTACAGACTATCGATTTGTCTATCAAATCCCTATGGATACAACCTTGTTATGCTATAATTGACCCAGTGCACTTGCTAAATAAGTTAGACCCTCAATTAGGCCACAACACAATTCTAATTGTTAGTGTGACTTTCAGGAATACATGATCACCTTCGTGAAATTCAAGAGGTCGTCTTTTCTTATCATCACAACATTTTTATCTATTATGAGTTACTCTCAATTTTTTCCTAATAGTTTTGTTTTCTCTGTGATATGTAGAATCATGTCAAGGCCTAAGACAAAATTTTCTCTAGTATCAAACCAACATAAGGGTGTTGTTTTACATTTTCTCCCATACAATGCCTCATAAGGTGTCATACGTATACAAGAATGGAAATTGTTGTTACAAGTGAATTCAATCAAAGGTAAGCATCGATCCCAACTATTAGAATCCTCCACACACAATATCTCAATAAATCTTCCAAAGATTGAATGGTTCTTTTTAACTATCCATATGTTTGGGGATGACAAACTGACCTAAGATGAAGTTTGGTCCCTAAGTCTTGATGTAAATCCCCTAGAGTTTAGAAGTAAATCTAGGATCCCTATCAGATATAATATTGGTTGGAACTCCATGAAATATCACAATTCTTCTTATGTACAACTCAGTTAATTTTTCCAATGAATAGTTAATGTTAATGGGTAAAAAGTGCCTAGACTTTGTTAGCTTATCCACGATAACCCAAATGGAATCAAATTTTTGTTATCGTTCGTGGTAAGCCAACTACAAAATTCATTACTATATTATCCCATTCTATTCAGGTATATATAAGGATTGTAACATTCTTACTGACTTTTGGAGTTCTATCTTAGTTTTTTGACAAACTAGACATGTTGTATATTGTGCTACTTCCTTGTCCATCTTAGGCCGCCAAAATATTTCCCTAAGATCTCAATACACTTTTATTGTGCTAGGATGTATGCTCAATTTGCTCTTATGTACTTCTTCTAAAATCATCCTTTTAATCTTTGTATTATTAGGCAAAAACATTCTAGCATTAAATCTCAAAATTCTTGCCCTATTTATGCAAAAAAATTCTCCATTCTTTTATCATCTTTACTTATTTTTCTTTTGAATGAAATCATCACTTACTTGTGCTAATCAATTATAAATAATAATAATAATAATAATAATTATTATTATTATTATATAATCATAATAATGCAAATAATGATAATAATAAGGCAAACATAAAGATTAAATACAAACAATTCTTATAACAAAAATAAGAATATACTATAAAATTTCAAATGAGGAAAGCTTTAGAAACAATTTGTTGGTATAACTAACATAATCTTAGTATCAATTTTGATGAAAATTATTGATCCGTTTCAAGAAATTTAATGATAAGGAACAAATTGCATCAATTTTTCAAAAATCGAGACTAAATTGAGACTATAAAAAATTGGAGGACCAACTTGACATTTTTAGACGAAAACAGGAACCAAAAGAATAATTAAACTTTTAAAATATAAGCATAATAATGTACATACCTCAATCGCTTAATATTGTGACAATTTACAATACACCTCCTAATAGAAAGGAAACATAACATTTAAAATATGTGGGTGTACCTCAGTCAACACAACTTCGTTGTTACCTATTGAACTTAATTTCGTGAAATCGCAATTCATATGGAGATGAATATCCATTGTTGCAACTAATTTATGGGCTTTAGTCTCATTCCCCTACACGAACCAAGTACTTGTTGATGCATCAACCATATGATAAGCAAATCCATAATATTTTTATTCTAACCTGACAAAGTCAAGAAAATTAATACCATGAGTAATTAAGTTTTTAATAAATTTATGTCTCACTCTTAGATGCCTTATTCTTCACTAAATTTGTTCCAGAGACTTTCTATATAGCAAATTGACATTCACTGTGCATTGAAATATGAGGTATATACATATTTAATAATGGTAAATCATAAAAAACATTTTAAAAAAATTTCCTTAGCAGTAGTAGTATCTACAACAATAATCTCAACAATTTTTGCTTCCATGGTAGATCATAGTTTGTTTAGCATATTTCCATGATGCTGCCCCTCTACCAAAAGTAAAAACATAATCAGTTGTTGATTTTGTGTCACCAAAATCAAAATCTAATTTGCATTAATATATCCTTCAGTATTCTCAAAAAATTTCACATATTGAAGGCATAACTATACTAATCATAAATAATATCATCACTAGAAGGCAAAAGAGTACTATAGGTATCACAAACAATTTTAGTCAATTTATCCTTTAAAGGAAATATTTCTAGATTCCATAATAGTATTGTAAGAAATTTTACTTACTTCAAAAATAAATAACCAAGAATTTTTCTTTTATTATTACGGGGTATGTTAACCTTTGCAAGACACCCTTACACTTTTTGAGATATTTTAAATGTGGTTATCTTTTCTTCTATAACTCATAAGGAGTTTTATCACAACATTTATAAAGAATATTTTAAGAATATGACAACCATAATATAATTTTAACCAAACTAGAACTTGTAACATAACATTTACCATATCAAACAAAATTCCATTTTATTTTCTTTTAGTTACCCATTTCAATTCAAGTAAATTTTGTTTTTCGTGTGTAGAAAAAGACTTTCTTAATTGCTTTGGTTGAACATATATTTCACATTAATTTAATATGGTAGAATAAATATAAACACACAATAGATAAGTGTGTTCATATAATCATTAATAATCATTAGGCGAGTTTATTAATGCACATCAGGCTAATATGTCGGTATGTTGATTTGATAATCCATACACAGACTAATTGAGTTTATCCAACATTTCTGAGCTTTGAGTCCCACCAATAAGCACAAAATTATAAACGATCACTACTCTACACTTTTTTCTGCGTAATTTATCCTTTGTGTTTTTAAATCATATACTCTTTATATTTTTCTGAATTGTCTAAAATAAATTAAAATAAATTAAAAAAATTAAAAAAAATTAAAAAAACCAAGAGCTGACACGTGGCATGTACTGTTCAAAAACGTTAACTATTTAAATACCGTTAGTGAAAAGGACCAAATTGACCATAATTTGACAAAAATGAGGACCTAATTAAACATAAAACAAAAATAGGGACCAAATTAAATAAAATCAACAAAAATAAGGACAAAATGTATATTTAAACCTATTTCAAATTGGAATATGATTTCAACCAACAACTTTATTCATGAATATTCCAACAAGAAAAATATATACTAATTGGTTGGGCACTTCTGTAGACAAGAATCTATCACTTCAGACACAGCACCGCTACCATCTGACATACAAAATTAAGCATTAGAAAGATGAAAAGACATATTAATTGAAATATGAAACATAAATAAAAGAGTTTGAGTATACCAATTTTGATGTTTATGGACTTGTTAACACCACAGTGACTCATACATTGGGTAGCTTCATTAGACATTCTTGGACACTTTGCAACACAAATCGCAAAGCATATTAGATAAGCAAGATTAGCTAGAATACAACTTATCCCACATTGAGCAGGACATGTGAGTTTAGCTTCTGAGAAACACAACATAATCATTATCACAACAACAACACCAATATTCTTCATCTCATTCTTTGCCATAACTTCTTTTCAATCCTCTACTATATTAAAGTTTTGTGTACAATTTGTGTTTTTCAAGGAAACCCAAACACCTACTTATATAACTTTTAGAATTATATTAATGGTATTCATTAGGATTATTGTAATTTGCACTCCTTTAATCATGAATTTTTCTAACTTATTAATGAATTGTTGAGGTTCATGCACCATGGTAAAGATTAACAACAACAACAATACTTTTCATCTTACTTTTTGCCGTAACTTCTTATCAATCCTCTATTATATCAATTCTTTCTCTACAACTTAAACTTTTGTCGTGTGTTTCAAGAAAAGCCAAAGACTTGTATAAACGTTGATTTTTAATGTGAAATCTTTTTAAACTTTTATATTAATTGTTAGAAATCTCGTGTCAGTAGGAGATAATAACAATTTAGATTATATAAATAGATATAAACCTTATCTTACAAACTAATTTTTTATGATTAAATTAGATTTAAGTTACTCACTTTTTAAGTATTAAAGTTATGATTTAGAATCTATTCTAACAAAATTTATATTTGTTGGACATATTATTTTATTCACTATCAGTCTACTTATTAGTGTCAAGTTTTACACACAAAATATATATCGTGATAAATATATATTGTTGAAAGTCTCACGTTAACTTAAAATAAAATCAATTTAAAATTTTATATTATAACATGACATAATAATATCTAATATTATAGACAGAGTTTTACATAATAATATCTAATATTATAGACAGAGTTTTAGATTATAACAATAAAAAAAGTCATTTTAAAAAAGATAATTTTCTTTTAATAAGATATTAAAAGAGAAAGGTTATAACCAGATTTTGTCTAAATTGCTAAAAAAATCTTATTAAAAGTTTCTAGATAGACATGACATGTGCGCTTTTCCGTCCCAGTCCCTTAATGCATGGGGAGAACGGTGACTGTTGCATTGTCGGATCTATATCTGTATTTAATGTTATTTAATGAGCATAAATAAATTTAATGCATGAGTGTATTAAATGTATTTTAATGGATATTAAACACTTCTTTCTTATATTATCTGACGAGTACAGTTTTATTCACCACACAAATATATTAAATAATCACTGCAGAACAGATAGAAATAAAATATATTAAATTATAATCGCTGAAAGACATATAGAAATATTATTTCTTGTTTCTAATTTGGGTTTTATTAAATGGACTTCTATTATTAGCAAGTACTGTATTTAATGAGAGATTCTATTTTAGTAAAACTTTTCCAATAAGGGATACAGATAATATTTGTTGAGAATATAGTAGAAACTTATAGATTTTCATATACAAGAATAATATAATTAGTTTTTACTTAGAATAATTAAATTTATTTATTTTTTTTGGAAAAAATGTACGTTTATTTCAGAAAGAGAATGTTAAAACTTATTTTAACTCTAATTCATAAATTAATTATAACTTTTTACTTATAAGAGAAATAGTTTACTACAAAAAAATTTTATTAATAATTAATTTTAGTAACTAAAAATTGTTAGTTAATCAATTTAGATATCAATTTATAAAGTAAAACATTATTGGTTACTAAAATAGTTATTATTATGAATAAAAAATTATAATTGGTCACTAAATTGTTCATTAACTAATTAGAAACCAATTTAGAAACTAAGTTATTTTAATAGTCAAGATCGAGGTAGTTAATTTTTAGTGATCAATTTCCTTTGGTAACTAATTTAATGACAAATTTAGTGACCAATTATAACTTTTTATTCATAATAATGATTATTTTAGTAACCAATAATTTTTTACTTTATAAATTGGTATCTAAATTGATCATTATAGTGACTAACAACTTTTGGTCATTATAATTGATCACTAATGAAGCATTTTTTTTATAGTGGTTATAGATATTAATAAATTTTTTTTTATAAAAATATATCAAATTAATTAATATAATAACTAATTACTTTTGTTTTGGTTAAAATATTTTTTTGATCCCAACCTTTGTCAAGTTTTGTTAAATAAGTCCTAATTTTGGTTTTGTGCTCAAATAAGTTTAAATTTTCGTCAATTTTATTCAATTTGGTTTTTTTTTGCTAACATCATTTAAATCATTAAAGACAATGAACAGTGTCTGTCACGTGACACGATATTGGGTTGACACGTGAACATTTAAAAAAAATTAAAAAATAAAAAAAATCACAAAGTGACACATGGTAGTCACTATTCATGGTCATTAATGATTTAAACGGTATTAATCAAAAAAACTAAATTAAACATTGACGAAAATTGAACCTATTTGAACACAGAAACAAAATTATGACTTATATGGTTTACCATTTCTAGATTTAGATCATCTACTTTTCATGTTTTATGCATTGTCTATCTTTTGTATTTTTATCAAATTTAATCTCCTTGTATCGCCTATCATTTTTATTCTTGAAAAATTTACTCTTTATTTATCTGCATAGTCTAACGTTTGTTTCATTCAAAAACTAACTTGAATTATTTATTGTGATTAATTCAATTATAATACATTATTTAAAATAATTATATATAATTTATTTTATTAAAAATATATATAGAAAACTTAAATACATTCTTATTGTAAAAATAACTAAAATATTATTATTTAATTTCATAATATTTATATTAAATTATAATTATATATCTATAACTCAAATTAATATAATAATTTTTAAAAATCCCTAGAAATAGTAGTTCTTATTACGTGCATGAATATTCCAACAAGAAAAATACTAATTGGTTGGGCACTTTTGTAAACAAGAATCTATCGCTCCAAACAAAGCACAGCTAGCATCTGACAGAAAATTAATCATTAGAATGATGAAAAAACATGTTAACTGAAATATGAAACATAAATATTGAGTTTGAATACTTGATTTTTATGGACTTGTTCACAGTCACTGATACATTGGGAGGCTTCTTTAGACACTAACATAAACCGCAAAACAGATCACATAAAAAATTAGAATTGATTTCCAAATTTAAAAGTTCCAAACAAAATTTGTCATTAAATATTAGTTATTAAAATTTTTCTTATCAACAAAATTAGTTTTTAAATTAATCTTTAATTAATTAGTGACTAATTTAACAATTAATTATAATTTTTTATTCATAATAATAACTATTTTAACAACCAATAATTTTTTATTTTGTAAATCATTATTTAAATTGATCACTATAGTGATTAATAACTTTTTGGTCGCTAAGATTGATTGTTAATGAAATATTTTTTTGTAGTGAACATTTATCATATGAAACAAAATTCCAATTTTATTTTTCTTTCAGTTACCCAATTCAATTAAAATAAATTAGTTTTTTTTTTTTTCATATGTTTAGAGAAAGACTTTCTTGGTTGTTTTGATTGAACACATATTTCACATTTGTGCTTCAAATCAATAGAAAGATTAGGACACATCATTCATCTAATAGAATTTAAATTTACATTACCTGGTCTAGCATGTCACACATATCACGACTTTGAACATTTGTAATAATCAAAGAAGAACTAGTAGATATTTTATTTGAAGATAAATACATAAGACTTAACTTAAATAAAGTATCACAAATATATCATTTACCAACACAAACACCATGCATAGAAATAACAACCTTATGGCACTAAAGAACCACTTTGTAACCTTGTTGGACAACAAGGAGTACTTATAAGATTTTTTCTAAACTCGGAAACATGAAAAAACTTCGTTTAAAGTAAGATAATTTCTAGAAGGCAATTCTAATTTCACTTAACCCTATTGTAGAACATGTGTCATGCTCCAATTCCTCATACTCATAGTACATATGTTTGTTTTCCAATACCAATTGTAAGATGTAAAAGATGTTCTTAGCCAAGAAGAGGGGGTTGAATTGACTCTTTCTAAAAATTAGGTTCAATTTTAAACTCTTAAAAATATCTTCTTTGAATTCAATTGACCAAGTTTCTAGCAATCTATCACACCCCTGGAACATACATTTTAACCGATTAAAAACAGAGTCAGCAGATTGAAATCGTTTAACAGAGCAGCACACACTAAGATCAGTATAATTCAACAGATTGAGAAACAAGATCAAGAGGTTGAAAAACTAGAAAAATTATTTAGAAAACGCAATTAACACATAACAAAGAATGTGATCAAAATACCAATTAAGATTAATTCCAATTGACAGTATAAGCAACATTTTAACAATAGATTACATTAGAGCCCCAAAGTTACACAAAAAGATTGATTTCAATGGTTTTCTTGAAGATTTTATCAAAGATAAATTAAGAGAAGAAGAGTTAAACCAATGCACATAGATTTTTATATTGGTTCACTCTTAACAGAGCTACATCCAGTCAATCAAGGCAACCTTAGCCTGACTTCCACTATATCAAAAGTTTTATAAAATCCTTACAAGATTACACTTTTGAAAAACCCAAAAAACCACACCTAGACTCTTGAGTCCCACAAGAATCTAATTCAATACAGCAAGACTCCCACTTACAGAACTGGAATCACACCAGACAAAACCCAAATACCCAAGAAAGACAAACCTTGGTGGTGGCTTTCCCTAGCCAACCAAAAGCTTTCTTCAAGGCATCCACACTAAGCCAACAATACTCCAAGACTCCAAGCAATTCACTAACGTTTGCAGCACTGTGTAATTCAGAGAGGATGAGTTTTCCAGAGATTTCACATTGATTTCGAGCTAAAAAATGAATCCATCACTAACCTTTATGAAAAAAATACGCTTAATAGTCTGTTAGTTAACATATTCAACATGTTGATTTGGTTGTTGAATCTATTGATTTCACTTAACTTAAGTGTAATCAGAGCTAATTGAATGATAATTTAGTTGATTGAATATGTTAATACCAGAACTATAATAGCAAGTCAATTAACATGTTAAAAACCCTTCTAACATACTAAAAGACTATAACCAGACACAAGACACTTATTCTATGCCAAATAATCTTCAAGTTAAGCTTCAATCTTCAAACTTCAAGATCTTCATGTGTTAGCCAGATTAAGCAAACTTCAAGCTTGATCAACACACATTTTCTTCAAGTCTTCATCACTTTATCAAGTCTTTATCAATCCTTTGTAACCTTACCAAGTCTTTATGTAATATCTCCATCACATCTCTATACATCAAAGTCATTGTGCTAACATAAAGCACATATTTTTTTTATTAGCACATACATGAACATTAGCCCCCGAATTCTATAAACCAATCATTTGAGTTAAAAACATAATTTAACTCAAGCCTAGTGACATAGTACCTTTCAAATGGGAAATTAGAGACAACACCCAATAATAGTATTAGCTCTAGGTTTGAAATTACACTAAACATTTTGAACAACTTCTAAGAAAAACATGTTTTCCTTGATACAAAGACTTACAAGCAAAACATTAAAAGAGAAAGTTGTGGACTCATGTTTTAAACTTCGACCACAATCAGACCATGAATGAAATAACTTTTAAATCATAAAAGTCATAAGCATAATGTCAAGTCAAATAATTCTTTTTAATTTCATGTCATTAAAAAACTTCAAATTCATGAATCTGATCAAAATTAGATTTATTACCCGTCATTTGAAATTAAATTATTTTCGAGATAAACTCTTTATTTTTCACATATGCATATATTTTTAATTCAAGTGCTTCCTACACTCAATAAGAGTTTTAGTATGACAAATTATTTTACAAATATTATCATATCAAACACTTAAAATATGTCCATGATATAAAACATCTTTATCTTTTTTAGATAATGTTAAAGAATTAATTAATATAATAGAAAAATCAATAATTTTGGAAATCACGTATAAAATATTCGGTGAGACAACTTCATTTGTTGTTACCAACAGAAAAAAAAAATGCACATTTTTTTATTTACTTACTTGAGAGTGACTTAATCATATTCATAAGAAACATATTATATTATCTTTGAATTTTTGCAATAACAAGAATCATGATTAATAAAGTAAAATAACAAACTTTTCTCTCTAAGAATGTTAGAAAAATAACCAAATAATAAAAATAAAAATAATAAGGCAGAGATGAAGATTGATAAAGGCAAAAAACTATTATAACAAAAATAAGAATATAATATAAAAATTGTAAGTGAGGAAAGGATTAGAATGAACTTGGGTTGTTGATACACGCAGAATGTTGTTCTCATAGAGAAATGGCAAAACAAAATATTATGTGATTTTCTTCCAAGATATAACAACTTGTTATATTGATCGAATGCAACAAAGAATATTTGAACTTTACGAACATCAATATTTTAAAAAATAATATAGAACAAAAAACTGAAACCTGGAACAGTTTTATATAAGGTGCTATTTGGTGTGCCTGATGTATCTTTTCCTCATGCAAGTATGTAGTATTCATAAGTAAAATAAAGTAGAGAGGAATAAATTGTAATAAATCTAATTAAATAAAATACTAATTCGTAATAAAGTTAAAATCATTCAAATAAATAACATTGACCCAAAAAATTAATAAGACGTAAAAACATTAGTAATCGTGGGATAATTTATTTATTTACTTTTTAAATTATATTGAAAGTTTCTAACAACTTTAGCTTCATGGATTTTCTTCTTTATGTTGTTAGTGGTCTTAGTTTAATTTCATTCTATTATAGCTAAATGTCCTATAAGTAAATAATATAAATAATGAATAAAGTCCTATTAGATTCAATATAATATTACAAGACAAGATTATACAAATTAAAATCATCAGATGATATATATGTGAAGCCTAATAAGACGAATCAGTACTTACACTAATAAGATAATACAAGTCCAAATAATCACAACAATCAAATGATACAAGATGATCATATTAATCGGATGAAACAATTCTAAAGTTCCCACTTAAACATATTAGACAATATTGTAGAATGAATTGATCATACAATCAATATAGTAGAATAAATATAAACACATAATAGATAAGTGTGTCAATATCATTGGACGAGTCTATTCATACACATTAGATAAATCTGTTCATATAGTGATTAGATAAATGTGTCCATATTCTTTTGCATCTCTAACATTTGTATTTTTATAGAGTCTATTCTTTATATTTTTTGTAATTTTACATTATCTACTATTTAAATTTCTGTGCATTGTGTAGCATTTGTATTTTTACAAAGTATACTATTTATTATTTTTGTGCATCGTCTATCCTCTATATTTTTTATAGAGTTTACTTTTTACACTTTCTACATGATTCATCCATTCTTTACATTTTTATGCATTTTTTAACTTTTGTATTTTTTTACAGAATATATTGTATGTCGTATATCTTGTTATTCTTACAATCTTTATATTATTTTTCCTGCATCTTCGTATAATTCAAATTGAGAAGTCTGAATAAGTAATGCTTCACGTATAAAAAGTTGTGTTTTTAAATGAATTTAAAATAAATAATAATAACAATAAAATAGTTCATAATAAAAAAATAAATAATATAAATATGAATAATAGTAAGATAATTCATAATAAATAATAGCAAATATATAAATATTAAAAATAATAAATTGTAATAAATATAAGTAACAATAAATAATACATAAATATAATAAGTAGTATTAAAATGATTGGAAATAAATAATAATAAATGGTAATAAATTATAATAAAGATAAATAATAAATAAACATTATAAATAATAAATAATATGAACAAATAAATGGATAATAAATAATAAATAAACCCTATCAAATTTAATATCCATTAAATAGATGATACAAGACACGATGGTACAAGTTGAAATCATAAGATTA
>Ga0099823_1005657_pt1 | contig 12515 bp, 4 predicted proteins | sample CowpearedBW_FD_76831 | JGI IMG/M metagenome (GOLD analysis project Ga0099823, IMG submission 76831) | Root nodule microbial communities of legume samples collected from California, USA - Cow pea red BW | ecosystem: Host-associated > Plants > Roots > Nodule | place: USA: California | collected... | reverse complement strand
CTATTTTTTCTTCTCTCAACCCTACAGTGTTAATAAAAGGAAAGCAGAAACGTGGCACTTGGAAGGTACAACATAGATGAAAATATTATCCCCCAAAAACAAAACTGTTCTCTACAAGTAATCTCTTTGTTTTTCTAACCCAAATTCTAAGACCTATTCATATGATGTAGTCCCGTAATATAATTACAGCTGACGACGCCCGTCTTAGAGTACAGGAAGAATAAAACGAACGGTGACAAGATATAAACACTGAAACGGGGGAGCAATATCAAAAATAAAAACTAAAAATCTTGTTCATCTCTAATGTCATTATTCAAGCGGCTTTTCAAGATTAGTGTCTTCCTGATCTGTGTGCGAAGTATGGCCTTCTTCAGGACCTTCTTTAGAGACTTCTTCAGGGTCCTCTGCGTGCACCTCTTTGCCATTGACGGTTTCAGATTCTTTGGCATCAGCTGTTTCCCCATTTTCCATTTTTGGCAGTTCGCCATTCACAGCTACGCTCTTCGATTCTCCACTGTTCACTGCTTTTGGGAGTTCTCGTGCAGAGGAGGCCTCTAAAAGGCGGCTGATTCCATTATAAACATTCTTCGCATCCATAACAAGAGTTGCTCCACCAGGATAGCAACGCCCAAAACAAGTTGCGCAATGAGGATAAGCAACCTATAAATTGAATTTGAAGGTAATATAGATTATACAAAGCATCTTAAGATTGAACAACAGGTTAAGTGAAGTGGTTCAGGAGTTTGCATTAGGTTATAGGTCCTAATATTGATGACATCCTTGCAGGGAAACTAAGTAATCAATATGTAGAGTAATTCTATTGACGAGTGTAGATAATCTCAGAATAGAATCAGTTATGAAGATGCATTGTGTAAGACAAATAAAATACCTCAGTAAATGACCGGCAGAGTGAGAGGAAAAGCCCTGACTCGTTAGCCCGTAGCACTCGCGTTGTATTGTACAGCAACAATGAATCAGAAACTGCCCGTAATCCCTTAATCAATTCTTGGGCAAGGACATGTTTTAGACTTATTGGGGCACATGGACGTAGCTCATTCATTGCTGCTGATACACCTGCAGCCACCAAATAGTGGACATTAAGATGGATAAGAGGTATCAGATATTTAGGAGTCTTTAGTTATAAAATTATTTTCACAGTAATAATTACCCACATTATATAATAACATACTCAGTTGTTTACATTGACTGTTGACACACATATTCAGTCATGTCTCTTGTTTCCTACCTTTATCAAAGGTTTATAAAATCCGTAGAATATGAAGCATACATCGTAAAGCATCATGGAATCACATGATTAACAGCACCTTTCGTAATTTCATGAAAGAAGCTTCTTAAAACATGACCCATCAACCATGGACATTTCCATTTTGTACTTATTTTATATTTCCAACAGTGAGAATGTACGTTAGCATGCGAGTGGTAATGTAAAATAGGCAAAGGATAATGGACAAGTAATGAAGATATTTAGAACAAAACATTTACTAGACTCACCATTAATAAAAACAGCAAGAGGTGGATGCTCCATCAAATTAGAGGGCGGAGTGACATCCTCGTGATTTTCATCACCAACAGAACTTCCAGAAAAGCCAACTGCTGGCAAGGGAACCCATCGATGTGAATCCAAGACCAACTGTGAACAAATTCATCTCATAATCACTACATAAAAGATAGACAACTAATTGGGAAAAAAAAGGAAAAAGAGGTCCCTAGATGTTGACTTGTTTGTATAAACCAATGGTCAATGCATAAAAGCAATTTCAGTAATCCCATGTAAAATATTTAAACTTCACAGCATTACCTGAAAATTCTCTACTGCAGTACTCATATTTTTGGAGAATAAGTTCAGAACAGCTCTGTAAAGAAACCATCATATATATTAAAAAATGTTCTATATGTATGTCTTAATATAATAACAGATCATTAAAGGAGCATGTTTTACTCTTCAAAAAGTGATGGGAGCAAGCCTCGAAAATCTAGTCCAACCCAACCAAGTCCCATGGCACAATACTGTTAAAAACACAGAAAAATAAAAGAAAGTTAGATGTAATCTCTTCTTGTTGTATTAGTCAAGCAGTACTAGCAGGAAGGACAAACTTAAGTGTGCTCCTTTGACCTAATTTTCCACAGGAAGGGGGGCTGCTAGAAATCTAATATTCCTTGAATTTATGTAGTCTGTACAATATCATATTCTTTCCAATTTCAAAATCAACAGAGTATGATAGAAGAAGCCCACCATGCACTGATCCAAAATATTTGACAGTGATCCACCTTCAGTTATCTTTGGAAGCATAAGTTTCAAAGTTTGCAGGTGTGAGGTAATTTGGTGCATTGCCCAGCTAAAAAGAAGCCCACCATCATAATTTTCCTCGCTTCCTGATGTGTCGTCAGCAAATATTGCTCGGTATTGGTTAACAACATCAAAAAGATGCATTCTGTGACAGTTGATCATCCCTTTTAAGTATTCGTATGGATTTGACTGGTCCAGATCCTCAAGTATACCAGTAAGCCATGCCTCTCGGCATCTCAAGAACTAAACATAAATAAATGCTTAGTCAAATGAAAGCCAAAAAAGAGACCAAGGAGATGCAACGGAACTGAAAATTTTGACGTAAGAGACAAGCAAGTAATGGCAATGGAAGACTGCACCCAAAAAAAAAAATCATTAAATCTTACCAGCAAACGCATTCCATACTCACTGAATACTCCTATTCGCCGTAAATATCCAATAATGCGAAGGCATTCAGGTAACTAGCAAAGAAAGATACAGTAATAAGAAACTACAAAAGAAAACATTTTTATAGATAAATCAAGTGGGATTTCTTTGAGTATTAAATCATAATCACTGCATAAACCTGAATATTTGAACGAAGTTTCTGTAGAAGCTGAGAAAGAAGTGATTGGGTAGTCAGCCTAACCTCTGCAGCCAATGCTTGAATCACGGGTAACCTTTGCACCCAGGAAAAACATTTAGTAACAAGAACAAAAATATATATAGACCATACATATATACATAACACGAAGAAAAGGAATCTTATTTATAGTTAAATGACTTATAGACATTGTGGAAGAAGAATCTAAACTTACTTTGGATGCATGGTTGAAAGTTTGGCAACAAATGCTTCCAGATCCAGGGCTTCATCATAATTCCCATTCCGTACACATCTGTAAAAATAAAGTAATTTACATGGCTTCTAACAGAGGAAGAGCTCTTCATACTATGTAAGAACATTAGTACGTGAAAATCCCAGGAGTGTAATAAAATAGTCTATCTTTTTTAACATACGTGTCCATGAGTTGAGGAATTTCTAGCAAGTCAAGCAATGTACTGTGATTAGCTAGCATTGTTTGGTTCATCTTCCTCTTCTCCAAAATCTGCTCAGCAGATTCTATGAATTCAGTGCATCCAGATGTCAGCTTTGGGATCTCATTTATCTGTGACAGAGGAGATCAATACTCAATGCCAAATGTTTATGACCAAACACACAGTAAATAAATAGAAATTCGTTATGACAAGGAGAAGGAAATTGTATAATCACAAAAGCTGGGAAATTATAAACGACAAAGAACAGGATAAAACATTGAAGCTGCAGGAAAGCTGTCCAATCTTTCTACATGTTTGTCAACGAAACCATTAACAGACCTAATGAAAAAAGTGAACGCTAAGAGGGATAAGGTGACAAAGGGGATTAGAGTTGGTTTCAGCCATAAACAAACCAGGGTCAGGCTCAATTCTAATAACAGTAAGAATGACTTAGTTATTAGTCATATGCATTGTGGGGAGAACCAAACAGATGCAGTTTGGGCAGGCGTGGGCCATACCCCTCCTTAACTTTTTTTATAACTGCTACATGTATTTGTTTTTGGGGTATTGGGAACCCCCTTCCCCATCCCCCAGTTCATGTTAGCCTCCTCTTCTATGAATTGGGTTAAACAAGTAGATAGCATACTTCAGTTTACAAAGCCCAATAAATTACTTGTTAAACTTATATAAGTAATAAAATATTGGATTCAGCTACAGCTTCAAAAAGAATTTTCACCTGTCACTTTATTTCCTGCTCAAACAAGTTTGTGACCTGCCAAGATTGCTGTCCCCATTGAAGATTGCACACAATCACAAGAGGTTATTTTCTGCCACTAAAGCTTCCAATATGTCTTTTTGGTCTACAACTCAGGCACAATTATATTTTTAAATGAGAGAGCAAGAGATTGGTTGCTAAACCATTGTCATCAGGGTTCAGCAGCTTACAAAGTCATTGTACAACAGCATAGCGTAATCCACACCACTTCTAGAATAGTATTTTATTTTTTACATATTTAAATTTCCTTAACAATATTGTAGCTATTGTATGAATAAATAATTTTCATTAAGTGCTTTTAATTAATTTTTAATTTTGCTCCAGAGTAAAACTAAAAGTCCGTGATGTATTTAACTTCTATTTAAGTCTATAATTAAGACTTTTTTTCTTTTGGCCCTTCATTAAATAATTTGTGGATTTGTCCCTAGGCAGAAATGTTGAATAGCAGCCAGGAGACTGGGTTTCTCCTAAAATACAGCCCAATAGATGTAGATCATAGGCTAAGAAAATCAATGACAATCTGAACCTTAGATCTTATCACTCATTCCAGACTCTGAACAAGGTTAACAATGTTTCAATCAGAGCGAAATGTCCCCTTAGGTGAGACAGTGCAACCCTAAACTCCTGACTCCTATGTTGTCTGATTATTCAAAGTTCAAGGTGCAGAAATCTGGTGCCATAGCTATCTGAGATCATCCTTCTTAAGTCACTGAGTTTCTTATTCACCACCGCGATCCTCAGGTTTTTAAGAATTCTTAGTAATCAGTCGCCACTTACAAGAATTGTACCCAGAGAAGAAGATTAATTCTTTTGGTGCAGTGTGTTATTCCTTATTGCTTATGCTAGGAGCAATAAGGGTGAGCACAGGGAATTAGAACTTGGGTTGGTTTCTGTTATAAACAAACTAGGGCTATTCAACTCTAATAATATTAACACTAAGTTAACTAGTTATGTGTCATAAATAAATTAGAAGTGAAAGAGAGCGAGAAGAAGCGACACGCAGTACAAATTAATAGGGATTGGGTTGGGAATACAGGCTCCTTGGAAAATTCTGGACTGTCAGAATTGCTCTCAGCTATGCTTGTTTCTAAGTTTTCCACTTAGTTTTGTAACCATGACGATTCAGATTGAGAAGAGGAGTGTTATTCAATACAAATATGGTTTTTTTATACATGTCCTTTAGTTTTCCAATCCAATTAAATTAGTAACACGCTTTACACTCAGTTGAACCCAATCACCTAATTTTATGCCAACCAACGAAATGCTCCTAAGATGTGTACGAAGCACAATCACATTTGCAACAATAAGCAATTCCACTTCGTTATAGCTTGAATTTAATATAAGCAAAGCTAGAAAATTGAAATATAAGAAGAAGATGAAATGAAAAGCGAGAGCATAGAGAAGGTACGAGAGATTCGAGATGGTTGTCAATGGAGGAGACTTCGTGGCGAATGGCGATTAAGGCGTCGGCGGCGGCAATGAAAGATCGGTAATTGGCGACGGCGACCTCTTGCATTTGGCGGCGAATGCGGTCGGCATCGACACGGAGGAGTTCGGGCTCCTTGTGAAGGCGATCAAGAGTGAAGGATAGGAGTTCGGAGACGTAGGGTTGCTGTGACTCCGACGCCAGAGGAAGGGGAAGCGCCGCCTCCGATTCCGATGATCTCAACTCCATTATTCTCCGCAAATCAAATCGCAGTCTCAACTGAAGCTCAGATCTGATTTCACTTCATCTCTGCTGTTGCAAAGAAATCTGAATCAGATCTCAGATTGCACTGCTATTTGGGGAGAAATGAGCCTCCACTGCAACAAATTTTACTCTCTTAAACTCTAAGGATTTAAGTTTTCAACATTCAGTTATGGCGTTGGGTTCCCACCACAAAAACTTCTATACAAACATTTCCTTGGAATATAGTTGAATTTCTTTTGTGTTTTTCATATCGATTATTAACTTATAGCATGGATTTATTTTGATAAAAGTTGTTATGAATATGAGAAAAATAAGAAAAAGATTAAATTGATGTTTTATAAAATAAAAATAATTTATATAAAAGTAAAAGATAAGAATTTGGAGAAGTTCAATAATGGGGTGTTTCAAATACTACTGAACCCATGTCCTTTTACCCTTTTTAGATATGTCAAAGTGACGGTTGGCTCATACGAGTTGGGTTGAACATGAGTGAATCTAATCCGATTTATTTTATCGTGAGCTAGAAATTTTGTAATTCAGTTCAACCTACCACGGATGGGTGGATTAAGTGGGTTGGCTCACCAACTTACCTAAAAGTATTATTTATTTATTTTTTTTAATATTCAAATATTTAAATAAATTTTTAAGTAATCCATGTGATGACAATCATGGTAAAATTAAGAACCAATGTTTTGATCATACTCACCACCAATATATGAAGAATTATTTCCAAGAAAGTATCTATATAGTCTAAGAAAGCAGGACTAATATTACAAATTTTCTGTCATGCTATTCAACAAAATATAAATAAAAAAATTATACATTTTTTTTTCACGCTAACTTAGAAAAAATTGTTTATAAGACGGTTACTTGAGTAATTTACTATAAAGATTATAGTTAAAGATTAAAGTATCAACATATATATCTTGACAATCAAATTAATTAAACATTCAAACTATTCAAATATAATTAAGTAACATTCTAGCATTTAAAAATATGAAATTGTAAACAAATATAACAGTAGTAGTAAATAATTATTAAAAAAATTTAAAAAAATTAAAAAAATTGTAAAAAAAAATGTTGGTGGGTTAAGTGGGTCAACCCACCTTCAACCTGGTTTGAACCTGTTTAACCCGTGGGTTAAGTGAGCCGGGTTGAGTTCAACTCACTCTTGAAAAAGTTGAATTTTTCTCAACCCAATCCAACTCGAACACGTGATAAGCCGAATTGGTTCACAGATTAAAACTCATTTTAACATCTCTAACCGTTTTCATTTGTTTTACAGCGTGATTACAGCTTTTTGTTTTGACAGTGTCATTACAAACACACAGTATTGTTATAATTACTTTATGGTTAATATTTTATGTATCAGTCGTATCACATACGTGCAATAGTCCTTGGTTATTATTTCTTTTATGCTTTTAAATTTGTAGATCTGTACATGTACATATTGAATTGACTGAGTCTTTACATAAGGTGACATCGATAAACAATAATTTATATTAAATCAATCTTCATTTTACAAAACTTTGAACTTCTCCGTTAAATATGTTGGTTATCTATCAACTAATCCTTTCACAATTTTAAAATTTTCTTCTTAACCATCATATCAACCGACAAATTATATATAATAATTACATGTAAACTACCTATTGAGACTTGAGTTAATATTATATACATGTGAAGTAAATAATAATAATAATAATAATAATAATAATAATAATAATAATAATAATAATAGTATATAGATAGATAGATTGTATGTAACTTTAGTCTAATAGAATAATATTAATATGTCTATTATATTCACAATTTTCAACAAGCTAGAAATCACATCCTAATACTAAGTTTTTGTTACGTGTATAATTTATAGCAAGAAACATACTATATAAATATTATGTTCAAACTACACTTAAACAAAGGAAATATATTATAATATTTGCATTATAATATGTAAATAAAAGTTGTTTAATGTAAAGAGCAGACAAAATTAAACAATAATCATATATAAACACATTATGAAACAAATATTTAAAATTGAAAACATATAAGTAAGTCCCTAACTAAAATATCCATATAAAAAAGTAACTAAGTGTAGCGAATATTTTTATATATAGAATGAAAAAAAAGATTTTTTATGCCGATTTTGAAATTGATATAAATATAACCAATATAGAAAGTTTATACTTTTTATGTTAGTTCTAGAAATTTTTATACTTCTTCTTCATTCCATCATCACATTATGTTCAAATCTACTATCATTTTATTCCCAAATTCTCCATAAAATCCTAATTCTCATTTCTCGTTACCTTTAAATCCTCAACAATAGTGCAAGATCTCAAAGCTTCCATCATAGGCGATATGCTTTACCCCAACCTCATGCACCGCTGTCATTCACACCCTATTCCACTTCCTTCGTCTCTTCATTCACATCCACGAGGTTTGTGTTCTCACCATCCCTTTCTTTTTCCTCCAATACCACTCTCGTCACGTACTTCTTTGTCAAGGAGGTATGAGATCAGGCCCTGGCATAGCAAACACAATAAACACATTATTACACCTGCATTGATCTCAATAAGAATGAAAAAAAAAAACCTAAATGAGAGGAAAACACTCACTTACGAAACAAAAGAGTTGCGAGAGTGAGAGTAGGAGTGCCACGAGAGCGATGGTCTTTGGAACGAGGAGGAGGAGAGGACGACCACCAAAGCAACGAGGCAAGGAGTAGACACCGGTGCAAAGAGGATGCAGTGAGGAAAGTTAGGAGTCTGGTGTAGAGAGGAGGAAAATATGAGTGTAGTGCGATAATTCTAAGGAAAAGAAGGAAATTAAACATACTATATTATAATGTCCCACTTTTTATTTCGATTCTATGTATAATCAACATAGAAAGTCTTATATTTTATTAAAAAAATGTCATTGCTTTCACTTTCTATGTCGGTTATAGGTATAACTATATAGGAAATCTCATCATATTTACAATTTTGTCACCTTTTCACTTATTATGGTGGATATGGATCATAACTACCATAATAAATCATTATGAAATGCAACTTTTGCACTGGTGTTAATTCAAATAGCAAACCAACTAAATGAGACAATAATATATAAATATATCCTAAAATAAATATTTAAACTATAATAATAGATAAATATATTAATATAATTAACTCAATATAAAAAATATATTATAGAAATCATACTAAAAAGTAAGAATCACATTATAAGTGTGACATCCCATTTAATAGAATTCCTAATAAATAAAATATCACATAATTATAATAATATAGAGCAACAATAGGAAGTATATCAGAATTTAACCATCACAGTCATCCAACTATACTGGAATAGAGATTATAGATATCAAGGCACAGAACAATGCCATAAACATGTTTCATAATGCAAAACAGTTTAGCAAAAGATTGTTCATAGAGCAAGAAATTATAAAGGAATTAGTTCATCAAAAGATGTTCAAAAGAGCAATAACTAAAACATAGTCTAGACAGTAGCATCCCCGCTATCTATGCGATCACCAAGAGCCTCCCCATCTATTCACACCAATATTGATGATCATTGCAAAAAGGAAAACACCACAAGAAAACATGACACAAAAAAGAAAAAGGGTAAGTTAGAAAAAAAATAATTTTAATAGATAAGTAAGCAGATTATAAGCAGGCAAATCATTGTGCATACATAACATGTGACAGCAAACAATAAAAGACCCTCTAACTCAATATGCGGATATATGTAATGAAATCGTATTCATTGGTTGCTTGTACTTGTGGTGACCTCTATTACTCTATAGAGTCATTATCAATGGATTTCACCTTACCACACATAAGTTAGTCTATGATCATCTAGGACCATTATCCTGCTACTCTCAACACATGAACCAGTTTACTCTAAGTGAGTCTGACTGATTCAATAGAGTGTTAGGATACAATCTTCAAAAGGGATTTTTCCATGAAATTCCTACACATAATCCACAAATTATCTCAAAACATTATCATCTCATGCCAAACATATGAAATATAGTCCCAGATACCACATCATACATATATCCAGAGGCGGATCTTCTTGGGAACAGGGAGGGTCATGCCCTCCCCCCCTAGATTTGAATTTTTTTAATTATTATATATATATATATATATATATATATATATATATATGTTTGAATAAATTGTAGGTAATATATTTTAGGAATTGATGAAAATAAAATTGTGTATCTTTTTATTTATTTTATAAAGCACAACATTCGGTGTTAATAGATAATAAAACATAAAATTAAATATAATAAAAAATAAAAATATTTTGGTTTAATTTCTCTTATTATTCCTGTTTTTGTTCAAAAATTAACACTAGAATTATGTGAATTACACCAACAAAGCAAATCATCCATATTAAGAGTTTCAATTTTAATAAAAAATTCATTGATTTGTTTCAAGAAATTTAACAAAATTTATTGTAAAATACCAAATTGTATCAATTTTTCAATAATCGGGAACAAATTGAAACTAAAAAAATTGAACGACTGATTTAATATTTTTAAGCGAAAACATGAATCAAAAGAGTAATTAAACCAAATATTTATTAAGATAATTTTTATTTTCCTTCTTATTGTCTTTTTAGTTTTTCACAAATTGTAATCATTTCTCACTCATATATTTTCTTTTTATTTTTGAAGAAAAAAAAAAGTCAGAAACAAACTCATTATTTTTTCTCTCATTTCTCATTTATCATATCCCTTTCTTGTCTCTTGTCTCAATAATGAAAAAAATATATTTTATCTCATGAACTTTTTCTATATTCATTTTTTTATGAATATAGAAGAAAAATAAATAATGTATTATGTGTTTTTTCATAACTGATTTTTAATTGTGACTTGAATATAATATATTTTTCTTTTAATAATCATGTGTCTCAATTATAAAAAAAATACTATGATAAATTATTTTTTAATATTATTTAATATATTGATAAAGAATGAAAGAATAAATTTATTTTTTAAAAGTGATAAAAAAGAAACTATTGATAAAAAGAAGATAGACTCTACCTCTTCATATATTTTGAAGTATTATACTAATTATAGTTCAGTTAGAGAAGTCATTTTTTTAAAACATTATGATCGAATCAAATGATCTCTAAATTATATTACTTTGGCCCCTCCAATACTTTTGGTCAAGATCCGTCATTGATCATACTCTTAAGGAGTAAAACAATCAATCATAGAAGAGAGCAAGTAATGAAGCAGGTCCCTGCACTGGTCTGGCTCAAGCTAAAAGCCTTCGCTTAAGTGATAGAAGTTCTCTCACTTAAGCTAGACATTCTCGCTTGGGTGAGAACTCGAACAGTGGATACTGTGAGGTTCTCGCTTGAGTGAGATTGCTCCTTTCAAAACTGAAGCTTCTCGCTTGAACGAAAACTCGAGAAAAAACCTAGGTGAGTTTTATGCTATTCTTGCTTAGACGATGGTTGCTCGCTTGAGCGAAAACATCAGATTTCTCCCCTGCTCACACATGCAAACCAGAAATCCATATCAAACCTAAGACAATTCATTCTCATACAAACACAATCATCATCCAAGCATAAACAGAACCAAAAACAAACAAAATACTTCAAAAACGTGAAAAATCCTAGCTTTCTTTATCTTGAAACTGAAAGCGAAAGTACGATAAGAAAATAAGTGGCTAACTTTTCTTTACTAAAGCTAGGCCAAAAACTTTAAAATAGAAAATGAACTTTACAAAAAGAACTAAAGTATGTACATAAACAAAGTTTAATGTAAGTAGCAAATCAACTAAATGGAACAATAAACATGTAACCCAACTAAATGGAATAAGAATACACATATAAGCATATTCATAAACAAATATGTAAACTATGGAAGCAAATAAGCATGTATATATATATATATATATATAGCAAGTTTAATGCAACCTTGTAATAAAAGGGAAAAAAAGAACACAATGTAAGAATTAAAATATCTACATAAAAGGAATTTTACAGGGAGTAGAACAACTAAATAGGACAATAAGCATATAAGTATATTTGGAAACAAATATTTAAACTGCAGAAAGAAATAAGATTGCTTAAAGTAATTAGATTAATATAAAGAATATCGTAAACATCGTAATAAAAATTAAGAATCACAATGTAAGAACCAAAGCGTATATATATATATATAAATAATTTAAATTAAATAGTAGATCAATTAAATGGGCCGACAAGCATAATGTAAAGAATGTCATAAAATTGTAATAAAAAAGGATACAAGAATCATAAACATGTTCAAACTTTACTTAAAAGCATGAAGCATATTAACACATAAATAGCAAGAGTATCATAGAGATGTAACTAAAATAATAATCTAAACATTACAACTAAAAACAATTTGAAACACAACCCAAATAAAACTTAAATCCTAAAGTTTTATCTTTTCATCCAATCATTTTCAAACATAAACATTGTTTTGTCTTTTCTTAATGAAAGTCCAAACCTTAAATAGGGGAAAAAAAACTTATATTTCTTAAAAAAATACCAAACATCTTCCTTGTTATAATTTTTTTTTTCTTCGCTACACCTTCGAAACTTCAATCACAAGATTCTGACAAGTATTTGCTTCGTCTTCATTGTAACAACTAACACAACTTGCTGTAAGAAATGGTCATTGTAAACTTTGTTTTCAGACATTATGCTACAATAGTTTTTTTTTTTTCTTAAAAAATATT
>Ga0099823_1005655_pt1 | contig 12516 bp, 9 predicted proteins | sample CowpearedBW_FD_76831 | JGI IMG/M metagenome (GOLD analysis project Ga0099823, IMG submission 76831) | Root nodule microbial communities of legume samples collected from California, USA - Cow pea red BW | ecosystem: Host-associated > Plants > Roots > Nodule | place: USA: California | collected... | reverse complement strand
TCTCATTTCTATACAAATATAAAATTTTTCAATGATTTCCCTTAAATTTACCTTCACGACTTTATTAACATTCGATTACCATTTAAAATGGTACTCTCCCTGATAATTTTTTCTTCTATTTTCATAATAATGGTATCTCCACTCAAATCCACAATATATATATATATATATATATATATATATATATATATATATATATATAAAATAAATTATATCCGATTAATACGTAGATCGAGAGAAAACATTTTAAATGAAAAATGCGAATTGTTAATAAGATTTCTTATATTACACGAGAACAATTTTCTTTTGTGAAATAAAATATGTTTATTAATATTTCATGTTGTGATTTATGAAAATCAGTTTTATCTCTATAAATTTTGCTTGATTTGAGGAGATAACTTATTTTATCTTATTTTCTATTTTAAAATTTTGCATAGAAAAGAACTCTTGGTTATTTTTCCTTTCCTACTCTTTCTCGTATAAACTTGAAAAAGGTAAGAAAACATAAAACTTCACCATACCTTGTTTTGTTATTTTCATTCCATTATTTATCATATTCATTGTTTTGTTTATTTATTTCTCTTGGACTTGCGTGACAAACACTGATTCCCAACCTCATGCCCGACAAATTCAACAAGGTTTCTTTTTATAACAAAAGAGTCCTTGTCGTGTGGGAAATTTGGTGAAAGCATTTGCCAATTACACCGCTTTACGTGGCAACAGTGAGAATAAATACCTATCTACATTATTATATGTTGAAATCTAACCTTAACGTAATAGATCTCAGTTACGTTTTCTTTACACTTAAAAGAGAGATTCTATTCAACAACTTAGAGTTAATTCATATAGAAAATCAAAATACTATTTTCAATGTAAAATATTAAGACAATTAATTTATAATTTTTCGTATATATATTTTTCATTTTGTATTTTAGAATTGTTTAACCAAACTTATTATTTTACAACATATTAGTCACGTCATATTTTACAACATATATAAATATCAATAACTAGAAAAAGTTAATGGATAAAAAGAGAACAGGAGAATCTAGTAATCATTTACATTAAAAAAAACATGAATCTGCATGTTAAATTATAAGTTGGGATCTTGTTTGGAATACGCTTCTTATTAAAAATAACCGAACTAATATAATATATAAAGTTATACAGAAAAGACTATAGAGAATGTGAGAGTGGGGTAGCACTATGTCAGCACTTTGTGTTAACTGCAAATTGAAACCTGAAAATATATTACAAAACGTGTTGTCTTACCTGAACATGTTAATGCTGTCACCAGCATTATCTTTTGTTTTAAAAAAATAAGGTACTTCATGATTGCTGACAACACTGACAGAAAAGTCAAATATACATTTAAAACATATAATAGAAAAATAGACAAGTGTTATATTTTTTGGGGTCAAAGGAATTACTGAAGAGCATCGAAGAAGATGTTAGTTCAACAAAATTAAAGATCATAAAATACTTGTACTCTTAATTATTAGACTTTGATAGGTAATATTTTGCATATTATGAAAATAAATACTCCAGCTGTCCATGTTTTCTGTTTTGAAAATGATAGTTAAAAGTAAAAATCGTTAGTAAAAACATTATAATAAATTAGTGAGAAAAAGACAAAAATAAGTTGATCAGATATTTTATAATCATTTACTACTTGTACATGTGTTATAATTTGGTAAGAACACAATTTTAACATTTTCTCACAAATGAATAATACTGTGTTTTGATTTTGCTGTTTCTGTGGTTGTTTTTTTTTTTCCTGCATCGATTGATTAAAAGGAGAAAAAAGTCTTTGTTGTCCTAACCATAATACGTTGCAATGAATTATTGAGTGTCTTGTCTGGATATTCCTGCCAAGCTTATGCAATCATTTTGGTTTTCCAAAGGGATGCTCTGATAACGAACTTTTTCTTGAGGTGATCTCCAGAATTGGAACACTCCTGAGAAAAAGGAAGATCATTGATTGCTGTGAAAGTAGGTAAATTCTGTTACTTCTTTAAGTGCTCAATTCAATGAACTCTGCTACTTCTATCAGAGCTTTCTCTATCCAGCTCAAGCTTCTTCTTTTTTGTTTTCTGGTTAATTGTCATAATGTGTTTGCATTTGGGTTGGGCATATACAGGATTTGGTTCATCTGGGTTGAGGAGCCATTAGTTTGTGGTGAGAGAATTTTCCCATGACCCCTTTTTGTGGAAAGAGTCAATTTTTCAAGGCTAGTGCTTTCAGCTGTAAAATGTTGAAAACTGGGGTTGGATTTGCAATAATGTAGAGCACACACACCACAAGTTTTGCAGGTTCTGAGTAATAATTATACATCTGCTATAAATTAAGTTCCTTTTGTGACACAGCTGGGAAGATGAATAAAGAAGATGATGTGAACCGTGGTGATTATGAGCATGACATAGAAATTGAAGGTCTGTTGGATGGGTATGAGGAAAATAGAAGGTACTGGTCTGGGTTATCTGACAGAAGCATGTCTCATACAAAGCCACTTCTTGTGAAGAGGACCAACACCACCTCACAGATCGCTATAGTTGGTTCCAACCTAAGCCCTATTGAAAGCCTTGACTATGAGTAAGCAACCTCCGTTTCTTTATATTATGAACATTTCAGGACTTTTTAGTAGTTGCTGAAGGAATTAGCAGAGATGGTAGAATCCTTATTCTTCAATTTCAGGATTTTTTATAATGATATATTGAAGCATGACTGGAGGTCCAGACAGAAGCATCAGCAGATCCAATATACTGTGCTTAAGTGGGGATTTGCTCTTCTTATTGGATTAGGCACTGGATTGGTTGGCTTCTTTAACAGTTTTGCAGTGGAGAACATATCTGGTTTCAAGCTGCTTCTCACCACCACTCTCATGACTAAAAACAGGTGAGCTTGTTCCTAGCTTAGCTCCAACCAGATGTGTTGCTTATTGATTCTGTGTGAGAATGCTAATTGTGTCTTTCCTAAGTTACTTTTGCATGAAAGATAAGTTTGTAAATTTTTTCATCTTCTTTATTTTTGTTCAATATCAAATTTCTCACTCAGACTTGAATTCCTATCACATATAACTTCACAAGCAATACTTCTGTAATGCTTTTCGTGTCTCTTTCCATTTTTCTAAAGAGTGAAGCACAGAAAATGTTTTATTCCTAAGTACAGAAAAGCCTTTGCTCAAAATTATTGGTTTATAGACCATGTGCCATGTGCTTACCGACTTAAATGGATATATTGTATAGTATGCTTCTAGAAATAAGTAATAAATTTGTGACTACTCTTTTTCCCTTATACTCCCCTTTCGTTTTGTCTTTTTTGATATTGTAAGCTTGTTGAGTTTTCCATCATGATTCACCAAATAAATGAACAAACCCTTGAAGAAACTATTTTAGGGCCTTGGTTCAAAGTATTTGCTATCATTTATCACAGATCCTATTAGGAATTTAACCTGAGGTAAAAGTTCTACATTGAATAAAATTGTATAAGATGAACAATATATAAGTAGAAGGACTTTTAACAATGTTTCTCCTCAGGAAACTCCACAAATCCTTGTTAAGTAATTATGGTTGGCGGGCATTACCGTTCATGTATTCTCACAGATTAGAAGTTCCAGTGCAGATATCTTGAGGCATTTTTAGCATATGCTGGTGTGAATATATGTTTAGCAGCCGCAGCTGCTGCACTTTGTGCTTTCATTGCTCCAGCAGCGGCAGGCTCTGGCATTCCAGAGGTAAAAGCATATCTCAATGGCGTGGATGCTCACTATATATTGGCTCCCAGCACCCTTTTGGTAAAAGTAAGTAATACTACAACAATAATAGAACCAAGTCTACCTCTGGTCTGATTCTTTTGACTTAGCAAGCATGAGCACACATATAAAGTTTGAGTACCTTGAACAAATGAAAATTACACAGCATCAGCTTTCTATTTTAGAAGAAAGAATTTTTGTGAAGAGTTAGTATTGTCTTTTGAGTAAGCCTTTTACTATATTCCTTTCTCTTTCAAAGGGTTCAATCCAGGCGATATTACCAAGGTTATGTTAATACAATTTCTTAATTATTCAAGATAGGCTATTGTATGCATACTATTTATTGTGACGTGTATTTCTTTTACTGATTTTTCTACCCTTTCTCTCTTGTGTGTTTCTGTAAAATAATATGGAGAAGATAGACGTAGCTATGTTAAATGTTAAGAGATAAAATAAAACCTATTCCAGTGTGTACACTTAAACTTTGGGGTGAATTTGTTTCTTGACATGAAATATACTTCAATGGCTAAGCAATAAAAAAACTTATCCTCATTCTAGGGTGATAGTGAATAAGAATAGAATAAACTATGACAAATTGCCCATCAAATTCAAAAGATAATTCTTTGTTGTACAGATATAAGTTATTTTATTTGGGCTAGTTGACTCGCAATGGGTAATAAATTTCACATAATCATATATGTTGAAAGTGTTGTTAAGATTTCTTTAGAGGATACAATCCCAACAACAAAATATTCCTGCCTAGAGGTGTAGTATGGATGAAATGTGCCGCCAAGGACTCTGATACTACTAATGGATCCGATATCACTCATGAATCTTTTGAAGGAATTTGTTAGGAAAGATTACATAAATATGAGATAAGCTCAATTTACATAAAGGATTGACAACACTTTCACTCAAGATCTTAAGTCAATAAATTTATGGGTCTTCTTTTTTATATAATATTTAACATTCTCTTTTTTATCTAATGCGAGACTTAGACTCACTTAAATTTCCAACAACCAACATATTCATTGACGATCTTAACTTTTCTTGATTCGTTCCTAATGTATCAAGTGTTTTGATTTTCCTTTTTAGTGCTAAGTACAAATTGAAATCTTTTACTTGGTGGATACTAAATTTCTGTATGAAACCTATGGAAAAACTGTGACAGATATTTGGTTCCATCCTTGGAGTTTCTGCTGGATTTGTGGTGGGCAAAGAGGGACCTATGGTACATACAGGTGCTTGCATAGCTTCTTTATTGGGACAGGGTGGATCTCGCAAGTATCACTTGACTTGCAGTTGGCTTAGATTTTTCAAAAACGACCGAGACCGGCGAGACATGATTACTTGTGGTGCAGCTGCTGGTGTTGCTGCTGCCTTTCGTGCACCAGTAGGTGGTGTCCTCTTTGCCCTTGAAGAGGCAGCTTCATGGTATATATTTCTTCTCAAAAATTTCTCTCTTCTAACTTCATGGTATCTTTAGATTGCAAATTTGTAATTCTAGTTGAAAGAAAATCTCTACAATCTCAAACTATTAATAACAAACAAATATTATCTTCTAATATATGCAGTATAAGATGTTATTTGAAAAGCACAAATATTATATTACCAAGATTTTAATCCTGGAAATGTATATTAAGATTTTTGTTTCTTTCCCTTGGACAAACAAAGATGATGCCTGCATAATATATCTTCTACTTTATGTTTTAAGTGCTTGATTGTTCTCTGCATAAAGGTTATACACCTTCTATTTAAAATATTTTTGAAAGAAACTCTGCTTCATCTAAAGTATTGCCATTATAGAAAACTGAACATTTTTTTTCCATGGGGCACAACTTCAGGTGGCGGAGTGCACTTCTTTGGAGGACGTTCTTCACAACTGCAGTAGTTGCTGTTGTTTTAAGAGTTGCAATTCAGTTTTGTGCCACAGGAAAATGTGGGCTATTTGGTGCAGGTGGTTTGATATTGTATGATGTTGGTTCAGCCAATATAACATATAGTGCTAGCGATATATTTGCAGTACTACTTTTGGGAGCCGTTGGTGGAATTCTCGGAAGCATATATAATTACCTTGTGGATAAGGTTGTTCGAACATATAGCATCATCAATGAGTATGTCTCACATTCAAAGTTAAAAAGTTCTTAAGTCATCTACTTGCTGCATCATACCTATAAAGTGAGAGAAAAAAAGGGTGCATCTAGCCTTGATTAATAGAGTAGTACCTTTAGCCACTTAAATTAAGGATAGGTTCATCCTTACTTTCTCACTTTCACTCAGCTCCCTGCTTCACAAGAGCCTAATCAAACTAGTACCGGTAGTATAATATAATGTAGGGTTAACTATGTTGGACAAATGACATTGGATGCGGTCCATAGGTTCCCCTCCTGTCAACATCTTAAAAGGTCAACGTGATTCGTTTTTTTCATGCCAAGAGACAGTTAAAACTATTAGGCAAAAAAAAAATTACATTCATGCATTTTGAGTATGGACACCTAACAACACCAAAATTTGAGATGGAGACGAAAATCAAAATCACGTTATAGTTTAAGGATCATAAACATGGTTAACCCTGTAATGTATTAACAATGTAACTAATAACCCCTTTCTTTGTGTTTTGGCAGAAAAGGTCAGCTTTCAAAATCTCTCTTGTTGTGACAATTGCTCTTCTGACATCATGTTGCTTTTATTTCTTGCCATGGGTTGCACACTGCATTCCCTGTCCTTCTAGTTCAACATTGGCCTGTCCCTCTGTTGATGAGTCCGGAGAATATCAAAACTTTCAGTGCCCTCCAGGATACTACAATGATCTTGCTTCCCTCTTTCTGAACACCAATGATGATGCTATTCGCAATCTACTCAGCCCCAAGATAACCAAAGAGTTTCATATTTCCAGTTTGTTTATCTACTTTGCTACTATTTACTGTCTTGGGATAATCACTTATGGTATTGCCATTCCATCCGGGCTCTTCATTCCTGTGATACTTGCGGGTGCTACCTACGGCCGTCTTGTTAGCCGGATCTTTGAACCGATCACCGGACTTGACAGAGGACTCTTTGCCCTACTTGGAGCTGCTTCCTTCCTTGGTGGCACTATGAGAATGACAGTTTCTATTTGTGTCATATTGCTTGAGCTCACTAATGACCTCTTGTTACTTCCACTAGTGATGTTGGTCTTATTAGTCTCAAAAACTGTGGCTGACAGCTTCAACAAGGGTGTCTATGATCTAATACTTCAGATCAAAGGACTTCCTTATTTGGAGGCTCATGCAGAACCTTACATGAAGAATTTAGTGGCACGTGATGTTGTTTCAGGTCCATTGATTACCTTTTCTGGCATTGAAAAGGTGGGCATTATATGGCATGCTTTGAATGCTACAGGGCACAATGGATTTCCTGTCATTGATGAACCACCTTTAACAGAGGCACCAGAATTATGTGGGGTTGTACTGAGGTCTCATTTACTGGTTATGCTGAAGGAGAAGATTTTCTCAAATGATAAGGATTTCATAAATCAAAGTAGCTTCCAAAGAATTTCTACTTTAGATTTTGGAAAAGCAGGATCAGGAAAGGGTATCAAACTAGAGGATATTGATATTGATGAGGAAGAGATGGATATGTATGTTGATCTCCATCCCATAACTAATGCATCTCCTTACACTGTTGTTGAGACAATGCCACTTGCCAAAGCTGCTATTATTTTCCGCCAACATGGACTCAGGCACATGTGTGTTGTTCCCAAGAGCCAAGGGGTATGTATAGTGCTTTTTCTCTCATCAAAGATTGTTATAGTTTATCCAGTGACTCAAGAGTTTAGAAGACTTAAAACAAATTTAAAAAATAAAACCTCTTCATCGGAATCTGTCATCACATGTAAACATAACAGTTTTTCATCTCTGTGTTTACTTGAAGATTCTAAACTGAATAAACCATCAATTTTTTTCCTTGAATTAAGACCTTCTCTCATAAACAGTTCCTAAAGTAATGAAAGTAGTATATAAGTAATTCATGAAGCATTGAATATTGATCACTTTAGTTTAGTCCATAAGCTGAGGTTTTTAATTGGACATTACAACTTAGTTTAATGAATAAGTACTTAGTTAAGCTGTTTTTGTCAAACACATTTTTAACATTACAACTTCTTTTGCTTCACTGATGAAAAATATGCTGACAAACTCTACATGTTGCAGAGACCTCCAGTTGTTGGGATTCTAACACGCCATGATTTTATGCCAGAGCATGTTTTGGGACTTTACCCTCACATCAAGTCTCGCAAACAGCATTTAGGGATATCAGTGAAAAATATTATTTCTTCAGTATTGGAGTGCTGCATTCATTAGTTGATCAAAGTTTTCACATACAGTGAAGTGCAATAATGATTCACAAAAAACATTTGAAGCAGATATGCTACTTGAGATGTGGCTGCTGCATAGTTTTGGTGCTTGATTTAGCAAATGTGTCTATATATTAATTCTTCATCTCTGTTTCATGAAGTGAGCTTGACACTTGCATATAAAGATATACTATGAAACAGAGTTGCAGAATACAGTGGACAGTGATCTCTTGTACATGTTGCTTGGGTTGGATTCTTTTGATAAAGTTATTTGTATGATATTGTTAATGTTAAAATTATATTTGTCTCTAACATCTTAACACTTTTAACATTTTATATAATATATAAACTTAAAACTGATTAATGTATATTTTTTTCATATAGAAATTTAATTAATGATCTCAATAAGTAAAATAGTTTTAGTTCTTATTTTAAAAGTTAACAGTTATGTGATTTTAAAAAATAATAATGCTTCTAACATTTCCTTATCTTTAAATTTGGATATTATCTCCAATAATTTCAAAAACACAAAAATTTATAGATGTTAAGAAAGCTAATTTTTCCAGTGAAAAAAAAAATTAATTACGACTAAGTAAACTTGTGACATCCCTCCTATTTAATAATATTTTGTGTTTACATGAAATATAATAAAATAATAAACATATTTAATAATTCTAACAAGTAAACTAGTCTTTAGTGTTTTATTTTAGTAATTAAAATTGAGTTTTAGTTTTCTAAAGCTTTTCTTATTGTTTTTTTGTTCTTCGAAAATTTACTTAGGTCCGGGGATCAGCCAAATAACTTGTGCGTATATAGTGGACCTATGCGTACAAGTTATTGGGCCTATGTATGTAAACTTGGGGCTTCTTTTGCACTTCACGTTTTTCTTCCTACACCCCCAATGTTTTCAATCTCTCTCATTTTACCCTTCAAGAAAGTTTTGCACCTAAATGACTATTCTGATTTGATAACCCCAGATCCGGAAGTATATATCAAATTACTAAATCCAAAAAATTTGGCAACCGGAACATGAAATCCGGATAACAAATTTCAAGAAACGTGGTCACCGGAATTATCAATGAGGATTTTTCTGGATCCGGAAAACAATAATCGGAAAGAAGATTTTTGGTATCTTCCATCTACTAACAGGAACACAAAGTCTATCGAAGGAGGATCTGAAGCGTAGGAGTTGTTTGGCAATGTCTCACTTTGTGTAAAAAATGATTACACCAAGAACTTCATTTGAATTGTTACACGCTTCATTCTCATAATTTCATCTTGCATTAGCACAAGTTGACCAATGCTCCTTGCCAAAAAAATTAATTCACTTTAAAATTTGCATCGTTTACATTTTCATAATTTCATATTGCATCAACATCCTTCATTAATGCTCTTTGTCACTGCATACTTAATTCACGCTAATCATGTGTCGTCTTTGCACCAACTCATGTCATGCAGTCCGACCCAACAATTCTTACACGTCACGCATCCAAAAGAGAGGAAGGGAAAGGTCGTGTGTTTGATATCTCCTACTAACAATTTGGAGAAATAAGGTTAATTTGGTAGGGCTTAAGGAGGGTGGGAGAATTGTGGATTCAACTCTCCCCACTAACAACTAATAATTGTCGATAAAAAAAAAAATTTGCACCAAAAGAACGTTAAACTGGATTAAATGTGTTAGGGTCATTATCTTATTAGTCAACGTATTAAAATGATCTAATTAATTAAATCTATAGTTAAGATGCCAAAGTGCACGTCATGATATATTAAATGTATAGATGCTAACAATATTCTAATTTGATGAAGGGACCAAATTAGAAACATTGAAATTAAGTAACCGGCAAAAGTTACATAAAGGGTTATGGTCCTTTCTATGAGCATGTTACATAATTATTCATGTTCATTTCTCTCCCTCAGTATCACTCATAAGAAGAAAAAAAAAAAACTCTAGGTGCTTTACAGTTGGAACAACAAGCAAGCCTGTCAACCCAACTGAATAAACGTAAGTCAGGATTTATATTTGAACATGCCTATCCACAATAATATGGCCCGTCCAGTTCGCCAACTCACCGGGTCACACGTAAGGTGGGACGAACAAACTTGCTAATCCATTACACATTCAATAAAGCAAGCAAATGTAGGTTTGTATGTGTTCTTGCCTTTTTTGAAATAATAACAAAGTCAAAGTGCAAAGAATTGCGTTACCAGAAAATGAACGTTACGAGACTATGAAGTTAAATTCCTCTAACGCATATCTTTTTCTCATAGTCAAAATCTCGTTCCACCACATCTTCTTTTATGACGAAGCAAAATAGTGAAGCAACGACACCAACATGTTGGTAGTATGATTTTTGTTGATTTTTCTTACATTTGACATTATCAATTCCTATCTTTGCGTGTAATTTGACCCATTTTGACACCCTATTTAATTAAATATGCATCAATAGTACACCTTAAATACATAAGCAAACCATATAAAACTATAATATTTAAAACGAAATCAATTTAATTAAAAAATTAAAAAATAAACTAAAAGATTACAAACAAATCTTTTATAATTATCTTTTCATTTTATTCTTATATTTTATTTAAATAAACTCATAATTTAAAGGTCGAAATCCAAGCCAAACTAAATAAAATAACATATATATGTTTCTTTCGCAGTTAAAATTGATCATCGATAAAAAAAAAATGTAAGATGTGATTAAATTAGTTAATCGTGATATTTGGACAAATCCTAATTAACTTTAACTAGAATTGTATAATCCTATAATTAACATAGATAATGATGTTTTATATAAAATTAAATACATAATTAGTTTAAAAGGATTACAGTAAATAAAATAACAAAATAGTTGATACATATAAATTTATATATTATAAAATTAGATGCTTTAAATTTTACAATATTTTAAAACTATTAATGGGTAATTAAATAGTATTTCTATATATAATTTATAATTCTATGTCTTTTAAACTGTTTAATAATTTGACTGTTGAGAAATTTTCTAAGGTAGATGATCACCTCAATGAATTCTTGAAGATACAACCTCAACTTCATAAAATTATCACCTTTTTTTTTTTTTACTGCGAGATAACCATAATAAGAGTTTGAACATTTTAAATTTGGTTTTATTTATTTTTGTATAAATGTGTACACACATATTAACTAGTTTTAATAATTTTTTATTTCACATAAGATATAATAAACCAATAAATACATTTAACAAATTGAGCTTTAACTTAGAATTTTAATAATTAAAATTTATGAATATTTAAAAATGCAAAACTAGTTTTTACTATAAGATTTCTTTTTAACATATCACTACAGAAACAGCATTAAGTATAAAACAAGATTAGCTATTTTAGCTTTAGATTGATTCAAATAAAATAGTACAATATATCGGATTAAATGTTTCTTAAATGTTAACAAATAGAAAATTAATTGAATGAAAATAATTAAATTACTTTATAACCTGGTTAAATGATTAAATTTTATAGATATTCCTTAAATGCGTTTATTAAATAACATTAAAAAGATAAATTAAAAATTTTCACAATTATTTTTACATATTTTTGTGTGATATTTTACTCTATGCAATCAAATAATAAAAGTAATTTATTTATTTAAATTAAGTTAAAAAGTTAATTTAATAAAATATTTATTTTTATATTAAAGACCTTTAAATATAAGATGACAAAGTGGATTAGGTTCTATTGTCGGTTCGTCAATCCAATTGATTAAAGGTAAGTCTGGACATCTTTTGAACTCGTCATCCCATAAAAATTTGGCTCGCTCAGCCCGTCAACTCACCGGGCCATACATAAGGTGGGATGGGCCAACTTGTTGGTCCATTACAAATTCAATAAAAAAATGAAAGTTAGATCTTCCTTTATACTTACTTCTCTGAAAGAGTGTGAAAGCTGAGAGTGTAAATGTTTGTCCTGCCAGAACTGCAAGACTGTAAACTTTAATCTCTCTCCTCCATCTTCCTTTTATAATCCAAATTTTATCTCATCCCATATTCTTTTAGGAGGAAGAAAAATAGTGGAGGAAGAACACCAACAAATTCATATTTTAATTTATGTTGATTTTCCTTACATTTTGATATTGTCGTTTCCTCTCTTTACACATAGTTTAATTAATTTTGACATACCAAGTAAGTGTACATTAATGATATCTTTGAATAAAAAAACAAACTAAATAAAACTATAAATATTTTTAAGTAAACCAATTTAATTCAAAAAAAATAATTAATTAAAATTTTACAAATACAATCTTTCATAATTATGCTTTTTATTTTATTCTTAGATTTATCATAAATAGATTAATAATTTAAAGTTGAAATTAAAGCCTAATTAAACAAAATAACATTATATATATAAATATATATATATATATATATATATATATATATATATATATATATAT
>Ga0099823_1005654_pt1 | contig 12518 bp, 12 predicted proteins | sample CowpearedBW_FD_76831 | JGI IMG/M metagenome (GOLD analysis project Ga0099823, IMG submission 76831) | Root nodule microbial communities of legume samples collected from California, USA - Cow pea red BW | ecosystem: Host-associated > Plants > Roots > Nodule | place: USA: California | collected... | reverse complement strand
TTTTGTATGTCAAAGTCATGGTTCTTCCTTTTTAGTGAACAAGCATGCAATAAATCCAAAAGATGAGTTGTCAAAAGCATAATGAATGATACTAAACAAGTTATGTTCACAATATCTCTTTAGTAAATTTTTATCAAAGGAACAACACCCTAACAGCACACACACATTTCTCCCCCTATTTGGACATTTAGCAAAATAAGGGAATGACAGTAAAAAAATATGCAAACGGTGAGACATATTCAATATCAATTTCAAAAATGTGGATCAGACAAAGAAGTGGCAAAGAGCACATACAATGGAGAAGCAAAAGATGTGCCATATATCAATTGTCAAATTAGATTTGGCATTGTACAGATTAAAACCAAATTAAGCGAAAAACGAAAGCAAAAGAAGGATAGCAAGATTACAACCCATTAATCGAACATTTCAGCTTAGGGAGATGCTTCCTCATCATAAAAAATGGCAGCGACAAATTTCTCTTCTTCTTCCTCAAACACATATGAAGATTGCGGGAAGGATGAATAAAAACAACACAATTCAAGGGTTTTAAAGAGATTGAGAATTTTGAAAACAATTAGAGAATGGGGATTTAGGGTTCTGAACAGATTTGGGGGTTTGGAGGTTTTGTATTGGAAAGAAGTTTAAAGGAGAAGAAAATTTTACCAAACCACTTTTGTGCTAGACGTAGTTAACTAGGTTACTAATGTAGTCGACTTGCTTCGAAATATAACACAAGGAATATAAAAAATGTGTGACTAGTTAACTAGCAAGTTGACTATTTTATGTAGAAAGATAAAACCTAATGCAGAAATTACAAAGTTTGATGCAGTATGAAACAATAGTTAACTACGAAGTTGACTACGTAATGCAGAAAGAGAAAATCTGGTGTAGTTGTGACAATTCTGGTGCAGCATGAAAAGGATAGTTAACTAAGGAGTTGACTATGTAAGGTAGGAACGGAAAAACAAGTGCAATAATACTAATTTTGGTGCAATATTTAGATGACAGTTGATTCATAAGTCGACTATTTTAATGCAGAATGGTAAAATCTGATGGAGCTTTTTATATTGTAAATGTGAAATCAAGCATGCCTAATTCATTAAAATGTTGAAGAATAACAACATAGATGTAACAAAACAATTTGTATTTGTAGAAACACTTTTGGTAGTAAAAGATTAATTTTTATGTCCTAAGAAATATCATCAAAAAGTGTTAAAAGTTGTTTTACTCATATCATTATTGAGGCAGGGAATGATACAAACTTATCTTTCTTGTTCAGGCCAAAAAATAATATCACATTGATCATTAGGTTTTCCATAAACCTGCAAAATAGTTTAAAGTGATGATGCAGATACCCAATTGAATTTGGGTCCTTTCATGTTAGACAAAACATTTGATTCTTTAGCTATCCATTTATATTTACCCTTAGGAACACCACGATTCTTAAAGTAGAATTTATTTGATGTATGGCTAGGTTCACAACAATAAAAGCATACAATAGAAGATGGTTTACTCAAGTTAATGAATTTCCTTGACTCTAGTCGACTACCAAGTTGATTTTCGTATTCTGCATAACCTATGCCTTCTCAATTCAGTACACTTCTTTGGGAACCTAAAATTGCATCCAAATTATTTCTTCCTAGAGTGAATCTAGTTAATGTACTCATTAGATATTCAATTCTTTCTAATTGTTTGGAACAATTTTCACAATTAATCACATTTTTCATGCAATTACAACTTTTATGCTTTTCTATATTTTCTAGCTCAGTTTTCAACTCTTCATTTTTTGTTTCAAGTTGTTTTAATCTGTTTTCAAGCCATCTATTTTCACCTTTATGTCTGTTATTAGAATATTGCAACTTTCTAGCCTCTTCATGCAACTCATTATATACATCAAGTAGTTGATAGAATCTGTTTTCATAGCTTTCACCAATAGATTCAAGATTACTTACACTGCTGGCAGAGGATTTTGTATCAGCCATCAAATACATATTTGTTTCTTCTTCATGGCTTTCACTTGAATCACTAGAGGTACTGAAGTCATTGTCCTCCCAAGCAATGTATGCTTTCTTCACTCTCTTAGACTTGCTTGTAGTTTCACTCTTTTCCTCCAATTTCTTTTTGATCTTGAGAATTGGACAATCAGGTTTGATATGACCAGATTTGCCACACTTATAGCATGTTGGAGTGCTAGGTGAATCTTGCCTCTTGGAAGGGAATCTTCTATTTCCTGCAGCTGCAGATTTTGCATTAGACTTATTTTTGTACTTCAAAAATCTTGAAAAACGTTTTACCATCATTAAAATTGTTTAAACTAAAATTCTTACACCTCATAGAATTTTAATTACAAAGTTTAACCTCTCAATAATGCAGTTTCTAGCGCTTTCACACACACACACAGACACACACATACACACACACACACACACACCATAAGAATGAACATAAGTGTTTTAAAACCATTTAGTGTTATCAAAACTAACAAGTGACTTATTTTTACCCATATGAACCTTATTCATGGGATCTCCAATCACAAAGGTTGGGTTACCATCACTTGTTTGTTTGCAAGTGTTAAGTCCCATTCCTCTCAATGTTTCTAAAATAATATTTCTTCCCTTTTGTTTGAGGATCTCTTAGATTTCGTTCAGACTTCACATAATCAATGGAAATAATTCCACTCTTTGGAAGCTGCTTCACCAAATTGTATCTTAATTGCATATGTTTATTATTTCCATTGTAGTTTTATTTTTTAGCTATAACTATTGTCGATTAGTAATCACAATGTATAAATACAAATTGGGTGGGTTTCATTCCTAGAGGAATGTTTGCTAAGAAGTTTTTCAACCACTCAGCCTTACTACAACCCTTTTTGAGAGCAAAAAACTCAAATTCCATTGTAGATCTTGCAATAATTGTTTGCCTGGCTGATCTCCATATAACCGTACCGCCCCCAAGTGTGAATACATAACCACTAATGGATTTTATCTCATCTGAATTAGAGATCCAGTTAGCATCACTGTACCGTTCTAGTACAATGAGAAATCCACTATATTCAAATGCATAATCCATTGAACCTCTTAAGTATCTCATAACTCTTGTAAGTGTATCCCAATGTTCTTGATTAGGACATTGAGTGTACCTACTCAGTCTACCTACTGCATAAGCAATATAAAGTCTTGAAAGGTTCATTAAGTGTAGTAAGCTCCCAATTATCTAGGCATACTAAGGTTGAGAAACAAATTTTCCTCTATTTTTCATTAATATAGAGTTAGCATCATAAAGGGTACTCATTGATTTGAAGTCATAATATCCAAACTTTCTAAGAAGTTTCTCAATGTATTGTTCTTGGGATAGTAATATACTATTGCCCTTCCTTATGATTCTAACACCTAAAATTACACTGACTTCACCTATGTCTTTCATTTCAAATTTAGAACCTAGAAATAATTTAGTTCTAGAGACTATATTAATGCATGTGCCAAATATTAACATGTCATCTACATACAAACATACAATCACACATTCACCATTTTCAGATTTAGAGTACACACATTTATCAGCATCATTAGGTGAAAAACCATCACAAAACAGAACGTACCTAATTTTTCATGCCACTATTTTGGTGTTTGTTTTAACCCATACAAAGATTATAAAAGTTTACACACCTTATTTCCTTGATTAGGGACAACACACCCTTTAGTTTGAGTCATATAAATTTCCTCCTCTAATTCACCATTTAGAAAAATAGTCTTAACATACATCTGGTGTATCACTAGCTAATGGGTAGCTGCTATAGATAACAAAACTCGAATAGAGAAAATCCTAGTCACAAGGGGCAAAGGAATCAAAGTAATCTATGTTGGGTTTCTGAGTAAACCTTTTGATACTAATCTTGCCTTATATTTATCTATGGATCCATCAAGGTGCTCATTTTTCTTAAAGATCCACTTACAACCAATGACTTTTGCTCCTTTAGGAAAATCTACTAAGGTCCAATGATTATTTTTCTCAATTGATTCAATTTTAGTCCTAATAGCCTTATCCCACTATTTTGCATCAGGAGCACTAGTAGCCTCTAAAACACTTGTTGGGTATAAAAGTCATCTCTAAAAGAAGTTTCCTTCCTCTGTCTTTTACTTCTTCTTAAACCCACACACATGACATCACTATTATTATCTATAGGTTGTTCAACTTTATCACTAACCTTTAAAGAAAATATATGTTCAAAAAACTCAACATCTTTTGTCTCTAGGATAGTATTAGGCTCAATCATATCACTTTTAAGAACAAGAAACCTATAGGCATCACTATGTTCAACATAGCCTAAGAACATACAATCAGAGGTTTTAGAGCCTATTTTACTTTTTTTATTATCAGGTAACATTATTTTAGCCAGGCACCCCTACACTCTTAGATATTTAAGATTAGATTGATAACCTCTCTACAACTCATAGGGAGTTTTACCAGTTTACTTATGAGGTATTCAATTTTGTAAAAAACATGTAGTAAGAAGAGTTTCTTCATAAAGGTTATCAGGTGCACTATAACTAATAAGCATGACATTCATCATTTCCTTAAGAGTTTTATTTTTTCTCTTAGCTACTCCATTAGACTTAGGTGAATATGGTGGGATTACTTCATGCATAATACTTTCTCTAACACAAAAGTCATTAAATAAAACGTATTCACCACCTCTATCTGATCTATTTTTTTTATTTTTCTTATTTAATTAATTTTGTACTTCTGCTTTATAAGTTAAAAATACATCAAAGACTTCATCCTTATGTTTGGTGTATCTAGAATAATCATCTATAAAGGTTACAATATAATTTTTACCACCTCTTGACATGGTTTATTTTAAATCAGCTAGATCAGCCTGAATTAATCCTAACAATTCAGTTTGACGATGTACAAGATAACTTGTTTTCTTTGTTATTTTAGATTCTACACATATATCACATTTACCACTTTGTTTATCATGCATATTAATTAATGCTAGTCGTTGCAATTTCATAAAATATGAGGAATTCACATGTCCTAATCTAGCATGCCATATATCATACGAGTCAACGATAAAAGCAGAAGAACATGATTTAATTATAATATCTTAAACATTGAGTGTAACACCCCAAATTTTTCACTGTCACAAAATGTTATAAAATAAGCACTTTTAGCATAAACGGTTATCTATAAAATGAACTTAAGTAAAATTTATAATTTAATCTATTAAAGAACGTAGTTCAAACATTCATTGTCTAAAATTTTCATATAACAACGACACTGAAAATAAATTACACCATCTTTAATACGCAATTTAACAACTTAATAAAAATGAATATAAATCCCGAGTTCACCTATTTCTCTCGTCAGTCTACTCCATGCCAGAATCATATGTGATATTATCTGCTCTTATATAACACACACGTCATACAATCATCACACACATAAATAACAATAAAATCAATAGGGATAAGCTAATCATAATTAATAATATATAAATGAAACTAAGTAAAATAAAACATTATTAAATAATACTCAACTAACAAACCTGTAACATGCATTAAGAGCTATAAAGTAAAATATCAAACATGTGACTGCAATGAACTCACATGTCCCGAAAAAAACCCATGTTTTATCACCTTCATTTAAAGGTCTAAAAGTTACACTATGATTGCACCGCTCATTAATTTCTTATATGCTTTTCTATCAATCCGCGAGCCTTACTCTAAAATACCATTCAATAACAAAGAAAGAAATTACACCTAACGTGATTTGTTTCATTAAATCTACAAGATTTTAATACCTTAGATGCTTAACCAAACAAAAACATGAACTCACAATTTTTTTAAAAAAAAAGACACAGTTACATTTTCTTACCACTGTAGGCCCCCTCCCAAATACCACCATATGCCATTAATAAAATATAAGCTAAATTAGAAGTAAAGCAAGCCACCAAGGCAAAGAAAAGAGAACACACCGACCCCACCACATGTGACATGTTCCATCCAAGCCTTAATTGTTTTAACACACATATATCTATAACAAGCTAACTCATGCACTAATTAGCCATAAAACACGTGCCTCTTGTAGCAACCTTCAAGAACGTTTCTCTCTAAGTCTCAAGCTTCACTCTTCACGATTTTCTCCTATGCTTTGCCGTTTTGTCACTTCCTTTTTTTTTTTATGCACTCCCTAAACCTATAAACCTATATTATTTTTATATCATCTCCCGAAACCCTAAATTTTAACCTAAATTAAATCCCTTCTTTCCCCTTTGGTTATTAAGATTTAATAAAAATAATATAATAACACATTATTTTTGTTAAATGGCAGCAACGTTACCTATAAAAACAAAACGAATATATGTTCACAATTTTATGCTTTCCTCTGAAATTATAAGGCCAAATAAAAGAACCCATGCCCAACCTACGTGGGCCCCATAACACAATTTAAAGGAAAAAGAGGAAAACTAAACAAAATATCATGACATCAGGAATTGAAGACATGCACCTGCACACATTAAATCAAGCACCACCTTCTGAACCACTTGTTTTTTAATGACTATGTGCACATTTTTTATTTATAAACATGTGTATTCAATATTTCATAATTAAATTAAATTATTAAATTAAATAAATAGTAACTTAAATTACTAATATAATTATTTTATAAGTCATAATCAAATTAAAATAACTAATTTAAATACCACCACAATCTCAAATAAGTCATCCATTTTCTATGTATTTTTCTTAATTATGATTTTTTTTTTCAGATCTTACATTGAGTACAAAGAGACCTTGATCACAATATCCCTTCCCCACAAAATATTATTTTTTTCCATTACAATCTTATCATATTCGAATGGGACTTTAACCCCAAATTTTTCAAGTAGTGCTACAAAGATTATATTAACTCTGATAGAGGGCACATGCATCATATCACTCAAGGCTAGAGTCTTCCCATATGTGAGTTTTAGAAGAACCTTTCATTTTTCTAGGACAAGAGTTGTCTTAAAATCCCCAAGGTAAACATGTTCTTCCCCATCCTATACACTAGTATAGTAGGTAAAAACACTTATGTTTGCACAAATGTGCTTGGTAGCACCAGAGTCTACCACCCACTTGCTCATATTAGTCATTAGATTTACTTGTGAAAATATCACAACTATAATATCTTCCCCTTAGGATATATTTGCAATAGGAGGATTTTCGTTTCTTGCTCTATGCCTGCACTAAGGTGCATGATGGTCTAGCTTCCCACATAAGAAGCAATTACCTTTTTCGAGGTTAGATCCATTAGGACGAGATTTCAAAAATTATTTTTCCTTTTGTGATCAAGTTTGCTCTCGTACCTTTTTGAAGTAGGTTTGTCTTCTACCACGTTTGCCTTTGTAGATAAAGCTCTGGCCCTTACAGTAGCACACTCCTTCATATTGGTATCTTCAATTATGACGTGTGTAATGATCTCTTGAAGCATCGTCTGCTTTTCCTTGTGTTTCAGCTATTATTTATAGTCAATCCATGATGACGACAATTTCTCGATCAGAAGTTCTGAAACAAACTCATCAGGCAAAAGTATGTTCTCTGGTTTGATTTCTTTAAGTAGCTTGTGATATTCGTTGATTTGAATCTTGATGTCTTTATTTTCAATCATCTCCCGACGGTAGTAATTGTAACATCCCATCAGGATATTACGAATTTATATATAAAATAAAGAAGTAAATAAATTCCAGAGCATTTAATAATACCTCATTTTCCCAAAACGCGGGAAAATTTAAAATTTATTAAATAAGTAAATAATGCTCATAACCATCAATCATAAAACCAAAAATCAAATGTTATAATATCACCCATTAGGGTTTACAACCGATTCCAAAATCACAGAAAACAAAACATAAGATTTTTCCCAAGTCTATCCCCTCTCCGCGTCTAAGCTTCACCTGAGCCACCTGCATCAACAACATTTGCTCCCGTGTAAGTACACGATCATCGCCAAACACACGCAGATAGGGTGAGCTTAACAGATAAAACATAAATAATGTTGCAGATATATATAAATATATACACATGTCATTATACATAACTTAAACATCCCACATTGTTCCATATTTTAATTCCTACCATCTGATCCTCAATCAGATTATTCGTGTTCTACATCGTCTAATGATTGCTTCAAGGTGACTTACTGCCATACCTATCGGCCACAACCGATAAAGCACGTGCGGGAAACCATGCTACGGATCATACACCGTAACGCCAGGTAGAGTTCCCATATACGAACATAGTTTGTATCGTCCCAAGACTACCAAACTCGTCAGCTAACAACTGAGGAGGGTAATCTATCCGGACCCATCCGTACTGGCCACAACCAGCACACTCACACCGGCAGCACTCGCCAACCCGAGCCACAACTCAAGGGTTCCTCGTGTTCATCCGCCATCCTGAGCCACAACTCAAAAGATGCTATTCCGAGCCACAACTCAAGGAATACCACGTGCTTAACCCCTATCCCGAGCCACAACTCAAGGGATACGTTCCGAGCCATAACTCAAGGAACACCAGCAATCCCACCTTTAAAGCACCGCTAGACGCCTTGTAGATCACAATTACGCAACCAAAACTCCTAGCTACAATAGTACAAATCGCCTGGCAGGGGACACGTGCCGCCAGGCGCTGCCAGCTCCCAGATCGCCTGGCGGGTGTCGCGTATCGCCAGGCACATAGCACCTCAACAATCTCTCTCGCTGCAGACACCGCCTGGCGATATTACCCTCACCGCCAGGCGCCCGCCACTCAGTTGGAATACCTTACTTGAAACCATTTTTTCCAATCTAGATTCACGTATCCTTATTACAATTTAGTATAATCCAACCTTTTCTCTAAACGGTACCCATGCTCATACGATACTTGTCCCCATTTCCTTCCCCTTTATAGCTTACTTAATTATACAAGTTTGTCTCGCTATCTTTTATAAACTTATTTCCACTAAACGCAGATTTGCATTACCGCCTTCCAACTAGACCTCTCGAGATCAGATATTGCACTCACACTGTTTCATGACTCATACTAAAACCTCAATTACTTTTATTCCTTGTTATTCTAACGTACTCATCTTCGCATAACCTATCCACCATCTAGGTAATTTCATTTCATAAACTCTCAATCCTTATGACTCCAAACTTTAACTAAATGCATTCATTATCACACCAAACTTCCTCTGACCCTCAACTCCCACTCAATCACGAAAAACGCCACCTCTGCACTGTCACCGCCGTCGCCTAGCGGCACGGAGCTTGCCGCCAGGCGGTGCATCAGTTCTGGAAATTTCCAGATTTCTGCACTGCACCAACTAGACTCCAAATCTCGCCCAGTTCTCACAATTTCACATACAGAAAGTCCGTTATATGACTGTACCTACTCCATAGATTTTCCTTTCAGAATTTCCACACAAATGAACTTTACAGTACCAATTTTTCCATCTTAAAACCTAGTTGCACTATTTCATTCAATTAACCTCAATTACACGACAATCAACAGTATTTTTAACATGTGATCATAACTCAATGATTATTACAGATTTTCCCCCGATTGGAAATCGTCCAAAACCCCAAAAACATAAAAATCAAGCCATTTCGCTCGCGTCGCCTGGCGGCTGGATTAGCCCTGCCAGGCCCTTCATCCAGAAACCCAGAACTGGTGTAAACCCCAAGCGTCGCCTGGCGGCACACTCCCAGTGTGCCGCCAGGCGGTTCCCTTCCCAGAACCCCAAAACCAGCATAAAACAGATGAGTCGCCTGGCGGTGGTTCATCACCCGCCAGGCAGTTTCTGGAAATTTCCCAGAAACGCAGAATTTCGTGATTTCAACAGCATATAGGCATCCAAATTATCATACATCACATGTTATTATTATTTAAAACAAAACAGCAGAGTCCAACTCCCCTAACATGGTTTTCCTTCGCTTAAAGCTTGACGATTAAGTGTTCTCCCTACACCAATTGACTCCTTAGCCTTCTCTCAATTCAGCCCCAAAGATCTCACCCAAACCTCTCAAACTCTCTGATTTTCGCTCTCTCTCTCTAGTATATTTTTCAGCTTGCCAAACCTTCTCTATTAACCCACTTTTTCCTTTTAAAGTGTGCCTAAAAAACTAGGTTATTAACCTAAAACGAAAATTGGCACTTAATGGTGGTTAATTTCCATTCACTGTCCCATTATGGACTGTTTCACAGCCACCCCTTATTCTGCCATTCCACTAGGATTTCCCTCAATTTTTCATATTCAAGCCAAAGCCAAAATGTCAAACATAAAGTTTAATGTGAGTCCTCAAAGACTTGAACCTATAACCATGCAATTGCCAAATCAATATCAAACCATCATGCCAATTCATGTTTCTTGCTAACAATCAACATCCAATTAACATATTATTTCACAGCATGATTATCATATATTTAAAATAATAATGAATAATAACACAAAATGGCATACATAGGACTCAAACACAAGTCCTCTCACACAATCAAAGTACTCTCAATCACTTGAGCTAGTACTTATCCACGTCATACTCTTCATAATTTAATGTCATAATGATTTTCCCACCCACATTTATTAATTAATTATTTATTTAATTAATTAAATTCCACGGGTCTTACAGTAATTCCCTATGACAAATCTTTGTCGAGCAACATTTTCACAGTATATTTGAGAATCAACGAATCCCATATTTCTTTTGCTTTCTTATATCAGCAATACACATATAACAAATCATGAGACAAGGCACTAATGATTTGTGGAGTACTGGAGTCATTAAGTTTGTTGACATGTGAAGCCAAGGTGATATGTTTCTTGAAGATTTGATAAAGATTTGATGAAGCTTTGATGAAGCTTTTTGAACTACTTAGAAGCCATTACCATTGGAATCAAGCCTACATTGATGAAGACAAGGAGGTTTGATGGTATTCATGTTGATCAAGTCTGGAACGTGTGCTCTCCACATAGATAAATCATTAAGAAAGTGTATTTGAAGTTTGTAATTCATATTGTAGACCTTGTAGCATTAATTTGATGTATTTCTCTTTGTTGTGTTTTTTAATCTGTTGAATGATTTTTCAACAGGTTAAAATGTCTCATTTAATCTATTGAATGGTTTTTCAACATGTTAAAGGGTTGAGTACAATAGTCTTAAACTGTGACTTATTCAATTAGTTGATTTATTTTTTAATCAACTGATTTCACTTAAGTCAAGTGAAATCAACCGATTGATTTAGAAATCAACCTGTTGAATTTCGTAATAGTTTGACTATAAGAGATGTGATTTTTGAAAGAGAGGGAAGTTGATAATTTTTTAGTGCAAAATTATTCTGAAAACTTGGGAAATCTCTCTCACTCTTTCGTGATCATTCAGACTGTAGCTGTTGAAGATTGATCTTGGATCAATTCTTGGAGCTTTTGGCTTGTGTTTGAAGCTTGGAGAAAGTGGTTTGTGGTAGGTTGGGATGTGCTATCACTAAGGTTTGATCTTTCTCAAGCTTTGTGTGTATGCCTGGTGGTTTTCCAGGTCTGCAAAAGGGTTCTTACTGTGCTGGTGTGATTCTTGTGTGATTCAAGAGTCTTATTTGTGGTATTTTCTTATTTTGAAAGTGTAAGAGTGGATACTTTGTAAATCTTTTGAAATAGTGCAAAGTCAGGCTCGGGTTGCCTTGACAAACTGGATGTAGCTCAGGTTTGAGTGAACCAGTATAAAAATCTTATGATCCAAGCTTTTCTCTAACCCTTATCTCTTGCATAATCTTTTAAAGTTTAAAGAACTTGAGTTTAAATAATCTTTTTCATGTTCTTGTGTGTTTTCACGGCGTCTAAAACTTTGAGCATGTTTGCATAATCAATTAGAACCTGTCTTGATCATTCTTGTGCATTGTTCATGGTTTAAAACTCAAATCTCCATTTCTGCACTTTTCCCAGTATTTCAGTCGACTTTTTTTTCTGTTTCAATCGATTGATTATACCAGAACAGAATCTGTTTAGTAAAATCAATCGATTAACTATATTTTTGATCGATTGAAAGTATATTGTCCAGTGGCTTTTGCATCCTAACTTGGTGATCGAATTGATTCAATCAAAGGTCACTACAAAAAAAAAGCATTTTAGCGACCACCCACTTTGGTCGCTAAAAGGTATAAAATCGGTCGCTAAACCGTTAGCGACCGAAATAGTGACCGAAAATATGTAGTAGCAAAAACCTTGGTGGCAAATCAATTAGCAACCGAATTACAAATCGGTCGCTAAATAGCTACCGAAATTTTGGTCGCTAATTTGTCGCAAAAAGGATTGGTCACCTTCTTCAATGGAGACCAATTTAGCCACCAAAAGTTCAGTGGCTAATTCGGTCGCAAAAATAAATAAAATAAAATAAAATTAGCGACTCTTTTTTTCGGTGACTAACTTGAAAAAAATTATTAAATTAAAAAAAAAAATCAGTCACTAATTCGGTCGCTAATATAATAACACAACAACCATTATTT
>Ga0099823_1005653_pt1 | contig 12519 bp, 6 predicted proteins | sample CowpearedBW_FD_76831 | JGI IMG/M metagenome (GOLD analysis project Ga0099823, IMG submission 76831) | Root nodule microbial communities of legume samples collected from California, USA - Cow pea red BW | ecosystem: Host-associated > Plants > Roots > Nodule | place: USA: California | collected... | reverse complement strand
TATGTGTATTTTTTATATATATATAGAAATTTTTATATAAAAAAAAAAAAAATATAGAGATATATATATATATATATATATATATATATATATATGACTTTAATATTATATTAAAATGGTGAAATATAAATAAAATTTAATCTCATTAAATCAGCTTAAAAAATTGAAAAGAATTATACCTCCCTCACTTATATTATGTAAAATCTCTAACATTAAACAACACAATAATTGTTTTATAATACAACAAGAGTTTGAACAATAAATTACTTATTGTACATACATGTTACGCACTCATTTGAAAAAAAAAAAGGTTCCCAAAAATATTGCTATTAAGTTTATCTTACAATGATGACAATAATAATAACCAAACTTTTCTTTGCCTTTTTCAAGTTTTTCATCACAAAAAAGAAGAAGAAGAAAACTTCCACATATACGACAAATAATGGCACCATTCTTACAGCCCCAGAATCTTCACTCTTAGAAAATGAGCTTGAGAATAATTTCATTCTACATTAGTTAGGTTAAACTTTGAAATGAATTATTCTCTGAAAAACTTAACCATTTTCACATCTTAATAGTCAACCAAACAAACATCAAAATTAATCCATGTCATAGTTGGCATTTCAATTTCATTTAATTTCTCACACAACTTTTTCACTCTTCTTTGAAAAATATTGTTGATAGATCGTGAGAGGAGGGTCACTCTTATTGGCATACCATCACATCTTTTCCACAATTTAGAAAGTAAGAGGCATACATGATAAGAAAGAAATATTAGTATATTGAGGAAGTATTATATATATATATTTCTAAAATTTTATGTCAGACATTTCATATCAATCAAAGATATAGACAAGTTTAAAATATATAGGTGTAAATCTTACTTTACAAGTCAGTTCATTTTTTAAAATAGTGTCAAAGTCATCCATAATATATCTTAATGAGATTTATTATTTGTTGAACCTATTATATATCACCCACTATTGAATCATTGTCGAATTATTCATCTGATCTTAAGTTCGAGATGTATATACTTTGACATGATATAATATATTGGAGATCCCATACTGATTATACAAGAAGATGTACCAATAACGAATATGTTCTAATTCTACTTTTTCTTTCTTCTCACACATTTATTCTAATTCATTAAGTTAAACACTACAATCTTATTCATGCTACTAGGATTGTCACTAACCATATGAATCTATTCTTATTTAACACAAATCATTATAGTTATAAGAATTATTTCCCCTTCCTTATGAGTGTAAGTATATATTCAAACACATTTTGAATCCAACGAATGCATATTTTATGTTAAAACAAATAGTGGTGGCATGGCATGATGGTAACTAACCTAACTATATACATATACGTGTGTACATGAAAATCAGAAGCTCATAAAATAATGAAAACAAAAACTCAATCGAGGACCCCATTAATTAAGAAAGGGTCTATCATTGTTCCCTTGTGATGTTAGGTCAAAGTGAGTGATTGGCCTCTAAACAAAGGTATAGTGTGAAAGAGAGTGAGGTTGTTTTGTTTTGTGTCATTGAGAGACACAAAGGGTTTGTGTTGTCAATGAAAATGCAGGCACTTTGTTGGTGATTGGGATTGCAAAGAGGCCACAAGTGCTAAAAATTTATTGTGCAATTTCATTTTGATGTCAACCATGTTAGGGTTTTGTCTCCCATTGAGGTGGCTCATGTCAGAGACAAATAACCTTTTGTCTAATTCTATATAACCCTTCAACACCAGAGGTTGCTTAGAGACAAGACCAATACCTCATCTTAGGAAAAATGGTCCCCCACTATATGTTTCTGTGTATTTTCTATAATTGTGGCTATAGACAACACTACATTAACAACTTCACTTCGTTTTAACACTTCTTTTCTAGCTAATAATATCTCAAGGGTCCGTGTCATATCAAATATATATAATAAGTTTTTATATATACTTATCTCATTCATCTATAATATGTTAGCAATTATTATTAACTTTTTCTTTACAAATTAATCGAGATTATAAAATGTATGAAGTATATGTATTATTATATAAAAGATAAGTTAAATTAGTGATTTGATTCGCAATTATTTAATATATTTTTCTCTAAAAGAATGTGTAATCGATGCATTTTTCAAAAAATTTCTAACACTTGATTAAATACGATTAAAATGAAAAATATACAGTTATCAAAATTTACCATTTTTAATGAATCTTAGTTCATCTATGAAGTGTGTCAAAAAAAAAAAAAACTCCCATTTTTCTATGTAGAATGTTGTTCTTAACAAAAGATGAGGATTCAAAAGGTGGGTTTAGTATGTAATACATTTGAACTTCATGTACGATGAGTTGAGTTTAGAGTGATATTTCTTTTAGGATTCAATATGTTTTTGGTCCCTCAAGTTTTAGTAAAATTTGAAATTAGACTCTCTTTAAAACTTTTGATCAATTTAGTCATTTATATTTAAAAATGTGTGAATTTAGTCTTTTAACCAAATTTTGTTAAGTTTATGTAACGTTTCAAGTGTATTTCATGATAATATTTGAATTATTTACACCATTTGACACATTTTCGCTTCAATGTTAACTCAAATATTATCATAAAATATATTTAAAATGTCAAATAAACTAACAAAATTTGGTAAGAATGACTAAATTCATTCATTTCTAAAGATGAAGGACTAAATTGGTATAAAGTTTTAAAGAGAGACTAATTCCAAAATTCACTGAAACTTGAGGGACAAAAAAATATTTTTAACCCTTTCTTTTATATCATTAGCTTAAATTTTTTGTTTTATAATCATGTGTGACGTCATTTTGATAAATATAGGAAAAATTTGAGTGGAACACTTCTTTTTAATTAATTAGGGTTTAGGGTTGAGGAAGTGGAATATTAGATGAACCATTATATCAAAATTATGTAGGAGAAAAGAAAAACACTTCTCAAACCCATAAAGTCTATAATATATCTTTTTTTCAGTGACGAGGAATTTGTAAGATAAATCATGAGACTTTGGACCCTTGATGATACAACTACACGATTGCTCATGTTTGAATGTTAAATCATAAAAATTTTAAGAAAATCTTTACTTCTTCCTAGATAGTGTATGATCCACTATCTTAAAAAAAAAGTTTGATCCTCCCAAGTTTGAATTGAACTTTTTTTGTTGTTTTCTTTTTAACTGGTCCCAGTTCTGTTCTTAAACCTAGTAACTAGGTCTAACCTAGTTTTCTCCACTCTTTTCCAAGCACATTGAAAAACTCTGTTGTCAGATTAAATTTTTTATTCGTGCATGACATATAGACAATATTCACATGTAAAGACTTCTAACATTGCAATGTTTTCTTCCCCCTTACATCACAAGCTGCCTAACAAAAGAATTTCCAAAATTTATTACAATGATCTTTGAACTTTTCACACAATTTTCCTCTCACCAGTTACTATATGACTATAAAGTGGTATATCTTTGGCTACAATGATTCACGTGTATAGGAAAAAATCTTAAAAAACAATCATAAATTACAATTTTTCAAGGTAGTGTGTGTGTTTTTGGTCCTTCAACTTTTAGTGAAAATTGAAATTAGCCTCTCTTGAAAACTTTGAACCAATTTACTCTCCCATCTTTAGAAATATGTGAATTTAGTCTTTTAAACCAAATTTGTTTAAGGTGATTTGACGTTTCAAACGTGTTTCTCAATTAACATTGAAGTGAACATATGTCAAACAGAGTAAACAAACTAAAATACTATAATAAAACGTGTTTGAAACGTCAAATAAACTTAATAAAATTTGGTTAAAAAGACTAAATTCACACATTTACAACATTTACATAATTGAGAGACTAAATTAGTTCAAAATTTTCAAAATATACTAATTCCAAATTTTATTAAAAGTTGAAGGACCAAAAGATATTTAACTCTAAAATATATTATGAGATATAAGTGGAGTAGTTTAAGATTTTTAAAGGATGATATCGTGTTTAAGTCGAGGGGTTAGAATAGTGTTTTGGGTGAAGTAGTGATTAGATTTTGGGTTTTGGTTATAGATGGCATAGGCTATTTTAGTAGGGGTGAGTTTAGTAAGTATAAAGGGAGTTTCAAAAACAAATTTGGAAGAAATTATTGTTCTTCCACCAAAATAACCATCACTTTTACTTCTCCTTCTTCATTTTTATTATATTCTTCTTCCTCTTCTCAAGACATAAAACCCTACTTTTTCTTTATCTCTTGATGTATTTCAACTTGCAAGCAATCAAAAAATAGTATTCCAAAACTTTTAATCATTTTTTGAAACACTTTTCAATTGAACTTGAACAAAATAATTGACTATATATTAAAAAAAATAATTGATTAACCTGCTGTGTACTAAAAATATCAATTATAGATAATAGATTATTTTATGTCAAAATTAATAATAAATACAACAATTAATTATCTTTATATATAATTGACAAATATATAATTTAGTTGAAATACAAGTTTCATTGATAAAAAAAGGAAATATAAAATATTAAATTAGTGCTTATGGGTATTCATATCCATTTAAGAAAAAAATAATCATTTATCACAAGAAATAATATATTAACACTCATGCGAATATATTTTTAAGACTAAGGAGTTAATCAAAAAATGTATGTTTTGAATTAGAAAACTTTAATAACTTCTTTAGTAATTTAGAAATAAATTTAAGTAATGGAGAAAAGTTATAATTGAATGTACATGTAAAAAAAGTTAAATAATTTAGTAACTTATATTTTTAATTAATCTTAACAAATAGTATTTAACATATATATAGTTTCGGTGACAAAAAGCATAACCGAATATTATTGAATGGAGTCTTATAGGTCGCTAGAAGTTGAATAATATTCACTTACTTTGGTCTTAAATGGATAAAAAAAAATTATACAATACATAATTATAAAAACTTTATAAAGTTTCAAAATAATCCTAAATAAAATGGCATTTTATTTTAAGAGGTGCACTTGGAATCATATACAATCTCTTGAATTACACTAAGGAGAGATAGATTTGGTTGATATTTATTCATGCAGGTGTTATAAAATTGTATTAATTCGACAATGGAATGAATATTAAAAAGACAATAAAACTTTGGGAAAAATGGTTTTTTTCTCTTTTAAGATGATTTATAAACATTGTTTAGAATAATCAAAGTTATACCGGTGAAAATTGTTGAACTTGTACTTAATATTCAATTTGAGAATTTTCAATTGAATATTTGTTTTTCTTCAAATGCTCACCATTAGATTGAAGTTCTTTTAACATAGCTTTATATTAATCTAAAACTATTTATTATTTTTTTCTGTGAATTAAAATTGACAAAGTATATATTTCGAAAGTATATTACAATATGGATAATTTTATCACTTTTTATTTGTTTAATTGTAATAAAATATAATATAAATATTTTTGATATTATAAAATTATCATTCATGGATTTGAATAGACAAAATTTATTTTTGGTATAAATTTATGGATGGTGTAACAATTTATAAAGGTTACATTAATATAATATTATTGATCTCGCACACACAAAGTAACAAGTTATTCTTAAAATAACTTTAATAAAGTTCCTTTTACTTTTCATCCTTTATTTTCATAGTTCTAATTAGTAAATGAATTATTCCACTTTAGAATAAGAAAAAAGAAAGGGTGATAATGATAAAAATATAGCATAAGATAAAGTTTAAATATTTTTATTGTTTAAGTTAAAAAAACTATAAATAAAAAATTTAATTATTCAAAATGTATATAATAAAATATTTTTTTGAATAATTTTTCTATGATTTTTTCTTTAGAATTTTTAGTTAACCGTTTATCATTTTTAAAATCTTAACCTACCATAGTGAAGTTAGAAGATACTATGATATATTCAACCAATGAAAAAACTATTTAGAGTAACTTTCGTTTCATCCTTTTTTGTTTGGGTTGTTTATAATAATTGTCTAAAGAAGACTTGAAGATTGATAGTGTAACTTGGATGGAGAAATTAAGAATACTTAAGATTGGATGATAAACAACTTTTATATTTCCTTAAAATGTAACAATTGGATTTGTATAGTGAAAAATTTGTCATGTTGATGTGAAAGTGGAAATAATGTTGTTAGTTAAAGATCAACATTTGAAACTAGTTAGAAATGTGTTTGGATCAAAGAAATAATTGGTTTGAAGTTTGGAAATGAATTTTGAAATTCTGCAAGATGTTAAACCCTATATAATTTTACTCGTGCTTTTATTAAGTCAACACTATTCTCAACCTTAAATTCGCTCAACAAATAAAAAAAAAATGGCTTAGCGGTTCAAATATTTGTTTAATGAATCTACAATTCACTCATCAGATTTAGACCAAGAGAGTAAGTGGAGAAAATCTTTTCTAAAATTTGTTTATGATAAATTTGTAGAAATAATTTTACAGGTGATTCATTTATTTAAAAATTTTAATTTTTTTAAAATAAAATGACTTGTTTAAATGAAAAAATTAAAAGAAAATTTAAATTTAAATTTTTTAAAGAGATATAACAAATAACTAAAGTAATAAAATTTGTAATTTTAAAAAAAGGAAAGAAATTGAAGTTTTTCACAACTTGTGAAATTTTTCATTGGTCAAGATGAAAAAAATTCACAAGTCCACAAAGTTGAATTGGCCTTGGTCGAAGGCCGAATTAAGTCGGTCCCGATCAAAGATTAAGTCGAACTAGTACAAATAACGGGTTGAGGTCGAGATGAGTCGTTCCGGATTGAAGGTCAAATTAACTCAACTTGAGTTTAAGGTGGAGTTGAGTTTAACTTAAAATAAAAATGAAATTACTTTATCTAAAAAAAAATTAAAATCTAAGATATTTTAATTACTTTATCCAAACAAATTATTTAAAAAAATAAAAAGAATTCAATTACAAATAATTCAAATACTATATATTTTAATTTCTTAAAATTATTAAAATCCTTGTCAAATCTAAATGAATTTGTATGTGTTGAGTGGATGAAGGCTTTTAGAATTTGCCTTAATGGTCTTCATTAAAAGTTATAACCATAGATGTTAGATTTATAATAACTTTGAAATCAATTGAAAAGAAAATGTAGAACTCTAATTATGTTTATTTTAAATTTAGTGGACAAAATTCAAAAGCTGTCACTTTTAGTTGAAGTTATTACATTTTCTTTTACTTTTAAGCTAAGTTAATATCTTTTTATAAACTTGAAGTTTTCATAAGAGTTGTAGTTTATCCTATTAATTTTCATATGAGTTATATTTGAACTAGATTGAAACTTGGTAATAACTTATTATCTTTAATTGTTGTTGTGAAATGATTTTTGTTGTATTAGTTGTTTTTCAATTAATGCAATATAATAAAGTAACACGGCATGGTATGTATGTGATGTGAAGATCGTGTTAAATATTATTGATTTATTTTATTTAAATAATTTTGATATTCATAGTTTACTTTGAATTAATGAAATTATGATTATATTTTACATATTTTCATTTAATGCTCGAAAGTAGATATTTTGTGAAGTTTCTCTTTTAAATAACTTATTCTATTTTTATTATATATTATAAATTACTATGATTGTAAGATGTATATGAGAAAATATAAGAAATTATACCTGAAAATGGTAACATGATAATTTATGCTTCTATAACATATGTAAAATTTGTAATATCTATAAAATTTTACATCAATAACTTTCATACATGTACTCACAATAAATTAGAATATTTTATTTTAATTTTAAATAATTATATTTTACTAATTATTTATATAATATGATGTTATTTAATATTAATTGAACTTAATAATAATTTAAAATAAGAAAAAGAAATGGAAAAGAAAAGGGCTGAGAATGAAGAAAAGCTGGCAACAGCTAGCAATATATCAGTTATTGGCAGCAGGTTGGCAGCAGCTAGCGTAACAGGCCTACCACAATAATTATTAGGATCCACACCATATTTAGTTTAGCCCAATAAATAAATAAATATTATACTTTTTTCTTTATTTTTATTGTTTTTTAGAAAATGTTAACTTTTTTTTTTCGCCCTCCTTTTTATTATTCATGTAATTTTGTCTTTTTTTTTCCCTATTACTTCTTTCCTATCAAATAACTTTTATCTTCACTTATATTAATTTCTAAGTCATTTATCAATGTAGGAAAAATAAATGAATAGGCAGTTTTTAGAGTGTATATTAATTAACTAACGTTCTATTTTCCGATAATACATATCTTTCATATGTAATATTAGAAAAAAAAAAACTCATCCTCACAATATAAATTTTTAATATTGTTATTCAATAAGTTTTAATACTGTTATTCAATAAGTTGTTTGTCTATTTTGACGATAATTATTTAGGCAGTGTTCTTTTTAAAAGAATGATTTTGACAATAATAATTTAGGCAGTTTTTTTTAAGAGAATGATTTGAGGAAGAAGAATTAGTTGAATTTGGTTGATTTGATGGTAAAATTTGTGTTGTTTCATTTAAAGGATATGGAGATGATGATAGAGTGGGTTTGAGAATAAAATTTATGAAAATTTATAGAAAATTTGATTGATGTGACATATTAAAAAATTTTAATTAATTAAAATATAAGAATATCAAATTGTTTTGATGATAAAATTAACATAAAGTAACATTTAAACGAGTTAGAAATATTTTAGCAAATTTATTTTTTAATAATAAAGTTAAAAAAATGGTTGATCAAAATAAAATAAGAATAAAATATACATGTCATAAAAAAATTAAATATTTTAATTTTAAACATTAAAAATAAAAATAAAAATAAAACTATTGAAATCGATTCCAACTACAATAAAACTGATTTCATCTCCTTTCAACCACAACAAAATCTGTCCCAAAAAACATATCTCATTCTCCACAACATTATATCTATGATGACTGCATCATATCATGCGTGATAAGAAATATAAAAATAAAGCAATATTATTTATGTAAAATAAAAGAACACATCCAACGTAACAAATCAGGTCCTAATAATCTTTTTGAATAATAAATCAATGTAAAAGAACACTGTCTTAAAGATGATTTCTAAACAATTAATATACCACCATAAACTTTTATTCTGGTAATATATGAAGATTAAAAGTAGTTTAAATGTCTTAAAATAGAAAAAATATTTGATAAATAAATGGGATAGTAACAAAATTATAACATTCTTATTTTAACTATTTAAGCTCACCTGTTGCATGGGTGCATGAAATAGTTGTCCATAATTGTGCATAGAAGAGAATAAAAAGAGTTGTAAAATTTAATGTGATGGCAGAATGAGAATTATGGAGAATTTGGAGATAATAGTGAATCAAAGTAAAATGGTGCTCATTGCATACATCAACAGATTTAGAAAAGGCAATTATCACATTTTCTACTCTACATTTATTCAATATTGATGAAAGAGTATTTTAATTTTATATATAAAATAAATTAAGTACTAGAAATCAAAATATTAGTATTTAGTTAGATGTTAGAAAGGTGTAGGAACATTAAACAGTTTATGTCTATAATCTTGATTTAAATCATTGTTCATTCTTTCCTTTATCTTACCTACATATCTATCACTTTTGCATCAATTTAACAATCTTAAAGAAATTATAATTTTGAATGAATCTTCAAATAAATTAAAAATGTAAATTTATTAATAAATTTAAAACATAAACACTTAATCTTATCATCTCGTTAATGATAAGATATTAGGATAAAATAAAAGTTATTTTAAATATTAGATAAAATAAATTTTTTTAATAAAAAATTAACTAAAAGTATTTAAATGGTTAAAATACTCCATTGTTATCGTTTTTATACCAAAATCTCAATTTGATCCTCACATTTCTATCACTCTCAATTAGGTTCATGTTTTTATAAATAAGTAATATAAAATTTAAATAAAGTTTAATGTAAAATACAAATTTAAATTAAAATATGATCATAACCTCTGTATAAAAGTTAGATTTGGTCTAAATTTAGAGCATATGAAATTGAATTTTTTGTAAAAAATTTTGGAATTGAAATCAAATTAAATTAACAAATATGTGACCAAATTGATACTCATACAGTAATTTGACATGTGTCACCATACTAGATTGATACGTGTCACATAACAGACGTGACACGTGACATAAATATTTTTAAAAAAATTAAAAAATTAAAAAAAGGAGTTGACACATAACACCTACTTAATCGTGTTAGTTTGGTACTAATGGAAAGAACATAATTGTTATTTATTTACAAAAATGTGAACTTAATTGAGACGGATAAAAATATGAAGACCAAATTGAGATTTTGGTACAAGAACAAACATTAATGAAGCATTTTAATCTATTTAAATTTATAAATTTTTTACATCTTAACGGTGAAAGTGAATTTGAAATACACTACTTAACTTAATAAAAAACGAACAATGATATTATGACTCTCATATTTTGACTTTATTTTTTTACTTTCTGACGTGATTTAGTGTAAATAATTAATTAATATATTACTATATTTTCCTTTAAAAGAATCAATGATATCCATCAAATTACATAAAAAAAAAAAGAAAAGTGTAAAAAAATGAAAATTAAAGTATAATTTTTCTTTGAAAACCTATCCGTTACTTAACTATAAAAAAGAACAAAATCTTAAGTTTGGAGCAACAGAAGGAACAAGCACCACCTATGAAGGGCATAGATGACAGAGTGTAGGGTGGCGGAACAGTGTAGCAGACATAAACACTGACCCTTGCATAACGTCACTATACTCACTTTTCAAACAAAAATAATAACTAAATGAGTGAGTAAATTATTTTTTTTAGAATCCGAGACTTAAAACATATTAATCTTATATATAAATATAATTAAATAATTATCATTGTGTTTTTTACTTTTGCACTTTGAATTTTCTTTAATATTGGTTATTTTTGGAGATCGTGGAGAAGTGAACATGTTATATGGGAGACATTATTCAAAAATAAAATTGTTTTCTGTTCCTATAGTTGGTCTCAACTAAGGCCTACTAAATCAACATAAAGTTTATAATCTCCAACATTAATTACTAATTATGAATTATGGAAAGCAATTAAAAGGAAAAAAATTGAGAAATTTCAAGAAGAAAATGATTGAGACTTTGATATATAACGTTTTTAAAGGATTCAATTTAATATTAGAGATTAAATTTATTTTATTCGATAAATATTGTCACTCAAGTAAGTAAAGAAAAAAAAATATAAAGATTACAGTGAACTATAAATATAAATATATAGACTAAATTATTAATTAAATAAAAAATATTTTATATACATTGATCTTTAATTTTCGATTTCTTTTATTTATTTCAAAAAGTTGAATGGTCAAGACAAATATTTTTATTTGAATTATATATATATATATATATATATATATATCTTTTTTCAATATTTTATTTATATTTTTTACAAAATAATAATAATAATAATTAAAACAACCTACTACAACCTAATTTTAATCATGTCAAATCTTTAAATCTAATTAACTCAACTCAATAAAAGTTTATTGGAAGTTTTATTTCAAAATTATTCATGTGTTTGTTTCAATTTACACATTAATTGTGCGAGGCAAATGAATAGGATGAAACAATACTTTACATAATTAAGTATTTAATAATAAAATGGGTAGAATCTAATATACCAATTTACATAATTTTATAATAAAACAGTAAAGTATGTTAAGTCATTTAATTCATCAATTCACTTTTTTTTTTTTAATTTGTCATCTTAATAGGTTAAGAACACTTAATTTATCCAACATTTTTAAAAAATATAATGGTTTGTTTGAAACATAAATATTACTTTTAATTCTTGATTAATTCGATCAAGGTTCAATTAAAATAAACAAGTGTTGCAAAATAAGTATTATTTATACTTAGTAATTTCTGATTAAACTATAAATATTGTTTGAGCATATGAACTTCTGACGAAACTATTACTAAGGAAAAACCATGCAAATTCATAAACTTCCTTTTTTCATTACAGTTTCTAAATTTTTTGATAAATTTTGAATTCATATTTAATTATATAATTATTCTAAGCTCAGATATTTATATTTATATTTACATTTATATTCTTCCTCATTAATCCCACAACAAAGAGAATTCTAGAAATCCTATCCCAAAATCATGTTTAACAAATTCTGAAAAACTTATTCCGAAATATTTCCATACCACGCATTCCTCTTATGAAGGGTAAAATAATCATTCTAAAAATTAGGGGTTGTAGAAAGGAAAAGACTAGTGTGATTATTTCTCTACCTATCATAGCCCAAACTCTTTGGAGGGGCCTAGGCCCAATAAGTTGCATTCTTTATTAGAGCCGAAAATGATAATTAAGTTAGAAAAATAAAAATAAAAATACCACCTGGTATTCTCGAACCAAACTTAAAGTCTTGTCTTGAAAATAAATCACGGCGTATAAATACTGTATTTGCTATAGGAAAAGTTATACTTAGTATTCCTAATATTATGTTAAATATATCTCTC
>Ga0099823_1005650_pt1 | contig 12520 bp, 7 predicted proteins | sample CowpearedBW_FD_76831 | JGI IMG/M metagenome (GOLD analysis project Ga0099823, IMG submission 76831) | Root nodule microbial communities of legume samples collected from California, USA - Cow pea red BW | ecosystem: Host-associated > Plants > Roots > Nodule | place: USA: California | collected... | reverse complement strand
CTCAGAGTTTTATTGTTTTATGATTTGGAATAATTTTGTAAACACTTTGTGATACTTATGATTTAATCAAGTTTATGATTTGGATTTAGTTTATTTGACTATGTAATGAAGTTTTTAAATTTTCCCTCATTTTGGGAAATGAGATTTAATAAATGATGCTGACGTATTATTTCTATTTTATTTTCTTTAAAATCGTAATATCCGGACAAGATGTTACATTCACCATTCCTCAAGCCCATCCGATTTTCTACATCATGCAAGGCTATCTAATAGATTTGGCTGATATGATCACAGAAGAAATATTCAAGATTGCATTATTAGAACTCGCATCTAGAGGAATTGACAAGCCACTTGCCTTTCTAAGCCTCATAACTGAGTTGTGTAGAATGCAGGGGGTTGAGATAACTTCTCACCCAAGGAAGAAGCTGAGGTTGGCAATTAATAAGGCATATATCCTAGCCACCTACACCAATGCATTGGACAACATGCAAGGTCCTACGCCTAAGCCACAACCTAAAGCTCGAGCACAACATTAGAACCAACAATTCAAAAAGTTGGAAGAATCCCTACAGTCCATTGAGTCACGTATTTCATACGTGCAGTAGTAGCTAGTAGTAACCAACAAAGCCCAAATGGCTCTCCATTTCAAGAAGGAGGGGTTGGAGGTGCAACACAAGGAGCACCTAATTCAACACCAGAAACACAACATGCAGAAGCAGTAACAGAAATAGAAACTAAGCATCATCTTGTGCCTAAGAAAGAATAACATATTCAACCGGCAATACTAGTACTGATGTTGGTGTTCGGGAGATGTGAAAGGCACCAATGAAGCTGCTAAAACAGAAATTGAGAAGGACACAAATATTAACATTGGTGCATCAGAGGAAACTGAGGATGATCCCCTCATTGCATCATTCAAAATTACAAACCAAAAAGATGGAAGTGAACAACCTTCCATCCATAAGGATGAGGCAATAGAGCAGGCAACAAAGGAAGCAAAAGCAGAATAAGAGAAGGAGGAGGGAAAAGGATCAAATGAATTCTTTGAGTTTGAAAAAGCATCTAGATCATCAATGAAAAGCCACCCCCACCATCAACCACCAAAAACAGAGTTCTTTTCATTTTTTTTTTGCATTTTAATTTCACTTTTAGTTTGTTTTAATTCTGTTTTTAGATTAGTTGTGATGAGTCCATTCTAGGCCCAATTCTAGGCCCACATGAACTTCAAGTCCCAAGCCCAATCAAAAGCTCAATAACAAGAGGCTTGCTTAGAAAGATTCAAATAGGTTTCTCTCAAGATGGCCAAAATCCTCATGAGCTTCAAATACTCTTCTCATGGGCCAAAGAGGATGGTAAAATATGAGAGGAGGCATGTCAAGCATTAGAGTAGTTTTTATTTTGGGCCAAATGTTAGGCTATGCTTTGTAGAATAAAATGCTAAAGTACTTTATTTTTAGCCTTAAATTGGGCTAATGCAAGAATGAGAGAATGAGAGAAAACTCCTAAGTGATTGAGCCACGAGTTTTATGTCAAATTTCAAATGGCTATTAAACATGATTTGCTTAGAAAGGATCAAGGAAATTTTTTTTGTTGAATACTTTATTTCAACTAGGGCCAAACAACCACCATACTTGATTGATGAATTAAAAATACCCTTTTGAACATTTGCCTTAAAGACACACCTTAAGCTTAGAATGTAGAAAATCAAACCCTTCTTGTTGATAAGAAGGATACAATAGAATGTTTGTAAGATCTCGGAAAAAAATAAAATAAAGGGAAACACATAGAAAAATTGATGGCTTGTTTGAGATTATGGAATTATTTAAATTAAGTATTTTATTTAATTTTGATATATGATGAAATAATTAATGGGTTGATTTAAGTTAAGTGTTGTTTATTTCTTTTAATTATTTACGTACATATGAAATGTGGGATAATTATTTAAATGATGTAAGTTATTGTTTTATTTATTTTAAATTTTAATATTATATTTAATGTTGCATATATGTGTTTATATATATTGTAGTGTGCATAATATAATGATTGAACACTTAGTCGAGTGATTAATGTGTATGGTTCGCATTGGTAAGGGCAGGTTTGAATCTTAGATGGCCAGATTGATGTATTTAATATAGATTTCAAATAGTTGTGGGGCCCGCTAAATTTCAAATAGTTTTCTCTCTCTTCTTTCAAAGTTAGGTCATGTGGTTTCTTGTTATTTTTCTCTTTACCCACACTCTGCAGTACCATGTTCTCTCATAATGTGCTTTAATTTTTCAAATCTTTTCATTAGAGCATTCGGTAATAAAAAGGGATAAAGAAATAAATCAGTTTAAAGGTTAGGGTTAATGGTTTGTAAACGTGTTACTGGCATATTATAGATAGAGAATAAAAACGACCGAATATTATATATTTTAAAAACGCATGTATAAAAACTAAAGAAAACGGTGTAGGGTTTTCTTTTGAAATCTACAAAACCTAGACGAGGATTTTAGGAGACATGTTGCGTGGGAGAGAAAAGGGTGAGATGAGGAATCCAAGAGACAGACACGAAGGGTTGGGATTAGGAAACGAAAGATGAAGGTTACTACTAGAGGTAGGGGAATCTTGTTTTTTTCTCTTGTTTTCTTGTTGTTTGTTTGATGAATGAAATGGGAGAAGCATGCATGTGTAGGGGAAGCTTTACCTTATTTCTTTTCTTTATTTTGTGTTGATCGGTGCATGAGGTTTTAATGAATATACTTGATATATCCTTCTACTCTTCGATGGCTTGGATGTGTGATTATTTTTCCCTTCATTCACGTTGAAATCCTAGGGGTTGATATTTGGTTTGGTTGTTTATGTTGCATTAGTGCACTCACGAACTCATTTATCTATACACTTTCTTTTAAGCTGATGAATGAACCACTTTGTTTCTTGGTGGGTAGCGTTTTGGTTCCACTATTTTAGCATGTCACGCATACGTACTTGCTTGGTAGAAAAACCCATAACATGCATAAAGTTATTCTTTACGTTACAGACCACATGAACCCCTTTGTTTCATTTAGCTTCCATCTTACTCGGTTGTGGTGTGCATTAAGGAACATTTCTAGTATGCAAGGGCTTATATCTTATTCACGTTTTTGGGTGTAGTGCATGGGGTTCTGCAGGTTGTCTTCTTGTTGTGGGTTTCGTTTATGTTTTTTCAATGCATGGGGTTGTATACCTTACATGGGGTTTCTTTCCTCTTTCCAACTCTTCTTGAAACTTGGTTAGTAAAGTAGGTTCTTTTGTGTGTGCATGTTCATGGGGCTTAGGTTTTAGTTTGTGTGTTAAATTTTCTTTTGAACCCTATTGATGCCATTTGTGTGTTAAATTAATTGTTTTATTTCTTTTGGAATATGTTTGACCATGGTGTGTGATAATATAATTCTAGATGTGTAGGAATTATCATGAAACATGAATTGGTTGATTGATTATGCATTGGCTTGATAAGTGTGTGCTTGTGTGTCCGAACCCTGATTGATGATAAATATGATCCTTTTTGCGGTTAGGGGTGTTATACCTCATACTTAATTTAGTTGTATTACGTAACTGTGCATTGTATGATAAGCTTGGATGACTATTTGTGCATTTTCTAGATTATATTGCGTTTTCTGGAAATTTTCTACAGGAAGAAACATGAGTTGCGCCGATTCATCATACCACTCCAGATCTGGGAGTTTCCCATCTTGGTGGAGCAGGCCAAGGCGGTCGAGCAGTTGGAGATGGGGGCCAGCAGAGTGGCCCGACAGTAGAAGACTACTCCAGATTCCAGATCTTAGAAGAAACCTTATACCAGACCGCAGTCTTCATCTAGGAAGCTACAATGCTATAACTATGGCTGGGAGCATCTCAGGAGGGACAACCCTAAACCCTCTGGCAGCTCAGGCGGGAGCAATAGCACTGGTAAATGCTACGTTTATGATCAGACTGGACATTTTGCACACTAGTGCCCTAATAAGAAACCAGTTGGAGGTGAACCAACTAAGAAACTAGTTAGAGATCGACCTAGAACACTGGGGCGTGTGTTTGCCCTGACGACCACCGAGGCTACACAATTAGGTAACTTGGTGCAACTTTCATGTTTATTGTTTAACCATGAGGTTGTAGTGTTGTTTGATTTAGGAGCCACCCATTCATTCGTGTGCAATGAATGCATGAGGAGGCTCGGACTTGTGATGCGAGAGCTAGGGTGTGAACTGATAGTTACGACACCAACTTCTGGCGAGGTATCCACCTCTTCTATATGTGTGGGATGTCCTATGGAGGTGGCAGGCCAAAGGTTCAAGGTGAATCTCATCTGCTTGCCAATGAAGGGTCTTGACGTAATTCTGGGTATGGACTAGCTGTCGGTCTACCACATTGTTATTGATTGCGGACAACGCAGCGTGGTATTCCTAGAGGCAGTTGGTTTGGAGTTGATCTCGGCTCAAAGGGCGATAGGTGAACTGAAAGCTGGAGCTACCTGTTTTATGATAGTGGCTCAAACAGAGAAGAGCACAGCAGAGAAAATTAGTATGATTCTAGTAGTGGAGGAGTATGCGAACGCATTCCCATACGAGATACCAAAATAGCCACCGAGCAGGGATGTGGATTTCATCCCTAGAGTTGGCTCAGTATCCATGGCACCGTATCGGATGGCGCCACCGAGTTGGCAGAGTTAAAGAGGTAGATTGAAGACCTACTTGAGAAGAAATTTATCAGACCGAGTGCGTCACCATGGGGAGCACCGGTATTGCTAGTGAATAAAAAGGATGGCAGCTCCAAATTGTGTATTGATTACCGGCACTTGAATAAGTTAACAATAAAGAATAAGTATCCACTGTCAAGGATTGATGATCTATTGGATCAACTGAGGGGAGCCGCAATGTTCTCTAAGATTGACTTGAGGTCTGGATATCATCAGATCTTGGTCAAGCCGGAGGATGTGCAGAAGACGGCTTTCAAGTCACGCTACAAGCATTATGAGTATGTGGTGATGTTGTTCGGGGTGACAAATGCTCCTGCTATATTCATGGATTACATGAACAGGATATTTCGACTGTACTTGGATCAGTTTATTGTCCTATCTAATACTATATACAATTCTGAACTAATAAAAGGAAACTTTTTCTATTAAATAATCTATCTGACCCAATTCAATTCAAACTTTTTTTAGTACAAAAAGAATAAATGATAACATGTCAATTAAAGAGAATTTTGAACGTTGAAAAAATAAATTAGAAATAAAAAAATTTCTCTCACTTTTTTCTTATCACCTTCCGCTCCTCTTTCCTATCAACGTCTTTTTTTCTTCTCACTTCTTTCTCTCTTTCTCTCTCTTCTTCTCACGTCTTTCTCACTCACATACATCATAGACTCTTCATCTTCTTCTCTATCTTCCTGTTTTCTCTATTTTTCTCATACGCTCACAACACCTCTTCATCTTCAGACTTCTCTTTTTTGATTCTTTGTCTAACTTCTTCAGATCTGTAGTTATTTTTGTGGTATCTTTGTTTTCTTCATTCTTTTCAATTGAATGAAATGAGTAGATCTGAAGATATCATTTTTTTACCCAGATCTGAAGATGTTGTATCTCTGTTTTCCTTTGTGTTTTCACCTTTTTCAAGCAAACAACTCATATTCTTCTTATATTTATTCATATCTAACTTTTTTTTGCGTTGATGGTATTTTTCTTTTGCCTACAGGCATCAAATGAAGAGTTTAAATAAGTCGAAGATGGGTCACTACGACATATCGTTTTTTTACCCAGATTTCTTTTTTTTCAGCTTACTCAAGCAAATAGCTCATATTCTTCTTATATTTACTTTGATCTAAAATCTGAATATTTTTTTATGTTTTTTTCTTTGATAAATAATTTTTTTTCTCGGAGATGGATGAGAAATTTGAAGAACACAATAAAGGTTGAACCTTTGAAGTTTTCACTCTTTCATGACACATTAAAGGTACGAAAGTTTTTGAATCTGACAGATCTTTTCTTCTTCTCTAAAATGTGAATTCTTTTTTTATGTTTTTTTTTTCTCTAATGAATAATTTTTTTCTCGGAGATGAATGAAAAATTTGAAGAGCACAATAAAGGTTGAATCTTTGAAGCTTTCACTCTCTCACGACGTCACTAAAGGTACAAAAGTTATTGAATCTGGTAGATCTTTTCTTCTTCTATAAAATATAAATATTTTTTTTCTATATTTTTTTCTCTGATGAATAAATTTTTTCTTAGAGATGGGTGAAAATTTTGAAGAACACCATAAAGGTTGAATCTTTGAAGTTTTCTCTCTTTCACGACGACATTAAAGGTACGAAAGTAGTTGAATCTAGCAGATATTTTCTTCTTCTCTAAAATATGAATGCTTTTTTATGTTTTTTCTCTCATGAATAAATTTTTTCTTGAAGATGGATGAAAAATTTGAAGAACACAATAAAGGTTGAATCTTTGAAGCTTTCATTCTTTCACGACGACATTAAAGGTACGAAAGTTGTTGAATCTGGCGAATCTTTCCTTCTTCTCTAAAATTTAAATGCTTTTTTAGGTTTTTTTCTCTGATGAATAAATGTTTTCTGGAGATAGATGAAAAATTTGAAGAACACAATAAAGATTGAAGCTTTCATTCTTTGAAGACGACAATAAAGATACGTATTTTTTGACTCTGTGAGATATTTTCTTCTTCTTTAAGACCTGGATACTTTTTGTTATTTGATAAATGAAGTTTGTTTGGACAATGGATAAACTCTTTGATGTTGATTCTTCTTCTATCAAAGTACTTTAGGACATTTTTTTCCTCTATTCAAACACTTTAACAATATTTTTTTGTATCTTTTCACTACCATTTTAGGTCTTTTGTTTTCATTTCTTTGATTGTTTTAACTGTATTTCTTCTTCTTCTTTGTTGTGTTCTTTTTTCTTTTTTATTTTTTTGGTGAACTTGATGTTATTCATGTTGTTCATATGGGTTGTTATTGTCATTGAAGGTAATTAATTATAAGTATGTGTACCTTTTGTATATTTAATAAGTTTAAATGTAATTATTTAATTCTTCATTTTTCATTTCTTTAATAATATTGGATTTATTTTACATTTATAATTATATACTTGTTACATCGTCTTCTTTACCAATTCTCTTGCAAACATATACATATATGAATGGACACGGTAGTGCACCAAGTCTATTAGCTGCAAAGTCCAAAGATGATTTCATTATAGTTTATTTATAAGAAAATGTACGTATTTTACTATAATAATTATTTTTGGTCAAATAAGTAGTTTGATATTTGTCCTTATGCATTACAAAAATAGTTTATAATTGAAATTAAAGTATAAAATAATTTTTTTATGACTTGGTTCAAATATTTGGATGATTATTGAATTTTTGTATGTTTTAAGTAACTTTTGCATCTTCCAAGACATACTAAAGTGTGAAAAGATAACAACAGATCTCTTGCAGCACACCTCTTGCATCTTCCAAGACATACCAAGACATGTTACAGTTAATAATTTCCAACACCTTCAATGCTCTCTTGTGATCTTCTCACACCAATTTTTTAATATTTAGGATTATTATTTAATTATTTTATGAGTTGTATTTTACTATTTTAATTTTAATATAAGAAATATAATTATTAATATTTTGTGATATATTATTTTATTATTTGTTTATTTCATTGTATGGTTATTTAATATTTAATATTTGTTATTTAATATTTAATAATAATGTATAATAATATATTACATGATTCAATTTAACTTAATTTAATTTAATTATGTGTAAACACTTTTTCTGGATTCAATAATGATATATGCAAAGTATTGATGTATGTAATAGAGATGTATATCGAAAAGTATGTTCAATCTTTTAAAATCCTATGGAACATTTGAGATTAGAAGTTATCACTACAAGTAATGTGAAGTAAATATTTTTTTCAATATCAAAAGGACATACTTATTTTTTTCAATAATATTTTTTAGTATACTAATAATCATGATGATAATAATAATAATAATAACAATAATAACAACAACTATTGATAACAAAAATTGCAATATTAACAAATAAACATATATTTATACTTATCAATGTCATTGGTGATTGAAGATTTATTTTTCTTATATAATTAGTTAATCTTTATTATATAATTATTTAAATATAAATATTGAGTTTCAAATTTCTTTGACTTATATATTGATAAACATTCTCTATAAAGTGGTTAAGTCAAATTTCTTTAATTAATTTTGGCAAAATTCAAAATTCAGTTTTTGATATTTTAATAAACTAAAAAGTTTGTTTATTGTTTGTTTTTTATTTATTTATTTTGACTTAGCTTCTTCAATAAGCATCGTACAACTTCCAACACTATTACAGTCTTAGTTATTAATTATTAAAGCAAAGTGTTCATGTTCTTGAAATGATTACTGAGTTTCTCTTCTTTCTCTTTAGGATTTGAAATGAGCATTTTGTATTATTTGGTGACTACAAATTTTAATGTTTTATTTATTTTCATTTAGGCATTTTTATTTTAATTTTTTTATCAAAATTATTAATTGAATTTGTAATTCAGTAATTCAAAAGTCTAACTTTAATTTATATTAACAACTGAAAAGTCCAATTACATGTCTAACCCTCACATCTTGGTAAGTGTAGTCTACATTTAATTGTTATGTTGACTCATTCCTTCTTCATGCTTTGGAGGAAGGCATAGATATTTTTCTCAACGTTGAGTGTAACAAAATTAACATCAACATCAAAGTTCTTTACAATAAGTTATAATTGAAAAATGTGATTTTTTTTCCACATTATAAAAATATGTGTTTGAAAAACATTGTTAGTTACGTTTTAATATTTATTTTATTTTATGTTAATGAGCGGATTATAAAAATATTACTTTTAAATATATTGCTTACGTAGTTATTCGCTAAATGGTTACTTTGATTTAATAAACAATTTAAGATTTATTATATATCCTTTAGGTGCAGTTTAAATAAAAAAAAATAGTTTATACACTGCAAATAATAATACTATTAAATTTTATAACAAAAAAAAATAATATAAAATTTTAAGAATTTTAAGAACATTATAATTTCCCAACAATGTTAATGAACATAATATAATGAAAATTAATTAATAATTGGGACTTTAAATCTATTTTCACCAAGCATTAATTCACACAACATTAGTTATCACTAGAAGGAATTCATCTTTTATTGTCTCAATGCACTGCAGCATATCAAATCAACATGCAAATCCACAATAAACAAGAAAACTTTGCATATTCAAAATACATTGATATTATTTATTATGAAGACCAACGGTTTTGTAGGACCTAATGCCTATTTTGAAATTCTCAAATCATACAGTTTTTTGTCAAAGTGCCAATGAAAAAGGTTTCACATTCTAAAACTTCTTTGTCTTAGCACTAGAATGTAATAAACAATAAAATTTTTCTTTCTACAAAATATCTGCATTGGATGGACATTCTAAAATAATAAAATTTATTATTTTTTGTAAATCTATCATCTTAGCATTTGTTTTTTCATCTTTCACAAATTCACAAATACATAATGTGCCATTTTCGTTGTATTGTTGTCCTTCAGCATTTCTATTTTTTTTTCTTCCTCATTTCGTGTAAGATCTGAAATACTATATGCGACAATGATGTTAGTAAAAGTTTAGTCGATGTTGCCAACTTTCAAAATAAAAAAAAATGAAATTTCAATGATGTTACCAAATTTTCCTTCTAGCCACGGTAATAGAAACCTACTTTGCTTCTTAAAAAAGGCCATAAAAATAATTCTTGCAAAATTTGAACTACCTTCTTCAATAATAAAGACCTACTTTCCATCTTTCCAAAAAAATTAATTCAGCATGCCAACAATGAAAAAAAAATTAACCTCCTTCCAACACTACTCCTACAAAGTTTTTTGTTTTCCAACACTACTACAAAGAACTTTTCACTTTCCTCTCTCAACACTTACCTTCTCACCGATCAAAGTCTTTTTTTTTGTCTTCCAACACTTAACTTTTCATCTTCTTCTTTCAACAAAGCAATTAGTATTTTGGGTTTTAGTGTCTCAATGCACTACGAACACACGTCTTCAATTATGTCAGCATCAATTATCAACATGACCAATTATGCTTTGTGGAACTCAATGCACCGCCAAATTTTGATATGTCGCCAAATTCAAAGTTTTAATTTAATTTGTCTTTTTAATTTTAGGTGACTTCTCCAGTAAGTGTTGTAAAGTTGTCATAGTTACTTACTACTTCAAATCACCATTACTTTATTTTATCTTTCTATATAACATCATTACATTATTTTATTTTTATTTTTTTAATTTAATTTTCTTATTCAAATATTTAGCTACTTTCTTCAAAAAGCTTTGGTAATTTTTAAAATGACCTTCGAATTCTTACTTTTCTAAAGTTTTAATGGCTAACCAAAAAGATTTTTAATTTAAGAGCATTATAAAGATAAGTAGGTTTTATAATCATGTCAATTAGTTGATGTAATGTTATTATTATGTTATTATATATGTTTAATAAATTTAATAAAAGTTTTGGAAACTGAAACGGTAGTTTTGTTTAATTAATTTTACTTCCGAAAAATTTCTTCTTTGATTGTTAACAATGAGGTAACCTTAATGGTATGCCGAAGATATACTAGAAGAGGAATTTAATGCCGAAAATGAGGTATTAATTCATTTTTGTTATAATTTTGTTTCATTCCATTTTTTTTTATAAAAATTAACTTTTCTCAATATTTTTTTTTTGTTATATATTCACGTATATGGACTTCAAAATTAAAGCACAAAGGAAATTAATAAAGAAATGAATAATTCTGATTTTAAGCTAACTAATATTGTGTGGCGTAGATAAAACTTTTGTGTTTGGGTCCAATATAGATACGTCCAATATTCAAGCAACACCTAAGGTAATTTTGGAAAATTTTGAACAAAAGATTAAATTTATGTTAAGTTAGGATTTGAAAAATACATTAGTAGTTATTTTATGACTTCAAATGTATATTTTTTCTTACATTAAATAAATTTTTAAAAATTTTAGAATTCCTATCTTATTTTTGTCTCTTTTCTGAAAAACTGAATTTTTATTATATTAGGTTCCTAAAAAATAAATATCTCATTTATAATTTTTATTTTAAGAACTTTAGATATTTAAAAAAGAAGTCATCATTTTTATATAATTTAAATTATACAAGTTTTTTACTAAAAGTATAACGTATAAATTTTTAAAAAGTCAAATTATATAGTTTTATTTAATTTTTTTAATTTACATAATGGTTACACATGTAATCATAATTCTTAATATAAATTTTTAATTACATAACATTAAAGTATTATATGGTAAGAAAAATTTCTTAATACATATTCAGGTGTTATGTTACAAATGAATTATAACATTCTAAAATTGTTAATATCAATTATCAATACAATAGATGTTGTATACCAAAAATAAACAATTTTTTTATGATCATTTTATAAGTTTTAATACAACACTATAACTTTTCATACATGATTATTGTAAGGCCCATTTATTTTCTGCCTAAATCTTTAAGGGCTGCCCCAAAGTTGGTTGGGCCTAGGGCTGACCCAAAAAGGAAACCAGACCCTAAGTCTGTCCTAGTCTAATCCATTCATTTCATTCCGCAGAAAACACAGCCGTCAAGTCCTAACTTCTTCCCTAGAGCTCTGCTAGGGTTTAACCCAAATCTCGATCCAGTGAGCTAAGTTCATCTTCTTGATTCGTGTAAGTACTCTGCGACTCATACATCCCTTTTCCGTTCGTTGTTCACTTTTCTAGCTAGGGTTTCGTTGTGAGCTTGTGTTAAGACTCGTTCCACTTTTTTGTTCCAGCTCGCTCATCCGTTCTTGGAACTGTTGTGTCCCACTGTTGGAGTTGAACCCTCTTTCTAGCTAGTTCCAAGTAAGGGAAGCTAGGATTCATGTTTTAATTCACTTTTTGCATGCTTTCGGTTCTGTTTCATGTTCTGGTTATAGTGTATTGCTTATGATATTGTGAAAATGCATTGGGTGTTGTTGTGAATGAGTTCCTGGTTGAACACGCGTGGAACAGTGGGAGAGAACTAATATTCTCGCCCAAGCGAGCTCGTCTCGCCTAGGCGAAAATAGTAGGAACTCGCCAAATTTTTTGCTTGAGCGCTCGCCCAAGCGAGGGGCTATGTTTTCGAGCGACGAACTGTCTCACTCAGGCGAGACAACCTCGCCTAAGCGAGAGCTCGCAAAATCCTCCAGGGCCACTATTGCAGTCTCGCCTAAGCAAAAGTCTGCAGCTTGAGCGAGAGCACTCCTCTCGCCTGAGCGAGGGCTCCCAGCTTGAGTGAGACCTAGCTTGGGTTCTTGCTGTGCTTCGTTTCATGAATGTTGTTGGTTGTTTGATTGGCTGGTTCACTGATTTATTATATAAAGGGGGTGGATATGCATGTACTATGTATGTTATGGGTGGGAACTAATGAATTGGTAATGAGCTTG
>Ga0099823_1005648_pt1 | contig 12523 bp, 10 predicted proteins | sample CowpearedBW_FD_76831 | JGI IMG/M metagenome (GOLD analysis project Ga0099823, IMG submission 76831) | Root nodule microbial communities of legume samples collected from California, USA - Cow pea red BW | ecosystem: Host-associated > Plants > Roots > Nodule | place: USA: California | collected... | reverse complement strand
CATTTAAGTACTTGCAATTCCATACAATCAAGCACAACCCACAACCATAATTCTTACACCAAAATTCTCAAGAAAATTTATTATCACAAAACCAAAATCATTGCAGTAATGCGTGACACATTTTTCAAGCTACAGACATCTAATTGACAATCCAACTGGTCAAACCATAAAATAGCATGTTATGAACCACATGTCAAAATTGGAGCTCAATCCAACGGTTAATGAGTCCAGAAAGTCAATTTTACTAAAACTGCGCATATTAGAAAAACACACAGTCGCCTAGCGACCCAGGGCACTCGCCCAACGACCGTTCAATGCATCAGAATACGAGAAATAATGTCAAATATCACAGTTTCATGAATATTTGAACCCCTAACTCAGAAATATACCAAAAACTAGCGTTTTCCCCCAATCTTTTCTCATATTTCATAAAACATTAATCACATGAAATAGAAATAACGTGAAACCCTAGCTTCCCTTACCTGGAAAAGGACTAATATTGGACTTTGACTCTTAAGCCAACGAAACCAGTAGCTCCAAGGACAGATCTATGAACTGAAATAGTGGCACGACAAAGGAGATTGGATTCACACAGTGAATCTCGACATATATCACGAAAACAACTTAGAAAGACTAGGTTCGAGAACTAACTTACGTGAACAGGAGACAAAGGTTGAGATCACTTGAACTTGGGTAGATCTCCAAACCCTAGCAGAGGTTCTGTGGAGAGAAAATGGGTGAGTTAGGGCACTAATTTTTCATAATGACTTGCAATTGAGGGACCTTGGCTGCTTTAGGGGCCTTGGCACCCTATGGGCCAGCCCTTTAGGCCCAACAATGTGGCAGCCCTTAACATTAGGGCACTCAATAAAAGTGGGCCTTACAGAAAACATATAATATATATTCAAAAACATAATAAGAAATCAAAAGCAAAATTAAGAAAAATTAAAACAGATTAATAAACAATTCAAGTTATGGGTCATAACACACCCTTTTGATTTGAGGTCAAATTCTCTTCAAAAGGGATGGGATGATGACAACCATCCCAAGGGCTTACAACATGGACCAATGGCTAGACCCCAGTTTAGTTTTCCTTATTTTTAAATAAATAAATATATGTAGAATTGTAAGGTTTTATGTTTTAGGCCTTGTATTTTTGGGCCATTATTATCTTTAATTTAGATCTTTCGTTGCGTTTATGTTCGAGATTTGGGAAAGTCTAATAGAGAACACCCTCACGAATACCTCCAAATCTTGAACAAGAAAGGCAGTAGAAGAACTAAAATCAAACTTTCCCAAGTTCTAATTGGAACTTGGAAGATTCTCAAATTTAAGCAAGTCCTAGTTGTTTAATCCCAAATTTGGGGAACTTTAAATGCACAAAGACATAGCTTAAGAAAGCATCATCAATTGATGCATTATCAAAGTTTAATGTACAAGGGTGGCATGCCTCTATATGTAAGGGAGAAAGGCAATCTCATATACATAAAATCAACAATGTGGGGCTAAAGAAGCTCTAGTTGTCAAAAGCTCTAGCCCTACATCGAAAGAAATAAATCTTCATCAAGGGTTTATAAGCTTTAGCTCTAGGGAAAGGTCATCTCCAATGTGTCTGGCCATGGTAGGCTTCGTAAGCTAATAACTTTGGGGCTATTGAATGCATCACTAGTTAGGCTAACTTGGCTTCAACTCTTTTTATGCTTGAAATGACCAGGAGTCCCACATCGAACAAGCAAGCATTTACTCAAAGGTTTATAAGTACTTTCTTCATGGATGACAGTAAGACATGTGCATCCAAGCTCAAATGACTTGTTCAGTTGTGAACTTTATTGGTTCTTTCTTAGAGGCTAATCTACGTGCTGAAGAAAGATAATTGTTCTTCAGCTTAGTCTAACAAGAGACGTGTGTAGGTGGGTGCTCTTGCAAGAGAGCTGGCTGGTGCAGATCCTGATCAAATGGGCTTGAAAGTGTAGACCCAAGAAGGATGCGTTGATATTGGGCTACTGAAATGGATTGCTAGCCTCTATTCCAATGATAAGTAAACACGGGAGTTGTTTGTTGGAGAAGTTGAGTTTGACGGGTTCTTCTGGCCCACAAAAATTACATAGAAGTTGAAAACAAGATAAAGACAATAATGTATTCCTCTCTCTTAGGTTCTAACTTATTTTCTTTCTCTTCTAACTTTCTCAACTCTTGGTTTATAAGTATAAGTTTCTCTTTTCTTCTGTTCTTCTTGGTAATTCTATTTTCTTCTTTTCTAACATTGAACCATTAATGAATTAAATTAATCAATTAGACCAATTATATATATTAAATCTCAATATTGTTCAATCCAATTTGTATTTACATATCAAATCAAGATTCTGTCAATTTCTATTTTCAGTTTTAAAATAAAAAATGCAATTTGATATCACAAAGGGCAAAGCCAAAATTAGAAAAGGGAACAACAAACTCATAACAAGTAATGATTGATGCAAAACTCAATTCGACTTTTGATTCCATGAATTGATCTTCAATGATTTATCTCACAATTGATGAAGAACAAAAGAAGTAGCAAAGGAGAAGTTGAAGAGACAAAAATAAAAATAGAGAGAAAAAGACAAAATGGGGGAAAATAAAACTTTCAAATTTGGCAAATGATTTTTGTCTTATATAGGCTTAAAAATGAAGTAAATGTGAGTCTAAGCATGGCCCTAACTAGGTCTATAAGCTATATTAACACAAATGTTTGATGATTTGGTTCTTGAAGATTTGATGAAGATACATGAAGCTATTGCATTTGGACGTGATGAAGCTACGATGAATTTATGAGGATATGAAGACTTGAAGATTCTCATGTTGATCAAGCTTGGAATGTGTGCTGAATTTGAATTTCACCTAAAGAACACAAAGCTCAAAGATTGGTGCTCATAATGTATACCATTTCGTAGTGTATAAATGTGTAGGGTTTGGTTTGGTAGTGTATAACAAGTTAAATGGTTTGCTGCAGTAGTTTTACGAGAAATCAATTGAATTATTTTTTAATCAGCTGATTTCACTTAAGTTAAGTGAAATCAATAGATTGAATGGAAAAATCAACCTATTGAATATGCTAACAGATTGACTATAAGTTATGTTTTCCTAAAGAGAGAGTCAACACTTGCCATTTTGAGCACGAAATCATTCTAAATTCTAGGAAAAACTCTCTCTAGATCATACAGAAGTGCAGCCTTTGGTGATTGATCTTTGATATTTCTTGGAGCAATTTTTCTTGCTTTAGGAACTTGGAGAAAAAGGTTTGGTTGGCTAGGGATAGCCTTCATTCATGTTTGATATTTCTCAGGTTTTTTAGTGATACCTAGTGGTTTTCCAAGTTTGCAAGTGGGATCTTGTTGTGCTTGTTAAGATTCTTGTAGGATTCAAGGGTCATGGTTTGTATTTTAACTTATTTTGAAACTATAATCATGTGGATTGTGTAAATATTTTGAAATAGTGTAGGTTATGCTTGGGTTGCCTTGACAAATTAGATGTCCTTGGGCTTGACTTTATCCCTTCTCTCTTGATTTGTGCTTTAAAAGTTTCAAGAATTTTGAGTATACAACATGTTGTACCTGTTTTTAATTGATTCAAACTGTGCAGTCCATTAGTAATTGTATTCTCATATCGTGGTTGATCTGATTCAATTTTAAGGTGTTTTAAGTTTTCAAAAGCAACCAAAGTTTTAATAAGCCAATTCAACCCCCCCCCCTTCTTGGCTAATTACCTATTTCAAAACTCACAAGCTCAGTTACAAAAATTTAAGTTAATAGATACAAAATCTAATCTATATGGGTTCATTTATAAAATGCCATCAAATTTGCTTCAATTTCTAAAAATTGTAGAAAGTAGTAAAGAATTTCAAATCCAAAAAAACCATATATCAATTTTGAAGCTCTAGAAATGTAGAATCCAATGCAATTGAAATCAACCAAAAATAATATTTAAAAACAAATTATGATCAAAACGGTAAGTAAAGGTACGATGAGCTCAAAATACAAAATTAAAACAAATATATACAATGAACTTGATTTACTATTAAAAGGAAATGACTTTAAGAACTGAAAATAAGAAATATGGAAAATGAAATCATTTCACAATAAGACTATAAATGTGTGTACAAAATATGTTATCATTGATTTGTTAAGGAAAAGTTATTTGTTACCAACCATTTTTTTATAATTAAATTCTTCTAATAATAAAATATAATATTCAAATAATAATAGTTATTGGATATGTTGTGTGATCTTACATTGTTGAACCATCTATAGACAATATTTGACTTTAAGTATCTCATAGATCCATTTGTGTCCAGTGTCTATCTTTTGTAACTCAATTGTATGTTGCTAACTATTACTAGATGGTTATTCTATTAATTAAGACATTATGTTATTTTATTAGTGTTAGTTACATCATTACTAATCTATATATAATATGGTTTTACCAACATTTAAAGAGTTTGAAACATTTTAACATTGTAATGTTTAATTTGATCTTTGTTGTTTAAGTGTGTGATACTCTTTGTGAGTCACTACATTTGGTTCTTTTGTGTTCATAAAAAAATAATTAGTAGATATATCATTGTTTATCTTTATGTCATGTGTTTAGTCTTTCCTTTACACGTTTTTCTTCTTGAGATACTAAATCATTGAGTACTCTATATGTGCTCCTATGTGTGAACTTCTTGATCTGATACCTACAAACTAGTATCATAGCTCTAGATAGGTCCCTTTTGTTTGGTTATTTCATCGTGAAGAGAATCTTTAAGAAGACATTTAAGAAACTTTCAACATTATCAAGGTTGACAAGAAAGAACAACTTCAACCTTTAATGTTAATAAGTTGGGTTCAATGTACATATTTGCTTTAATTTTTGTAGATGTTTCTTTTCTAAGTTTAACTGCATTCAAAACGGATATATGGTTTTCTATATTTGAAGTTCTCTATTATTTTTTATTATTCCTAGAAGTTGAGGTAGATTTATTGATTTTTTATAAACACTTGCAAATTCAATTTTCTTTATATTAGCTTAGATTTTTGTAACTGGACTTATGGATCTAATTAGAGTCGTCATATAAACTCATATTTACTTCAGATTTTAGAGCATATATGATAGCCTCCTCCTCAAGCTAGGTTGGGCCAAACTGGTGACTATGGTGGATGGTGGATTCGCGAAAGCTTGGTGTTGAGAGAAAATGACTCTCGATTTTGGTGATTTAATGGTTGGATGAAGGTTGCTTGTGGAGCTCTAAGAGAGGTTAGGCCAACTCTAGAGAAAGGGGTGTTAGACCTCTTGGGATGCTCTAGCAAGTGACTAAGAGAATAAGTATGGCTTAAAAATAATTTTGGCAGCATAACATTATCATTTACAATGTCAAAAATACATGGAGGAGACACCTCTATTTATAGAGCAAGGTGTCTCCAAAATGGTCTAAAACCCTAAAGTGGTAACATGCACCAAAATCCTAAAAATGCTATCTTGGTGAATGAGAGTTTGAAATGTGGTAATCCTCACTCTCATAAAATAAATCACTCATGTGTTGCCATGTGGGAAGCTACTTTATGAAAAGCCTCTCCAATAGGTCAATGACACATGGGCACTACTTATGTAAGACAACTCTTCACTAAGAGCTTGCCATGTGGCACATGTGGAATGTCCTTCCTAGGCTAACTTGATTAACATAATTAAACATCAAAGAGTTCTTAAGTAGGCACATATGATGCTCCCTAACTAACAAAGATTGTTTTTAAAACCCTATACTACTTGGCCCTTAATACAAGGCTTAAAAGAAACCTACACTACTTGGCCTTTTAATACAAGGCCTAAATATTCCTAATCTACTAAATATACTCCATTATGGCCTAAAAGAAAAGAGCTTTGCTTCACCTTACAAAGATGAATCTATCTCTTCATGAAAATGCTTGGCCATGCTAGGCGGTATGCATCAATGTATATAGCCTAAATATGTGAAAATAAATACATAAAACATATGCTTCATTTTATGTTTTCAACAATTGCCTCTCATCTCTTTTCTATCTTTTCTCTCAAACTTTTGTTTTGACTATTCCTTTTTTTCCTTTAATTTTTTTCTTGTTCATCCATGGAGAACTAATTCCTAAGGATCAATTAAAAAAATCAAGGCCAAAATAGTCAGATTGATTTGTGATTTGATCCTTTAACTCTCCATGTTCGTTCTTCTCCTCTCTAATATCAAAATTTTTGTAATTACAATTTGTTTTCTTGATTTTAGAAATCAAATTAGAAATCAATTAAATCTTGATTTGATAATTAGATATGGATTAAATTGACTAATACTTTTTGGACCATCTGTCCCTGTCCCTTAGGGAATGCAGCCTAGTGCGATGACATGAATACTTAATTAGGTCAAATTAGCTTAACCACCCATAATGAAAGGTAACCACAATTTAGAAAACTTACCCTAATTACCAAGTAATTAGGGTTGGTAAACCAAAGCCCAATTAGATAAGGCCTATAAACTCTACTATAAAATGGTATGCTTCACGAAGTATTTTTTTTACGTCACTATTCAAAACTCAAGCCTCTGACTAACTTAAGCATTGATGTATCTTATACAAGCACCTCCCTCTTGTGTTCTGAGGCTGGAGATCAAATGCCCTCAGAGAGCAGACTTTTGAGACTAGGAGGGTATTGTGGGAGACTCTGCAGGATATATATATTGTCCCTGTAAGAACACTTTTATTTTATTCATATAACTGATTTTATTGATTAATTGAATAAGGTAATTGTTAAAACTTGGATCTGAATATTTAGAGAACTATAATAAGAAGAATTGCTTGGTTCTTAAATATGTGAATTGAAATAATCATCATCTTCTACTTTTGATTTTTAATTTTCATCAATTTGTTATACATTTTTCAATTTAGAGAACTCCTAAATTAACTTATATAAGAAGAATATTAAAGATTGAATACCTTCAATCTATGTCCTTTAAAAATTAACCTAGGTTGTGCTCTATATGAAAATGCTAGAAAAATAATTTAAAACCTTTTGTTTCAAGATTACATTAAGATTACATTGAATATAACAAACAAACACTTAAGCCTTGGAATGAATGAGAGATACCAAAGTACCTTCATAGGAAGGCCATCTATTTTCCTCACATGATTTTTACCTTGATCTTTCTCTTTTTTTTTTTGTAATGTGATAATCCATACTTGGGAAATTTTCTTTTCAACCATTCAAATTATTTATTATATAATATGCAATCATTAGAACATGCATGTATCTGTTTATACTCCATATCCATCAAACAAAGTACCTTGTTTACCTCATAATTATGATACTGCATTTCCTTCTAGAAGCATGTCCTTCAACAACACAAGCAATTATATAAAGCTTTTATCAGTTTATGCACTGATTGCCTTCAAATCCATCAACCTTTACACAACTAAAAATCGTATGAGCTAAGTTAAATAAGGATACAGAGAAGTATCTATATTGTTGGAAAAAATTTCATATACATGCGCTTGAGCAACAAATTCTGCTCTAATATCATGGATCATGCCCACCAGATGGTCTTCCTTAAATTGATCATCCATGGTGGAATCAATAAAATCTTAAGTTTTCAAACTCTTGGGAAATATAATAATTCATCATGTCATGTTCATATTGTATAATTTTGAAGAAAGTCGTCACACGGAAGGTTCTCCTTGATGTATATAACATTTTTTCTTCTCTAATTCAAATAATTAATTCAAGAACACCTAAACTTTACTATTTTTACCACTATTGTGTGCATTACGTAGCTCAAATTGTATAAACTCTTGTACTTCTCTCTCATTTGCATCATCAGTGCATGCTAAATCAATCCAATCCCGATCCATATCCATATTTTGTAATTATCATTAGCATTTAAATGTTGTCTAAATGCATTTGAATCTCACCTTTTTATTCAAAGTGTGATCATATCCTACTCAAGAATCATACAAGTGTGTCATATTGTTGTGATAAAATGGCGGTATAAGAAAGTCACCTTTGAAATACTAGTGGGTAGGAATGTTTCCACTTAAGGGAGAGTGTACCAATGTAAGGAATCAACCTCAAAGGAAAAGTTATTAAGAATCCAAGTGCGTCTAAATCTCACATTGAGTAGAGATGAGAAAGTTGAACGCCTTATAAGGAATAAGACCTAAAGTCATTGTCTTAAGATTTTGGGTTAGTAGTGTCAATCATTAATGTGAATTAATCTCTAGTCTCATTGATGTTGTATCTTCTGAGTAAATTTTTCCCTCAAAAAGCCCATCAAATGTCTCTTTTCAACTAATTTTTTCGGTGAAAGGACTCTATATTTTACAATTTGTATTTTTTTTTTGTCTTTTTTCATCAATTTCTTCTTTAACCGAAGGTTTTTTTTTCTGATATATGTTATTATAGTAACACTCCTTTTAAGAGCTTTTTTATGAAATAATAACGTGAGATAATTAGTTTTACTTTTGTATTTTACGTGTTCTTTGTTTAATCATATGGAGAACATGTCTTTCATGCAAATCATAGTCCTAACATCAATAACGTTTGCAAATTCATCTATTCTCTTAGTCTAACTCCAAAAGCAAATTAAGTGTAAAGAATAAAATTGATATTTTATATTTTATTAGATATATGATATACTTTCTAATTGTATTTACTCTTTTCTATTTTGGATTTTGGTTGAACTGAGAATCTTTGATGAACAATTAAAATGTATAGTTGCACAATTGGTGAGAAAAGATGTGTGATATATTAGAAATGAGACCCATTAATTATACTATACAAAGATATTATCCTCAGTGCTAATTTATGAATATGCAAACATGTAAGTAGAGTTTTACTAAGTATATTGAATTTGTCCTTGAATGATAACTATCTAGTCTCATATAGCGATGACAAATAAACCCACCTCCGTGGGTATTGTCTGAACCCCTACCTGTTTTGACGGGAAATCCACATATTGACTGGGTATGAGTATGAGAAATCTCTAACCTTTTCAGTTGAGTATGGGGATAGGTATGGGAATATACATATCCACCCTATCCCCGTCCCCACACCCGTCATAATACCCGTCCCTACCATATCCCCATCCCCGTTTAAATTATTAAAATATTCATAGTCAATTATTAAATTATTACTACACACTTTCTCTTTTTTTATTGAAAAGGGAAGAAAATTAGAGTGCTACATAACCACATCAATGTCCCCCCATGATATCATCTTTCTTTCTCTTCTTTTATATCCATCTCACTTAACTAATTTGCATGACCACCACATGATACCATCATTTTCCATGGGTTTAAGTTAAGAGTGCAAACATAATTGGTGGAGACAAGAATAAAAAAGGAAGATTAGATGGGTCACCTTTTGTTAAGTTTGAGTGTTATTTATTATTATTATTATTATTATTATTATTATTATTATTATTATTATTATTATTAATCAATGTATTATTGCTAGATTTCAACTTCTTATTAAGGAAATACTCAAAACTAGTTTTGTTGTTGTGTTAGGTGTGACATTAAGATAGTAAGCTATCTAGATGTGAATGTTCCTTTCCAATGTTCTAGAGAGGAGGAGAATGGATTGATGGAGAGTAAGAAACCAAAAGGAAAAACACATAATAGAAACAATATAAACCAAGAAGAGTAAATGATGAGGCTCCTTCGTCGCGGTACTCGCCGGAAAGCTTCTCAAATTGGTGTTCTACCGATTGAAACTCGCGGAAGGCGAGGGAAAACGCAGCGGAAGACTCGGATATGGAGATTATGCACAGATCTCTCTGGTTTCTCACTGGTTTGGGGTAACCCGAAGAGGTAAGAACCTAATATAGGGTTTAGAGTGAGCTGATGAATGGTGGGAGTATTCTCAACCAAGTTAACATTCATCAAAGCTAATCGGTACAAAAGATTGGCCTGCGTTTTATAGGGGTAGAAAGGCAGTCGGAAATCAAACGGAAAAGAAAGAGAAGTTGTCTAACAAAGGATCCTAACGGCAAAGAGTTGGGGTAGAAACGTGAAACCCTAACGGAGGCATCTACAAGCAAACCTTAAGAAAAGAATCAGAGTTGCGTGATGTAGGTTTGAGCTTCTATGGTGCACGCTGTTTGGGCTGGTAGATTGAAATGGGAAGTGAGGCCGCGTGAAGAACCCTAGTGGCGCTCCAAGAGCGAGAGGAAGCAGGTGTTGGGTTCATTCTGCAAAATAACCAATTGACGAGAAACAAACGACTTGGACTGATCTTTAATTGGGCGGCTGAAGGACGCAGGGATCTCGGCCCAATGAAGAGACGTGATGTTGGCTGCAGCAGGATAATGCGTGAGGTATGAGAGAATTGAGTCCACGTGTGATTGAAAAATGTTGGCTGCAGATTGAAGGAATTTGAGACTTTGCTTGATGCAATTGGGTTGTTACGTGTAGGCCCAATTGTCGCTGCAAATAAAGAAAGCATTGGTTGTAGCGTAGAGGTGTGAAGGAAGATTGGGTCGTAGGCCCAATATCAATTGCCAGCTTGGAAAATGTCTACAATTAACAAAACAAACCAAATTAGAACAACTTTTATTTAATTAAAAATAAAAGAAATTAAAAGAAATTAAAAAGAATGGGCCTAAGCATTGGCCCAAAGCTATGAGCCTTAATGGGGTCACATCATCCCCTCCCTCTTGAAGAGGATCTGTCCTCAGATCAAAATGGTTATGGAAGGCTCACAGCAACCAAATTGATGGTTCCACCAGGATAAAAAATAAATATGCAATAGTCATCAAACAAAGTGGCATTAAAATCATAATGACCATGCAGTATAATTTCTTGGAAAATGTGTGAAAATGGACTGTTAAAGGTTGAAATAGGTGATATCCATCCCACTGCACACAAAGAATGTTTTGCACTTTGACTTAGATGATTTTTGAAAAGAATTTAAAGTCAAAGTGTATTTTGGCACAATATGTTAAGGAGGATGAAATAAGGGAAAGAGATGGAGAACAAAATGTTTGAGAAGAAAATAAAACAAAAGATTTAATGAAAAAGTGAGAAGAGTTTAGAGATGGGAGAACTCCCTTGAGAAATGGGATCTTCATGTAAGGAATTGGTGAAGGATTGATCACCAAATCCCTAATACTGAGTTCCTTTTGGTCTTTTGAAATGCTTTTTAACTCTACCACTTGAGATTGGATTTCAAGCTCACTCTCTTGTCTTATTTTCTCTCTTGCTTTAAATTCTTTTCTCTCATTCTCTTCTTTGGATTTTCTAAGAATCTCCTCTTTAGCCTTTTCTTCCTCATCTCTTTTCTTCCTCTCTTTTATCTCTTTTTCCTCTTGTTCTCTTTTAGCACAAATCTTCTCAAACTCTTCCCTTTCTCTCTTCTTTTCATACTCTCGAAGCTTTTTAAGTTTTACTTACTTTCTCTTATGTTTTCTCTTTTTCTTTGTGAACTCAAGAGCAAGTCCAAATTGTGCTTAAAATCTTTTTCTAGTCTAGAAAACTTAGCAATGTTTTGGATGAATGCATCCCCTATGTCAATGAAGTTTTCAATCCTAGCTTGTTGCTCTCTAATGATCCTAAATGAAGAGGGAATGAAATGTTTCCACATGCATGCTTTCAATGCATAAAATGTATTAATGCATGATTCTTTCCCCTTTTTCACTCTATACTACCTCTCTTACCACCACTCAGATGCACGTCCTACAAACCTAGATGTAACATGCCTAAGAATGTCTATATGACTATATTTACTAAACAATGGTTACACCAATTTTTCAGTATCCCACATCCAATCTCTAAATGATATTGGTCCTATATCTTCCCCAAAGAATGGAAGTCACGATGAATGTTATGATGAAAATCATTACTATTATGCCTACTTAAATGCACACTACTATCCTTATCTAAATACACACGGCTAGAAGAAGAAAAACTCATTTTCAAATGCTTTTGAAACACTTTTATCAAAACAATTTTTTTTCTACAAAGAGAAAATAATGGGAAAAATTTTCTAGAGATACTCCTAGGAAAGGGAGGTGAGTCTCATGGACAAGCTTAGGAACCAAGCCTTTCCTAGCCAGAGATCTCTAAAATTCTTTCACAAAAATTCTCAAGAAAAATTCAAAGCAAACAGATTGTGAGAAACAAGTTTTTTTTCAAAGTGTGTGACTAATTGAAGACCTAAAGACCAAAAGAAGGTCAACTAGGTGTTAAACACATGGCACCTAGACATCACAGTAACCTAAAACATAAAAGCAAACACACAAGTGTGTGAACAAAACATGGACATTGAAAATATAACATCCCGTCCGGATATAACGAATTTAATAAAATAAGATAAAGTAATTAATTACATTTTGATTAATAATACTTCATTTCCCAAAAACATAGGAAATTTAACTCTTTATTACTTTACTAAGAAGTCCATAAATACAAAACTGCAAATGTAATCAAAATATTCCATGAGTCTTTACAATCCATTTCAAATAAAGTAAAGAAAACATTAAGAAAAAGATCCCATG
>Ga0099823_1005647_pt1 | contig 12523 bp, 13 predicted proteins | sample CowpearedBW_FD_76831 | JGI IMG/M metagenome (GOLD analysis project Ga0099823, IMG submission 76831) | Root nodule microbial communities of legume samples collected from California, USA - Cow pea red BW | ecosystem: Host-associated > Plants > Roots > Nodule | place: USA: California | collected... | reverse complement strand
ATCACATATATAAATCATACAAGATAAGTCATACACCCATCTTATTCAATCTATTTAGTTCTTGGCCAAGACCTTAACCCCAAGGCTTTATAGCCTTCAATCACACAAATGGTTAGCCTCGGACTCGGGAATATGATGCTCACACGAACCTGCCCGCTCGTGGTCCTGCCTCTACGAACCTTCTCGCTCGTAGTCCTGCTCTACGGACCTACCCGCCCGTAGTCCAACACATGTGATCCCCCAGCCCCGTACCTCCCCGCACGTGGCATCTCTCAAACGTGAGCACGAAACATACGAACCTACCTCGCTCGTATCCCCACGTGAGAGTAACTGGATATGAACCTCCCCGCTCATATCATCACGTGTTAACCACCATCCATGAACCTACCCGCTCATGGCACAACATCTCCCAATCCAAGTGTAGCATCATTGTCAATTAAAAGCAACGCACACAAGTCATAACCTGTAGTGCAATCGCTTGGCGCAACACCCAGCACCGCTAGGCGACACAGGCCCAGACCGCCTGGCGATACCTGCCCGCCGCCAGGCGCCAGCGCCCTTCCAGCGCCACTGTATTTCAAACACTGCTTGGCGGTGCACACCCTTGCTGCCAGGCGCCACGCGATGCAGATATCCTCCCTGCTGTTCCTATCGCCTGGCAGCACCAGCAGGCTGCCAGGTGCCACACCAGAAGTCCTGCATTGTTGGTTTTTGGCACCCTCTTTGGTCTATCTCATAACTTGATTACTTCCAAGAGCTTCACACTCCCACCTTTATCAGGACTTTACACAAATTTCCCAGCCATACCTTATTCAATTCTATTATTCATAACTTTTACCTTAACCTCATGTAGTCTCAACAATTAATTCCCAAACTCTCCATCCAAGTATAATAGCTCAATCAAATTACCCAATTCATCCCCTTTGACGTACCCCAATCAAAGATGAAAATCAATCACCAATCTCGACTATCTAAGGCTCATAACCGAGTAGTTGCTTACCTCTATTAATATTCAATGTCAAACAACTCCAATTCTCATGCTTACTAACTTGCTACCTCACTTCACACTGTTGTCCTCATTATTTGACTCATCAGCCCCATCCAATTATAACTCTCACTTTCAAGGTAATTCCACACTTCCTACACCACATTCTTATATCATATTATTCATTCTCACACCAACGTTTTCATTTTTTAATTGTCATCCATGAATTTCAATTTCACTCTCTTATTTGGTACACTATATATGGCACAATCCACTTCCTATCCCTCTAAATTTCTTTCACTCAAGCTACCTTTCTTCCCTAACCACTTACTCATAATTTCCCTTGCCCCACTGCACCAGACTTTTCAATTCATCAGGGCTCTCTCTCCCTCTCTCGTAGTGACCCACAGCACAACACCCAATTTGGGACTGCCAAACGTCATCGCCTGGCGGCCAACACGGAGCCGCCAGGCGGCATATCAGAACCATGCCACACTGCACTTGTTTTTGCATACTCCCCGATTCCAATCCCACTCCTCTTCATTCCAGTAACCCTTTAGGCATTCATATTACATACGTAAATCAAAATTTGTGGTACTAATCCCCTCCTGAACATGATACCGATTAAAGATTTCATCACCAACATAACATGCAAAGAATCTGGAAACCTACCCTCACGTAAATAAAATCTTAAGGGTTATAATCACAATCTGAACTATAATCATCCTCAACAAAGCATTCACGTATAATTAAATATTCCCAATCGGTTAATTATCCCAATGGAACTCTGCACGCAAAAATCCAAGAAAATAACACCAAACAACCACAAACATCAAGAACCGCCTGGCGAAATGCATTCCACCGCCAAGCAACTCAAACTCAAAAACCCAGCACGTTCAACACTGATGTGCCGCCTGGCGGCACATGCATGCACGCCAGGCGGTTTCTGGGCAGATTCCCAGAATTCCGTAGAAGCATCACAATTCAACAGAGAAAATCATACGATTCGATTCATATCATTACAGGACATTATGCACGAATTAAAAACATAAAAAACAACTCCTCTTACCTGAAATTCCCACTCCAAATTGAGATTCTCACTCTCTTTGCACACCTTCTTCCCTTTGCTAAAAAGAAGCACTTCAACTCTTCTCTCCCTAGCCTCTTTCACAAACCAGAATCACCCCCTTTCACTCTCAGAACTGTTTGCACTTTCCCCATTCATGCCAAAAGAAATTAGCAAAAAGAGGATGAATTTGTCCATAGCAAGGTTTAAACTCACAACCCTTAAATCACAAGGCAAGTGCATAACAAATTCAACTAATCATGTTTCGTGATAAAGCCTCTAATTCTAAGGTTATGTTATCATGTCCCACATCCAAATATAGAGCATAAAAATTCATAAATTAAATAACATAAAATGGCATACATAGGACTCGAACCCAAGTCCTCTCACACAACCAAGTACTCTAAACCACTTGAGCTAGTACTTTTCCAAGTCATAGCAATCTGCATTAAATGCTTTAAATGCTCCAATTACCCGCATTTATTAAATAATTATTTAATTAACTATTTAATTTTTTTGGGTCTTACAAAACCTGCATTTATTACATAATTATTTATTTAATCATTTAAATTCCTCGGGTCTTACACATGTTCACCTCTAATCATTCTTGCAGAAACTTTTGTGTCCAGTTTGGTAGTGTGATAGTGCATGTCTGTTATGACTCTAGTAAGCGTACCAAGTTGAGCAAGTAGTAACCGATAAGACCGAATATCCTTACCCAAGATACTCGTGTAATACTAGCCAATCGCACAATTAATAACTAATTTAAACTAAAGAATGAATCCATAATTTTGAGTTTCATGTAAGAAAGTAAATTTGTGCATAAACGATTAAAGATGAACTATGGGAGTTAAAGGCGCTCAAACAATGGAAGAGATTAGAAATGATATGAATTGGTACGTCGGGGTTAGAATTCACCTACTTTGCTTACTAGGATATAAAATTTTACATCCTCTACATCAATATGCTAATGTCAACTCACAAGTCTACTCAAACCCTAATTCCTTAGTCGAATGAGCTTAAGTTTCCTTATTAAGAGTCAATCCCTTGAACTCTTAATAAGCAAACCCACTTTATGCACTAGGGTTTAAGACAACCAATGGGTCAAGCCCCATTCCTAGATACAAGCTCCATTGAGTTTTCTTGTTCCAAATCAAGGTTTTAAAAGATATTTCCACACCCAATGAACCAAATATCGTGCAATGAATGGCCAAATCAAAGCAAGCATTAAGTGAAGAAACAAAAATATTAGCATTTAATGAAAGAGACACACATATATATATATATTCAAAACATTTGCAATTACACAAGAGTTTAGTGGCTACATCTAACCCCAACAAAAATGGGTTTAGCTCTCCATTGTCATGAAGAGCACAAGCTTACAAATGGAATAATGGAAGAGAACAAAGATATAGAGAGGAAGAAGGAGTTGTTGCCACAAGCCTTGCCAGAACTCCAAGCTCTACAAAAAATGTTTTCTCGTGCCTCCTACATCCAAATATGCCTTCCACTAAAGCAAACTAGAAGAAATAGGTTAAACTTGCCCAATCAACACAATTGTCACTCAACTCTATCCCCGCACCACTCAACGCTCAGCGCTAGCTAATTGGCGCTCAGAGCTCAAAAATGGGAACCAAATGGCGCTCAGTGTTGGATCTAGCGGTCAGTGCCTAGAAATATGAATTGAATGGCGTTGAGTGGTGACTTTGACGCTCAACGTTGGGATTTATGAACTGAATGGTGCTGAGCTTTGTCTTTTTGGCGCTCAACGCTGGATGCAAGGTTCAGATCTTCAAATTTGGTTTTTCTTCTTTCTTCTCTGGTGGACAATTTCTTTGGTTTGAGGCAAAAGCTTCCTATCACTAAATTAGACCCAAAAAATAGGGATTATTGGTATAATTAGATCAATGTAACCAAAAATGTATTTATTCACGAAAGCAAAGTAAAGATTAGGATTAAGTGGGTTAAAATCTCAAGAGGATTTGGTTCTGTTAACAAAAGATAGTTGGGATAATGGTAAAAATGTACATTATCAATGTCTAGAATGGTTATGGCTAAGAAAGACTTGGTATTTAAGCATATCCATTAATGACCCACATCTATTTCTTGGGAACCTACCTTGTGCACTTGTTCACAGTCTACCATTGTTGGATGGTGCATGACCGGATCTTGGAGGGGTGAACTACAATTATACAATCCCGAAATCGAGAACAACTTTAGGAGTCTAAGAAGATTGTAAAAAGGGTGCAAAATAGCAATTACAAAACCCAACTTGATTTAGGATTCTATACAAAGTTCCCTTTCTACTACACAAATATCTCAGATAGTTGCTAACCGAGAAAGAACTTTGAAGGAAGTCATTGCACAAGATATATCTCTTCAGCCGATCTATATCCAACTTCCTTAGCTAGAGGAAGGAGCTACGAGATTTGAAACGAAGTTTGGATTGATTCATCTCCTATAAAAATTTCATGGATTACTAGGTGAAGATCCCAACAAACATTTAAGGAAGTTCCACGTAGTATGCTCTACGATGAAGCGAATTAGGGAGCAAGAAAATTATGCCAAATTGGGTGCCTTTCCTTTCTCATCATGTAATGTAACAAAGGATTGGTTATACCTTCACTTGACTCCAATCACTACTTGGGCCGACTTAAAGAGAAGATTCTTAGAGAAATTCTTCCCAGTATCAAGGACAACTACAATCAGGAAAGAAATTAATGGTATTTGACAATCACAAGAGAAGTCTTTATATGATGAGAGAGATTCAACAAACTATGTGCCACTTACTCAAATCATCATATCAATGAGCAATTATTGATTCAATACTTCTATGAAGGACTGGTTCCTATGGAGAGAAACATGATTGATGAAACAAGTGGGGGCACTTTAATAGAAAAGACACTTACACCTGCTTTAGTCTTAATTTTCAACATCATAGAAATTCTCAATAATGCTCGAATGTTTGTTGGGTACGTGTTGGCAAGTGTACAAAATCGTACAAGTAATAGTGGACAAGTCCAGATATCGTATCCCACAAGCACTAATATGGTTTAAATTAATTGATTTCTTACTGATAAAGAATGAGAATAACAAAATATTTCTGAATTAGATAAAAATAAGTTTAGAATTAAATGTAAAGAATAAACATAAGTTGATACAATGAAACAAATAACTTGATTGAGGAAAATATAAGTAAAAAACTTCATCGGGATTGGTTTTCATAATTCCATTCAAAATGAAAACACTAACAATATATTTCTAATTCCTGACTTTAGCATTCAAACCACTATGTGACAAGCCCTAATGTTTTAGCGGCAAGTTTAAACTTTAATAAGAACCATAATGTCTTAGACCTCTCCTTAGTAAAAATTGGCATTAATCCTTAAGTTCAGATGTTAAGAATGACCAATGATGTACTCTATGTCTAGATGCATAATCAATTAGTTGCCTATTCTAGTCTAGGTTCTAATATCATGTCCAATCAATAATTTTATACAGTTAAGATCGAGAATAGAACATAAGAGTATGGAAAAGAAATCTATTGAATAATAGAAATCACAAAGAATTAAGTATACATTACACACAACCCCTATGAATGAGGGAGTTAGCTACTCCTAGACATATTGAACACAAGACTGATGTTCAAATTGATTTCCTCCAGTCTTCAGAATGTCTTTCTACCTTCAAGTGTAGAGATATCAAGTTTCTTTCTCCAAGTGTGTATTTTTTACCTATGTTAGCCCTCAATTTATAGACTTTCATAATTGGCCTAGGCATAAAATTTGGTACTTGAATAAATTGTAAGAGATTATCCTTGATATATATCTTTTAATCTTTGGAGATTCCATATCTTTCAATTATTTTTCAATTATTCTGACTTGTAATTTGAGTAACCAACTTTGTAGATAATTGATATTGTTGATTATTCTTGATTAATCAATATTTCACTTATTCTATTGATAATCTTTCCAAATCTCTGTTTTCCACTTATTTGCAAAATATATCTCCATCATTTATCTTTTCCACTTTTATTGAATAGAATATGAAATATCAAATAAAATTCAAAAATAAATTAAAATTAAGCGTAAAAATAAGTAAAATAAAAATATGATAATGCCAACTATCATAGGTCCATTCAATAAAACCAAACACGACAATAGAAATTTACAATTAAAGGTTGGAGAACAAATTGACCAAGCTGACATGTTTGGAACGACCGTTGGTATGAACCAACACACATATCGACCGCAATAACATTTACGTGTGATATGCACTTATGTAGATCATCCCACTGATTCATGCCCTTAACTTCAAGAGATACCAAACTCTCTAATAGAAATAGGTGCCAACATGTACCCTAGACAACACCAATTCATGTCATCAAAGTCACATAAGCCATATGATTCGTACTCGGCTACTTATAACCCTAGTTGGAGAGACCATCTAAATCTGAGATATGGTCCACCATAGAATCCACCACAAAGACCTCCATATCACCAAAAAAAAAAAAAGCCTTTTAACAACAAAAATACCTATAACCATCACAAAAGTATCAACCTTCCCCAATGAGACAACTTGCAAATCAACACCATGTGCCAATAAAGGAAATCCCAACAGGCACTACACATCATAAACAAGTACATGGTAACTTTGGGCCAACCTTGGAAGAATTGATGAAACAAATCAAACAAAAAGTTTCAAATGCATTTCCTTCACAACAAATTCAGAAGGTGATTAGGATAGGCCGCATGCAAAGTGGACTCTATGTCTTGAATTAGTTCAAGGAGCCAATAATTGCAGCCTCTAGTGTGGATTTATCTTCATTTTGTTTGTGCCTCTATTCCTTGTGTTCACGAGCCTTCATTCTATAGAGAGGTTGTTTGTGATCCACTTTGGCATAATGTTATGGTTGAGGAATTTACTACTCTACACTAGACTCATTCATAGGATCTAGTTCCATTGCCACCAGGAAAACATCCTAGTGGATCTCGTTACGTATACAAAATCAGATGGCTCAATTGAGAGGTATAAAGATAGACTTGTTGCTAAAGGATATATCCAAGAGTATGGCATAAATTATGAGGAAACATTTGCTCATATGGCAAAGATGACTACTGTTCGTACCTTGATTGTATCGCCTCTATTTATCAATGGAAGATTTTTCAAATGGATGTGAAGAATGCATTTTTCAATAAGTATCCACATGACGAAGTCTACATGATTCCACCACCAGGTGTCTCTCACAAATCTGGTGAAATTTGCAAATTTCAAAAAGTCTTTTATGGTCTTAAACAAACACCTCGTGCTTGGTTTCCGAAATTTTCTACATTAATTGTCTCTCTTGGTTTTGTTGTTAGTCATCATGATTCTGCATTATTTGTCAGGAAAACCAATGTAGGACGTATTTTGCTATCCTTATATGTTGATGATATAATTATTACTAGTGATGATTTTGATGAAATTGCATCTTTAAAAACTGCATTATACCATCATTTTGTTATGAAAGATTTGGGTGTACTGTGTTACCTTTTGGCCATTGAGGAAGCTTCTTCTACCAAAGTTTATCTTTTGTCCTAGTCCAAGTATATTGTTGACCTATTTGAGAGTGTTCAGCTTATTGACAACAAGATATTTATACCCCTATTAAGACAATTGTACGATATTCTCCATTAGATGGTGTTCCTTTGATTGATTCTACTTTATATCGAACTATTGTTGGTGTAAGACCCGAGAAAAATTAAATAAATAAATAAATATTTATTTAATAAATGCAACAACGGGAATCCTAAGTTAATTAATGTGGAGAGAGAAGACAAGGAGCAATTGTTCCTCAAGTGGTGGAGCGTGTAGACGTTGTTGAGAGGACTTGGGTTCAAATCTTGTGTATGTCATTAATATGCTTATATGCTTATTTAATGAATTCTGTGTTGTTTTTCTAGGTTGGTGATGAACCCACTTTTGCAATTGTGGTTGATTTTGATGACGCTATTTTTTAGATTTTTCGCGCAACAGGGACCGTCGGGCGTGGTTTCCTACTACTAGGCGCCAGGTCTTTGGTCTTGTTTCGTTGGCGGCAAAATCTAGTCGTTGGGCGACTACTATTTTTCTAGTCTGCGTAGTTTTCGTAAAACTGCGTTGCACGATTCATTAACCATCTGATTTAGGTGAAATTTTGACAGGTGGTCTATAATAGGTGGTTCTTTACTTTGAACGATGGGGATTTGAATTGGATTTCTGTAGCTAGAGGTATATGTAACTCATGATTGTTGGTTTAAATTCCCTAAGAGTATGATTAGTAATGGATGCTTAAGTGTGCTTAAGTGCTGGTATAGCCTTGGTTGCCCATGTATATATATAGATGTGTGATTGATGAGTATGTTTTGGTAGTACTTGTTGAGCCATGTTGAAAATATAAATCTATATATGTTAGCTTGAATGTATGATATTATAAGTGTGTGAGAAAGGCCACTATTGATGATACCACTATGATCGAGTGTTGCATGATCATTGATTTTTGGGCAAGTATGGGAACATGATAATCATACTTTAAATGTAATGGGATTGCGGGGGCATGCAAAATAAATATATAGCTTTGTTTGTGTCTTATGTGGTGTATGAGTTGTGTAATTGTGCAATTGTATCAATTCAACTATATGTGAGTTTAAATGTCTAAGTGTTGATGTTAATCTTAATTTGACATAAGGAATTAGTAAAAAGGGGGTTCCTATAGTTACTGATTGAGGTAAGACTTATGCTTTGTATGAATAAATGAGTTATGTGCTTGTTGCCTTATTATTTCATAATTTAATATGAGCATGGTTTACTCTTGGGTTCAAATTGAATGTTGACGTTGATTTAAGATGTGAGCATATGTGAATTTATAAAGGGATGAATGTGTACTTATACTTGAAAGATGCATATGTGTTTTGATGTTGTAATTTGGAGTATATGAATGTGTATTTTGACTTCTGGATGTTTGAGAATTGAATGGTTGGATGTTAGGAGCTGAATTAGAGTACCTAAAACTAATAGTGTCACATTACTGGTGTAGTGCCTAGCAGTGCAGAGTGGATCGCTAGGCGATAGTTGGAAACAGGGAAGTCTTGTGTGCTGTGGCACCCGACAATGATGTGGAACCGCCAAGCGGTTTGCACTGCCATTTTGTCTGGCAAAGCTTAGGCTGCGTCTAGCGATGGTGTAGTGGCAGGGTGCGTTTGTGATACGTTTTGCATGGCTTGTTATGGCTTGTTATGTTGGTCCTAGTCTGGGATATGCTTGGCCGTATCATAAGCGGGTAGGTTCGTGATTGGTGATGGAACACGTTGTTAATATGAGCGGGGAGGTTCATATTAGTGATACTTTCGTGTGAGGATATGAGCGGGAAGGTTCGTATGTTTTGTGTAACATCCCTAGGGAATATTACTTTTAAAATAAATATAATAAAATAAATAACAAATTATTAACTGTCAAATCTCATTTATAACAGTACTTTCCCAAAAACGCGGGAAAATTAAAACCATGGAATCGCATACATTACAATTATTCGCGATCAAAAATTTATTACAACCATAAAACAACTAAAATAGCTACTATTCAAAAACATGAAAAATATCAAAAGATCAAAGTCTTTAAATGCCCATATAGTCCCGCTCACTGAACTCAAGTGTCTCCTGGCTCACTTGTCAAATCATCTGCTCCCAGATAATAAGTTATCCGATCATCGCCACACACAAACAAATAGGGTGAGCTATGCACATATAAATATAAAATAAATATGACACCCATCCCAAGAAATAAATTTTACACAAATGTGTCAACTTCAAATTACCCATCCCTGATCTCATAGTCCTTCATGAGTCATATGCATGAAACTAGGTCTTGGGACTTTACTGTGCTCCCACAAAACTATCCCTTTCGTGGTCCAACCCTACGAGCCTATCCCGCTCATAATCCAGCCCCACAGACTCCTCTTCTGTAGTAAAACATCCAAGTCTTCCTAGCTTGGACCCTGGCACGCACGCAATCACTATACTATAGACTCCTCGCCCAATAGCAGCCAACGGGAATAAAACTATTCCTTGCCCGTCATGCGTCCGACGCATGTAATCACCATACTAAGGACTCCTCGCCTCTTAGTAGCCGACGGGAACTAACCTGTTCCATGCCCATCATGCGTCCCACCACCAAGCACATCCCAAACCCCTATTGGAGTTAATCCATCAAGCCCAAACACAAAGGTAAGTGAACTTAGTCCTTCAAGTCCACTAATCAAAGCAACAACAAATTTCACAGCAACCAAAACCGCCTGGCGCCACCTAGACTCCGCTAGGCGGAAACTGGAAGCCAACCGCCCAACGGCCAAACCCCTACTGCCTGGCACTAGCAGTCAAACAGGAGCTACGCTGCTCCGTCACCGCCTAGCAAAAACTTCCCTGCCGCCAAGCGCCCTGATGTCCAGTGGCCACTGCCACTGTTTGAGTTACCTATCGCCTGGCGGCTTGCCCCGTGCCGCCAGGCGCTATACCAGTAGCGCAATGCTACTGGTTTTTGGCATTTTCAACAGGTCTTAAGAGACCCCAAACATGCAATTCGTCTTTCACACATCAATCATAATATTTAAGACATAACACCACGACTAAATACAACAAATATAATTAACTCATGCCCAAATTAAATATTAACATCCTCTATCATGCTTTACCTTATTCATTTATAAAAACAATCAAGAGGTGGTCCTCATGATACCTAACTTTTGCAACTACACAATTTTGGACAATTCACAATACTCTATCATACTACAACTACACACCCAAATCGTGCCAATTCAATTTTATCATACACACCTACACTTCCTCTATTATTACCTTAAACATGCCCCCTATTCACAATGTACACCAAACCCCATTCTTACATAGTTCAATTTTCATATTACTCCCGCCACCATGTCTTAAATTGGGATTGCACCTATTCTTAATTAATAAAACCAACACTGCAGAAACCATTATGTCTGGAATATCTAATCCGCCCAACTCACACACATAATTTTCATAATTATCACTAAATGATATACACCCTAAAACATAGTTTATCGCACTCTACAACACGTTCTACAAGTACCCCAATCAACCACTCCTATAACGTGAATGCACCCCAAAACCACTTTTCTGCTGCTGATGGGTCGCCTGGCGGTAGCCTCAGTGCCGCCAGGTAGTGCGTGAAAAACTGGGTTCTGCCCAGGTTCCTCCCGCACCCAGCATAACTCTCTAACCACCCAACATCAATTTTTACCTTAAAACTGACATAATTTCGCATGCACACCACATCCAAGGTTCATAACCTATTCATATTAACATCAATCACATGCAACCAATACATTCCTCATAACCTTAGTTATGTCATTCATCCCCGATCACAACATAAACCCTAAATCCCAAATTCATACACAGTTCATAAAATCTTGTTCCACTTAGGCAGTTATAGATAACAAGTCACAAAACCAAGGATTTTCATATCATAAGAATCACTTCCCAGCATCCCCACATCATGAAACATCAAAATTCGAGAGAACTGGGCAGGCCAATTTCTGTCACCTGTCGGGCAGCACTTAGCCGCTAGGCGGTGCATAGCGGAAAACCCAAGAAATGGTTCTAGAGGCATAAGCCACCTGGCGGGCCTTCAACGCCGCCAGGCGGTTTCTGGAAATTTCCATAAACGCGACAGATTTCAACGAAATTCCAATTTTCACAGTCCATTTAATCCAGAATAGCACGAAAACATATACACAGGCAATCATATATAATCTCATTCTTTATATATTTATTGTTTTCTACGTATAATTGATAAACTTTTAAGTTTGAACCTAAATGAGATATTAAGATTCGTAATAGTTTATAAAATAAAATTTAAAACAAAAATTAAAAATGAAAACTTATGTACAAGAGACAAGCCAATAATTAAATATAATTATAATTAAATCAAAATGAAGAACTTTTAAAAAATTTGAAATACGTTAATTCATTTTAACTTAAATGTTTATTTTTTTATTTGTTCATGACATGTTTACTCTAACCGACTTAAAGTTGCTTGACTATTTATTTTTCCTTAGTTTGTATAAAGTTGGGATAACAGCGGTGCAGGGCGCGGGCATGGTGGGATGGGGTGAGGACGAGTTTTGTTATCCCACACTCATCTCCATAAAAAAAAATTAATCTCATATCTAAACTTAACGAGTATCAAATTTTTGTCTCATTCCCATCCCCATCGCGTAACAGGTATAATCTCGTACCCATACCCATACCCGTTTTCTTACTACTTCAATATTAACTTTAATTAATTTTCATAAAATTATAAAAAATTATGGTAAAGTAAACATAATATTATTAAATATTCAATATTAGGAGAATGATTGTTTCTTCGATATCAAATACTTTGAAATAAATTATAATTGTTTACATTTTAGATTATAATAT
>Ga0099823_1005635_pt1 | contig 12532 bp, 7 predicted proteins | sample CowpearedBW_FD_76831 | JGI IMG/M metagenome (GOLD analysis project Ga0099823, IMG submission 76831) | Root nodule microbial communities of legume samples collected from California, USA - Cow pea red BW | ecosystem: Host-associated > Plants > Roots > Nodule | place: USA: California | collected... | reverse complement strand
GTCATTTAGTATAAATGACCAACCATAAATCATATCTCATGCCAAGCTCATTACCAATTCATTAGTTCACACCCATAACATACATAGTACATGTATATCCACCCCCTTTTATGTGATAAATCATTGAACCAGCCAATCAACAACCAACAACATTCATGAAATAAAGATCAGCAAGAACCCAAGCTAGGTCTCGCTCAAGCCAGGAACCATCGCCCAGGCGAAAGAGTCCTTTCGCTCAGGCGACAAGCCCTCGCTTAGGTGAGACTGCCAATAGCAAGAGGTGTCAATTACGCGAGTTCTCGCTTAGGCGAGCCCCCCTCGCCTAAGCGAGACCATCCCTCGCCCAAAAGCGAAACCCTCCCTCGCCTGGGCTAAAAATGCAGCGAAAAGTCATGGTCTCCACACGATCTCGCTTAGGCGAGCCCCTCTCGCCTGAGCGAGACGTTGCCTCGCTCAAACAAGAGTTCTCCGCCTGAGCGAGAGCTCGAAGGTGAACCTGACTCATTTTCTGCAAGTCTTGCCTGGGCGAAGCAGGCTCGCTTGGGCGAGATCGTTAGTTTCTCGCCACTGTTTTCTTACATAGCCACACACACAAATTCCAACCAACATGCCAAAGCATTCCATGCATTCACAAAATCACACCAACCATAGAATCGTAAAAAAATAACAGCAAGACAAATAAAACTCAAACTACACAAGCAACCCTAGCTTCCCTTAGCTGGAAAAGGGCTAATATTGGACTTCGACTCTTAAGCCAGCGAAACGAGTAGCTCCAAGGACAGATCTATGAACTGGAACAGTGGCACGACAAATGAGATTGGATTCATACAGTGAGTCCCGACATAAACCACGAAAACAACTTAGAAACACTAGGTTCGAGAACTAACTTACGTGAACGAGAGACGGAGGTTGAGCTCACTTGAACTTGAGTAGATCTCCAAACCCTAGCAGAGGTTCTGTGGAAAGAAAATGGGTGAGTTAGGGCACTGATTTTTCAGAATGACTTGCAATTGAGGGACCTTGACTGCTTTAGGGGTCTTGGCACCCTATGGGTCAGCCCTTTAGGTCCAACAGTGTGGCATCTCTTAACAGTAGGATACTCAATAAAAGTGGGCCTTACATCTTGTATACATGTTATTTATTAGGATTTGTGAAGAGTTAATGCAAATAAGGTAACGTCCAGCAAAAATCCTACTCCACTCACGAAAATAGGAAGTTTTCATAGATTTACAAACTTCTGTAGAATGTTTGTATGAGACTCTAGTACCATTATTTTTCTTGTTAATGAAATTATTGAAAAATATGTTGAGTTTAAATGGGGCTTTGGAACAATATAATATTTTCATACAATTTTTTGTCATTTGAGGTTTAACTACTTTCATTAGTTATCACAATTATAATTTTTAATACGAGAAGCTCTTAATAATATTATTAGTAAAATTTGATTAGTCTTGGCACATTATATTTTGATATATAAATTATTTTAATTAAGCGATGATGTGAAAGTAAAATTTAACTGTATTCTACCATGTCTAGTTACAATTAAAATTTTTGATAAATTTTATCTCGTATAAGTTTTTTAATTAAAAGTCTTTATAACTAAAGCATTTTCTGGCATCTAAAAATAACTAGAAATTACTATGCCTCAATTATAAAAATATAACATATTTCCCCAAAAGGCAATTGATTAATTGCAATTTGCATCCTACGACATTACGCTAACATGAAAGAATGATATTCTCACATTTTTTTTTATTGATGATAACATATAACATAACATATAGGAAAACAATTATTTGGCAAACAAAAGTTTGATAAACTTTGAGAAAGGTGCTACTTGGCCGTAAATTTATTTATTATTTTATTGTGATAACATTTTTTACGGCGGCATCTAAAGCAAAGGAAATCTTCGTGAAACTTTCTCTTCTCAGTTTCACTTTTGAAGTTTTGCTCTCAACTCCCCGAGTCCCCTACCTTGCAGCATTGTGTTCATGGTTCTCCTTCTCCACACTTAATTCAACGCAAAATTTTCTCCATGTCTATGTCGTGCATTGGTTCCTTAGGGTTTGTTCTTGGTTCACTTCTCATCTTTTTCTTTTTGGATTTTGTTCTCTTTACCATGGTTCACTTCACCTTGCTTTTTCAAAAGTAAATGGGTTGTGTACATCTCCAAACTGTGCATTACAAAAGATGTGCCAAAAAATTGCTGAAAAATATATTAAATACTTAACTAACAAATGTTATCTCATTAAGTGACATACATCGTACATGATTTTGCACACGGATATTCGAGATGAAGGTGTCCAATTGATTTGAAAGTGCATATAACCAAGGACACATGTCTACCTTACTTTTTCAAAAGTGAGTGGATTATGGGCATCTTCAAACTGTGCACTACAGAAAATGTGCAAAAAATTTACTTATATATTGAATACTTAACTAACAAAGGTTGTTTGATTAAGTGGCAAACATTGTACATGATTTTGTACAATCAGGATCTCAAGGTGTCCAATTAATTTGAAACTGCATATGACCAAGGATACATGTCCACCTTTCCTTTGGCACTGAATTAAGTATGGAGGAGGAAAACCATGGACACAATACTACAAGATTGGAGACGCAAGAAGTGGGGTGCAAAACTTAAAAAATGAAACTGAGGAGAAAGAGTTTCACGAAGATTTTCTTTACTTTTGAAATCACTATAAAAAATAATTATTATAATAAAATTATAAATAAATTTACTGTCGGGTAACTCCTTGGTCAAATTTTGTCAAACTTTTGTTTTTGAAAGAATTGTTTTCGTAACATATATTAATTTGTGGGATAAATTTTAGTTATTTGATTTAACGATATCTTTTATTAGTAACTTCTTTGCTTCACTCCGCATGACAATCAACTATTCACTTAATAAAAATAGTTCGAAACAGAGAACTAACAAAAAATAAATGAAGTTTAACCTAAATTTAATATTAATCAAATTAACCAACTTTTCTTTTTAAATTTCCTATAAATTAAATAGAAAAAAAATGTGCCCACGAGAAATCCTCTCAATTAAAATAAAATACCTACCACCACCGTTCACTCACCTACCACCACCAACCCTCCAATGGAGGCTCACAATTAAAGCTCATGTTCCACTGTTTCAACAATAAAAAACGTTTTCGGTTTACCATATATGTTTATTTTAACATAAAATTTATAAATAAAATTGACTTTTAACCTAAAAAGGGTAACTTGATGTTTAAACCCCAAACAAACAAACGCAACGTTCTTCTTCCTTAGCATCATTCTCTCCGCTCAATCCACTCTGTGTAAACCCTAATTCCACGATGTTGACTTCTGCATCATCCTCCATCTTCTTCTTAATCCCCACTCCAAAGCCCTCACATTCTTCTCGCTTCACCGTTCGGGCTCACTCCAAATCCCCCACTCTCCCCAACCTCAAAGCCCTCGCCGGCGCCGCAGTCTTCGCCGCCGTCGCCCTCCAATTCCCTTCCGCGCGCGCCTGTCCTCCGCCTCCGCCCCCTCTCCAAACCGACCACCGCCACGAAGAATCCCTCTCGCCGCTCTCAGACCTCCTCGAAACGAACGCCGAGGCCCTCGCCGCTCTCAAGTCCCTCCTCCAGCAGAAGCTCGAGCTCGGCGAGGACGACGAGGCGCTCGCCATCCTCAAGCGCCTAATCGCCGCGCAGCCGGATGCCGTCGAATGGAAGTTCCTCGCAGCGCGCCTCGCCGCCGAGATGGGCGACGCCGACGGTGCGCGTGCCTACTACGAGGAAGTTCTGGCTGCGAATCCACTCTCGTTCGAGGCGCTGTTCGAGAACGCGCTGCTGATGGACCGGTCAGGGGAAGGGGAGGCGGCTATACGGCGGCTGGAGGAGGCGCTGCGCGTGGCCGAGGAGGACAACAAGAAGAAGGAGGCGAGGGACGTGAGGCTCATCATTGCACAGATCATGTTTCTTCAGAAGAATGTGGATGAGGCGTTAGGGATTTATGATGAGCTCACGAAAGAGGATTCGAAGGATTTCAGGCCTTACTTCTGCAGAGGCATGATTTATAGCTTGCTTGATAGAAACGAGGAGGCGAAGGAGCAGTTTGCGAAGTACAGAGAGTTGAGTCCCAAGAAATTTGAGGTGGATGGGTATTTGAGAACCCCTTTGTCAAGGATGAAGCTGTTTAGCACCGATGAGAGCTGAAAAATTGTCAGTGATAATAATAGTAGCAATAAATTTGCGGCAACTGGAACAATAAAGATGGTAAACTGAGTTGGATTCTTTTGCTTCAGCTATGCTATATTGCATGCTATACCACTGTTGAATGATGGGTGGGTGTAAAACCTTGTATTTTTAGAGTAAATTAAAGAGAAATAAGGATTCTTATTATTGAATTCGGTTGCTGTTGAAACTGATGAACTTTACCAAGCGTTTGGAATGGCTTGGCTGTAACATTAATTTCATATTATTTCTGCTATCATTGGATTATTGTAGTAGTATCAGCAGCTATCACTGTTTTCTGATATTTATCAAGTTATTAAGTTTCTGATATTTAGACTTTTACATACCAAATGTTGGGTTTTGTGTTGTGTCTCCTATGGGATGGATACCTTCGTATTGATTTGGTGTTTCTGGAAGCTCAAAGGACTAGCTTTATCCGTCCATCAAAGATTCCAGCCACTATACGAACACTTCAGATTGGATTCCAAGCACACACATTGGTTTTGCTTCTGTGTTTATCAGAGTGAGTGACACATGGTGGATTATTATTTTAACTCCTGAGAATGAGTTTGAAATAAAAAGTGTGTTTGGAATTTTACATTCGTTTTCGGATGTGAAAGAATAAAAGTTATTCAAGTAGTTTTAGTTTGAATGTGATTATGAATGGGGTGTATCTTGATTTAAAGTGGAGTTAAGTATGCACGGCACGTTTATAGATGAAAAGTTGAAATTCATGTTTTTTCATGCAGGTTTAATCAAGCTCGTGTGTAGAAACTTATCCAACGCGGATGGATACAGTGGAAATCACTTCAAACATGGAACAACGGAAAAGGTTAGACTGAAGATTTTTCAAAAGCAACAATGTTATTTCTTTTGAAAAAATGTTGTTTGTCTTGAAAAAATTTCAGTTATGCAAGCATGCCACTAATAGCTTTTTGTTTTTAGTGGACGTTGGTCAGATTTGCCAGGGCACAAACAAAGACACTTTTAAGTCATTTCCTATTTTCACATCAAAACCAGAAATTTGCGGTAGCTTTGAACGAATTTTGGAATCGCCAAAGATCAAAACTTGCGGAAACTGGTTCTGATGGACATGGTTTGTCACATTTGCGGCAGACACGCGCATAAACTAGTGGGACTACGATTACTTTAACACGAGGCCTTCTGATTAAGAAATTAAAGTAGGAGTATATGAAAATATCCCCATTTCATAGAATTTAAAAAATGTTTTTAGAAATATGAAAATTTATCCACAAATTTTTTCCATCGTAAAATATGCTTGAATTGCATATGAAGTTGAAAAGAAACAAATATGCCTGATTTACTTTTACTACGAAAATGACCGGAAAATATGTGTAACTTCTACTTACATTCTGAGAAATGACAATGGATGATACGAGAAATAAAGTAAAAATTTCAGATGATTTATTTAGTCTAATAAATTTGAAGTGAGTAACTTTATTTTAACTCCATGAATTTAGAACCATATTTTCCAAATCAAAATATCAGAGTCAAAAAGGAAAATTGTTCTGACATCCCCGGCATTTTCCTTTAGCTGCGAAACACCGACTATACAATATAGTAATGGACTTTCTATTTTGTATGCTTCTTTACGTTAATCTCACTATTATATCAGTATCACATGCTGGAGATCTATATTTTTTTATTTGAGAAATTAGTTTTATTTTTCTTTTCGATTGAGAATACTCTAGGATGAAAAAAGAAAATCAATATTCAGTATGATATTTTTCTTTTCCTCGACTAATTTTGTGGAAGTTATACCAAAATTTCTTTAATTCTTTTCACATTACACGTATTTTTATAACTCAATACTGTAACTTATCTCTCTATTATTAAGTTAATTTAGACCAATTTAAAAATAGTGAGATAAAATATAATATTAAGCCTATTTTTATTATTTTTACATTAATATTTTAATATCAAGAAAATATTAACTTTTTTTACTCTTATATTTCTTATTTATGTAAACTCTCAAATGATTAGTTTCTATCTTTTATTGTATATTTAATCTTACAATTATTCACGTCTCTTTCTTGTTCTTAGTTTAAGTTATTTTAAAAAAAAATTTAATCTAGTTATAATGATATTTATTTTTTTCAGCAAATAAATTCAATTCTAGTATTATTATTTCCTTTTCTCGCAATTCTTTTATCAACCCTATTTATACACAAAAAAAATCCAGAATATGTATAATCTTTATATTCATGCTTGTTTAGAAAATCAAACTACTACTAAATAAAGAGACAAATATTTTTCTTGGAGTCTAGTTATTTTATTGAAAACTATTAATAAATTTAAGTTGTTGTAAACAATTTTCATTTTACTCAAATGGAAAATAATTAAAATTGTTAGTATATATAAAGAGATTACACAATTTGTATTTGTTTTTGGTTGAATAAAACTTAATTCAAATTTTCATCAAAACACAACTTAAGAATATCCAACAATAAGTCTGTTGTCTTTATGTGAATCAGAATGTTATTTTTGAGATCATTTGAACACCTAAGTTGAAAGGTCCTTATTAAGAAAAATCTTCTAAATGGTAGATTTTTTATGACATGATTGCTTGTGATATCATGAAGAAACCTAGTCCTAGTTATGAGGTTTGAATTCACCAAAAACTGTAAAAGTTTTTCCTTTGGCTTTATCTGACATAAGAGCCTCTCAATTTACACTTTTTATAGAATTTAGTAACAATTTCTTTTGTGATAGGTGAGGTGTTTTGGATGAAGATATCTTAAATTGCTTTGTGACCATGTTGAGGACAAACAAGTGTGTGGGAGTTCTTGCATTGGAAGTCAAATGTGAAATTTGTTATTAATAATGAAGTAAGTTGCTAGAGCATAATCTCAAAGGCAATAAGGGTATTATTTTTTTCATTACTTTTTGGTTCCTTTAGGCACCAAAGGCAAAGAGTTCTTTGTACAATAATTTAAATGATCCAAACATGCCAAACAATATAATTAACACACATTTAAATCATTGAATAAATAGAAGCAAAAGAATTACAAATAATCAACCTGCTATTGCTATTTGTCACTGCACTTCTTTATCATATGTTCTCAAATTTTCAAACTCTTGGTCTAAGTGCATGATGGTGTTGTCTGATAAAGAGAAGAGCATGTTCAATGATTAAGAAATGAACCACACAAACCTTTCGTAATTACCCGCTTTAAAATATAGGAAATCTACAATGTTCTACTTATAATTATGGAATGACTATTGTTTTCCCACTTATTTAACCCATTATCTATAAGAAAAATATGAAAATCATGATGGTATGTTGATAATTGCATGGACACGAAGATTTTTATTTGCATTAGTTTTAAAGAATAAAAAATACTTGTAATTCTAGATAAGAATTTACTTTGATTTTAATTTTAAAATTAGAATTAACTTTCATTATATTTTCTTTGGATTTTTAATTTAATACATCATTTAACAACCAATTTAGTGGTCAAAAGTTGTTAGTTACTATAATGACCAATTTAGATATCAATTTATAAAAGAAAAATTATTTGTTACTAAAATAGTCACTATTATGAATAAAAAAAATTATAATTGGTTGCTAAATTGATCACTAATTAAATAGAGACTAATTTAAAAATCAATTCCTTTGGTAGCAAAAACCTTAGTAGATAATGTTCAGTGACAAACTTCCTTTGGTAGCTAAATTTTAGAAACTAATTATAATTTTTTATTCATAATAGTGATTGTTTTAACAACCAATAATTTTTTATTTTGTAAATTAGTATCTAAATTGGTCACTATAGTGATTAACAACTTTTGGTCACTAAAATTGATTGGTATCGAATTTTTTTTATTTTCGCTCTACGCACATTAGGTTTTTCAAAGTCTCTCCACAAAGAGTTCTCAAATACTCAGATACTCAGATTTCTCTAACTTTTGTATTTTGTAAAGAGAACTCTCAACTTCATTTATAGAAACCACTTTCAAAATTAGGTTAAGAATATGAAAGGTCAAGTCATAATTGTCACCGAGTGATTATCAATTATTATAGTGCTTTTTCTCGAAAATCATTTTTTATCGAGATAATCAACTATCACTAAGAATAATCAATTATTCCAGTGAGTTTTGCAAATAAATAAAACTCTTTTAGTGGTTTGCTGCTTGGGTACTGCCTTTCGAATCTTGACATACTAATTTTACTATTTTAAATAAGATACATAACTTACAAGACTTCAACAATTAAACTCTTAAGTCTTCAATGTATCTCTTGAGTCTGATCATTCTTTAAGTCTTCAACATTTCTCCATGTATCATCATTAAGTCATCCACACTTCTCCATAAGTCATCATCATCATCATCAAAACTCTTTATTGAAGCAAGATGTCCTTCTTCTTCTTTTGTCAACATATGTCATATCATGTGAATCTTCTAATGTTTGTTTTTGTGTAAATTGTAGCTCAACATTTCATCTAGTGATTTTTCTTAGTTATTGGAGGCTACATAGTTTATACATATAATGGTAAAATCATCTACAATTAATTAGGCTATAATCATGAATAAGTCTAAAATTAAAATGAAAGTTTAAATGATTTAAAGTGCATTAATTGATTAAACACGCAAAGTGCAACACATTGGTCAAGTAGGCTCTAGAAAGGGGGATTGAATAGAGCCTCAAACATTTTTCGCTTATAATAAACTAAAACACTTTAAAAAAAAAAGAACAAACATAAAGAGAATTTTATACTATTTACCCAAACTCACGGGTTACATCTAACTTTCTCTTAACACACAACTTAAGAAGTTTCACTAATCAAATAAAAATTGATTACAAGTTAAAAAACATCTCCAGGTTACATAAGTAAGCAAACATCTTAAAGTTATCCTAAGTACATACCTTTCTTGGTTACAAGAGCACACAAACCTCTCCCATGCCTTCTTAATCTCCCCTTGCAAGTTAAAAACTCTCAATAATGTATAGAGAAGTTCTCAAAATATGAGAGCATTCCTAAAGCTACCAAGGTAAACTTCAAAAAGTAAAGAATATTACAATAGTTTTTCACATACCCACTGTTAATACAAACTAGATGATTATTGCAAACGTTATGAGCTAAATCTTTTGAATTTATTTCTTTTGATCTCTTGTTTTGTTTCAGTTGTTGTCTTTCTCTCTTACTTTTTTGTTTCATTCACTTCTCTAATTTTTTTCTTCAACTTCAATCCCTTTCCATAGTTGTAGAAATTGATGGTTGTTGAAGCTTTCTCAAAATGAATAATTTGATACTACATCAATGTGTATCAGCATCTTCACGTTCAATACTTCATGAGGAAAGTTCAGATGGAGTCTTCAAGATATTCTCCCTAGAAATTATTTTATCACAATATATATTCTTCTTAAGCTTTAATCTATACTTTCCATCTTGAGATCAAAGAGAACTTAGTATAGAAATATTTGATGAAAATTTCTCCAGCCTTAAAAAATTTTCATTGTTAAAAGAAACATTTTCAACAGATTAATATGAATATCACATTAGTAGCATAATGAAATAAGATCAAATATAAGATCAGACAAATCAAATAATGTTAGTCTCCTATAAGTGCAAATAGAATATTTCTATATATAGAGATAAAATGTTTCTTGACACTTAAATCAATTTTAATTTCAAGGTATATGATTTGTTTATGAAATCTTTTGTTTTAGATTTAATTTTCTAGATATATTTTGATTGTTGCAACTTGTTAATTTCATTTCTAAATTAAGAAAATCATAAATCATTAGAGCAAAAAAATAATTAAGATGTTGACAACAAAATACGTCAAATGAGGTCTCATAGTCGTCTAATAAGATATACTAGTGAGTTGTCTAATAAGTTCATAAGTTGTCTTTTGATCAGTACAAACTGTTAAATTGTATTATCCTTGACAAATATGTATGGTCTAATCTAATCAAAGACTAATAGTCTACTTTTCTGATATAACTTGGTAATAAGAGCTAATCGTCTTAAGGTGCACATATTCTGCAAAATTAAATATGCTAGTTGAATAAAAACATTTACTTTTACAACTTAATAATGTTTGTTATCAACAAAACTACTTAGAGTTTTCGTCCAATAGTATGTGTTGTGTTGTCTATTTCTAAAACAACACTTGAAATTATATTTCAAAACAATCATGTTATAACTTTGACTGGAAACACAAAAAAATGTGTAGTGATTTCATTAAATGATCATATTTTATTGCATATTTTCATGTTAATCTTTGTAGTATCAAAAAATTGACAATCCTTTTAGTTTTTGTCTTTGATCAATGCAAATCAATTATTACACCAAATCTACATTATTGAAAAAGTATTCACAATGCTTCTATGTGTTCTAAGTTTTAGTGGGAGAGCTATGACCTTTGTATTCTTACCTGTTAGAGTAAAGTTCAATAAACCTTTATTGATTTTGATTAACTATTGTTAAGAAAGAAGTTTGAACATGATTGTGCTTCATCTATAAAGTTTTTAAGTAGATCATATGAGATGCAAAGTGATTTGCCTAATAGTTGATATAGCACATGTGTTCTCTTGCTTTGTTCGATAATCAAAAATCTTATTAGACGATGTGTACACAGTCTTTAAGCTAACATTAAAACCTAAAAGAAAACTTTATGAGCTTATTTTACGTTATAGAGAACACTCTTATCTTCATGTCTATCAAGAAGATCTCACATAGCACACATCAATGTTAAAGATATATTCAAAGACGTGCTAAAGTGGCTTCATGCAAGAGCACATTCTGACATGTGTCATGTCAACTCTAGGAAGGTTATCCATATTGTGCAATCCTATGTTTACCCCATTTTGATTGAAAGCTCTTTGGCCAAGGTACGATAAGTCATGTCAATTATCATGATGTTGCTTAAAGAGGAGATATATCGGGAACATTTTATGCATCTTTACACTCATACACAAACAATTGATGGTTTGAAGATAAAGTTTTGAAGTAAAGTTTCTCAATTAGTAGAAAATTATGTACAACGAATCTTCTCAACTATACATAACAAGTAATTTTTCAAGTTAGAAAAAGTGATCCAAAGTTGTCGAAACACTACTAAATTCATTGCTCAAAGCCTTTCATGTCTTAAATTTCATAAGAACATTATTCATGTAGAAAACTAGTAGGGTGTTCAAACGTTTTATTCGTTGAAAAATATATTTCTTCTACCTAGTAATAAAAATTTTGTGATTTTTTATCACTCTCTTTCCTTACAAAACTCCATGATCAAAACTTTGATATCTTAGATGGTTCAATCCTTTGAATCCTATTAGACAGTCTAACATTGGTAGACCATTAAATGATTTTGATGATAACAAACTCTCTAAGTGTCTTTTATGTTTGAATGTGATTGATTTATTTAAACATTCTATTGTGTTTTTTTTGTGAAAACTAAAAGATATATTGTTTATGTTAAAGTCTCATAGTAGACTTTCTACTAGATTAATAGATGGTGCAATAGACTTCATAAGTGCTTAATGTGAAACTAAGTAACAAACAAGACGTGATCATAAAATATTTTATCAAAACAAAACTAAGTGTTTGAAATGATTTTTAGAAGAACAATGGTTTCATGATTTTCTCAATAAGGAAACTGATAAATATATGCAATTATACTTAATTGCAATTAATAATCATATTTGCAAATATTGTTTGAATTGTCTATCCTTAAGAAAAATCAAGAGAAAAATGCTTGGAAGAAGCAAATTATACATTTCCTTATCAAGCTCCAAGCCCATAGAGATGAAGATACATTTTGAAGCACTAAACAAAGATATTGCAAAATCAATAATTAGTTAATTCAAGCTACAACAATCATTTTCAAGAGGCTATATATAAAGAGTTCAAGTTGAAGAGAAAGAAACATTTGGTACAATCAATTTTTTTTTTAATTCTATACTATTCAAATAATGTTCTCTATGAGTGTGTGTAGGGATGCCAAAAAAATCCGTATCCGCGGGTATCCGTGGATAAAACTCGCAACAGGTAGGAAACGGATATTAAAAATGGATACCCGCTACCTGCTGGTACGAGTATTTTTAATACCCGCATGTTAATTGGGCGGGTATGGGTATCATAGTATCCGTACCCGTGGATACCCGTACCCGCTAAACTTTAATTTAGAAAAATACCCTTATATATATATATATTAGTAAAAAACATTATGAGTTTTCATTCAATAATGGTGGTCAGATTCTTACCCCACAACCGAGTAAATTACTTTCAGATACTGTGGAGGCATTGATGTGTCTCCAAGACTGGTTATGGACCAACATGGAAGGTAATGAAATT
>Ga0099823_1005631_pt1 | contig 12535 bp, 10 predicted proteins | sample CowpearedBW_FD_76831 | JGI IMG/M metagenome (GOLD analysis project Ga0099823, IMG submission 76831) | Root nodule microbial communities of legume samples collected from California, USA - Cow pea red BW | ecosystem: Host-associated > Plants > Roots > Nodule | place: USA: California | collected... | reverse complement strand
CACTCAAGGGGGAGTGTTATGAATTAATGATTGTCCATTGATTTGATACATTTACTCATATGATTCATTACTCTTTATGGTAAATATTTGTATTAACTAAGTTGATTTGTTTCCTTTATGGATAACATATTGTATCTATAAATAGGACTCTTCCTATGAATAATAATAGACAGATGAGTTGCTCCCTATTCTCTCATTCTCTATTCTCTCTTGTTTTTTCTCTTCTCTATTATCTATCGTCATTCTCTATGCTATTCACTTTATTTCATAACAATTCGCAGTTAAATAAGAAAGGTGTTTAAGTGGATCTTTTATTACCTCTTTCTACAATATACCTCGACTCGCCTAGGATGATACTAAACACTTATAAAAATCTCTTATTTTTAAAACACAACAACTTTTAATTCAAAGACATTCAGACTATAAATGATTAAGTTGTAAATGCAATAAACAAAATTTTCTGAGGGTTCAATGTAACATCCCATTTAATAGATAAATCTAATTAAATAAAACATCGCATAATTTATAATATCTAAAGAGCACGAGATTTAAAGTATAAATGATTTTATAGTCATCCAAATATACCAACAAGGAAACAGAGGCACTACACAATGCTAGAACAAAAATATAAGTTCATTTGTTGCCTAAAAGCTTGCTCATAGAGCAAGAGGTTACAAAACAACAAAAACTCTTCAAATGTGAGACTCAAGAGTGAGCCCAACTCCAACCCATAACCAACTACGCTGTAGCATTCCCATCGTCACTGTGATCACTAGGGGTTCCCATATCTGCTCACACCAAGGAATTGGTGATCATTGCAAAAAGGAAAACCGCACAAAAAGACATACACAAGCATGAAGGGTAAGCTAGAGTAGAAAAATCTTTATCATACAATTAAGCATGCAATTTAAAAGTCAGGAACACATCAATCAACCAAGCATGTGATAGCAAACAACAAGACTCTAAGACTCAATTTATCCGGATACATATAATATGTCGGATTCATCAAATGGTTACACTTGTGATGGCCTCTACTACTCTACAGAGCCATTGCCAATGAGTTTCACCCTACCACGCACAAGGTTAGCCTTCAAACATCTAAGGTCATTATCCTGCCAAAGAGTAGGACCTCCTGTTACTCTCACAACTTGAGTCAGTCCGCTCTACGTAAGACTAACTGACTCTTTAGAGTTTCAGGATACACTCCTTACTTGAATCCTTACCTAATTATATACACTATGGCACCACCATGAAATCTCACCAAGAGATTCATGGAATTACGTCCATCACATCCAACACCCCCATGAAATCTCACCAAGAGTTTCATGAAATTACGTCAAACTCATTCCACCGCCATGTCTCCTCAACCAACCACAATTTATCAAGCATAACAATCTCATGCAAATATTAAATCAACCAACCAACCAACCAACCATGAATCAAGAATTTATTCACACCAAACTCATCAACTCCGGTCCATACAATTAAATAATACATCCATATTCACATACTTCATGCTTTAAATAGGGCATTCCAATCAATCATGCAACCAACAACCCAAAACATGGAAAAGAACAATGTTAGAGCATGTTCATGCACCAGTCTCGCTCAAGCTACGGGCCCTTGGGGTCTTTCGCTCAAGCTACTAGCTCTCGCGAGTTCTCGCTTGGGCGAGATCTCCTCGCCTGAGCGAGACTACTCTTCACCCAAAAGTGAGATCACTTGCCTAAGCTACAACTGAAGTGAAGCACACCAGGCTCCCACGAATCCTCGCTTGGGCGAGACCTTCTCGCCTGAGCGAGATCACTCGTCGCTCAAATAGAAGCTAGTCGCCTAAGCGACAACTGCAGTAAAAACTTGAGGCAAACTTTTGTTATTCTCGCCTAGGCGAGACTTGCTCGCTTGAGCGAAAACAACAAGGTTTTTCCCTGCTCGCGCTTGCAAACCAGCCAACACATTCCAAAGCAAGCATCAATCATCCCCACAACACACAACATAGATCCAATACATTTCACACTCAATATAAAACGAAAACCAAACAAACAGTTTAAAAATATTTGAGTTCTAGCTTCCCTTACCTGGTAAACGCTAGCAAATCTGCATAAACACTCGAAGAAGAGCGCCATGAAATGTGGCAGCTTACGGATCTGGAAAAGCATGCAAGGAGAACGAAACTGAGATCCTAGCTAAGGTCAAAGCGGAACTAGAGCTTCAAAACAGAAGAGCAAACATGAAAAAGAATAAGGGTCTAGAGTTCTACTTACTCAGAAGTAGAGTTTGATTACCCAACGAAGGAACTGGTTGTGCCATAGCAGAGCTTTGTTGGAGAAAAGAGAGATTGAGAAAAGGAGTTGTTTTGCAAAATGAAAGCAGAATGCAAACAAAGAGGCTAGAAGGGGGTCTTTGGGGGCACCCAATGGGCTGGCCCTTAGGCCCAACATATGAGTCTAGGTCCTTAAATATTAAGGACAGAAAAAGTGGGCCTTACATTCAACGCACTTCGGCTTAGCCAATTTGCATAAATATTACCCATAAATAAATGTTTTCATACACCATGGTTTTACATAAAACATTTAGAGAAAATATTTAGAATAATACAACTTTAGAATATTTGTAAATGGATAGAATCTAAACTACTTTCTTTTTTTACCGAAATTTGTCGTGTGCTCTTTTGGACAGGTGGCAAGATCTAATTGGATTGGAGAATTTAATGTATGTTCTCGATGACTCGATGACTCGAATTGAATCCCTCGTTCTCCGGAGGGAGAAGATCCACATACAAAGACTATATGACGCTTAAGTGAGTAAGAGAGTAAGGATCCTTTTTAGAGATAATAAGTTTAAGTGATCGTTTTCAGAGTCCTTATTTCATGGAGGATACTATGTGTATTTATAGGGTCTCTCTAGGCCTTTAGCCCATATGATAATACGTCATATTAATAGTAGGACAATGATACTTTAACCCACTTTTTTTTGACCCACTTTTAACTCATCACTTCAATCAATATTTGATCATCACATCACATCACATCACTAAAAAGAATCATAATAGATGATCTAATGGTGATTGAAGTAGTGGGTTAAAAGTGAGTCAAAAAAGGTAGGTTAAAATATCATTATCCTTAATAGTATAACAACCTACCTCAAATAAGTATAATAACAATAATGTGATATATTACCTAAAATAAGTATAATAATAAGGCGATATATTACTTGATATACTAAATATTCTATTAATATTTAGTATAAAATAATATTAGGATGTAATATGTTAATATTTAGTATTAAGATGTGATCAAAATGCTGAAATTTTCATGACTATTGTTAATATATTGATATTTGAGGGTATTATGTGATCACGAGGCTAATTGGGCCTTATTGGGTTGCGCACCTATTAGGTCGGTTAGGTACATAAGCCCCTCCAGTTTCGGGAGTTTGATCAACGTATATGTCATGCTCACTTTAATCGAGCTTTGAATGGCTTATAATGTTTATTGTAGATGGATCGACCTTAAAGCTGAATTATCTGAGGTCATTCTTGACCATGCATGTGGCTTACCCAATCTGGGTTGTTGCCTTGTATTAGGCGTGATGACATCTTGTCAAATGAATTATATGCTGCCAGACTGGATAAAATTTAAGTGGGCTATGGAGTTGAGTAGAATTTGTCATGTGTTGTCGACTTGGGCATACTTTAGGACATGTTGTTGATCATGACAGGCTTCAGGATGTGTTGCCGATCATGGCATGCTTTAGGGCCTATTGCAGATCATGGCAATCTTTAGGATGTGTTGCCGATCATGGCAATCTTTAGGATGTGCTGCTGATCAAGGCATTCTTTAGGTCGTGCTGCCAATTATGGTAGTCTTTAAGACGTGTTGCTAATCATGGCAGTCTTTAGGACATGCTGCCAAGTTGGATAGGCTTTGGTATGTACTGCCCACGCCTAATTTGTATTGTTGTCTAGGTAACTCGGGTGCCATGTTTGGGAGCTTATGTTGTCGTCTACGTAACTCGTTTGCCACATTTCTGGGCTTTTGTTACTGTCTAAGTAACTCGATCGGTGCCTTGCTGCGGAGGGCTTAATGATTATCGTTACTAGTTTCAGTAACTCAGTGCCTCACTTTGGAGGGCTTTATGATTAAGGTGAATCTATAAGGAGTGCTTAATGTTACTAGTTCAAGTAACTTAGTGTCTCTCTTTAGAGGGCTTTGTGGTTAAGGTGCCTCACTCTAGAGGGCTTTTTGATTAAAGTGCCTCACTTTGGAGGGTTTTAATGTTACTAGTTCAAGTAACTCGATGCCTCTTTGGAGGGATTTTTCTTAAGGTGCCTCGCTCTCGCTCTGGAGGGCTTTATGTTACTAGTTTAAGTAAGTCAGTGCCTGTCTCTAGAGGGCTTTTTCTTAAGGTGGCTCGCTTTGGAGGGCTTTTTGTTTATAGTGTTGCACTCTTGAGAGCTTAATGTTACTAGTTCAAATAACTTAGTGCCTTTCTTTAGAGGGCTCTTTTATTACGGTGCCTCGCTCTATCAAGTTTTACAATAACTAATGTAAAAAATGTATGATTTTATACTGGTAAAGTAAAAAGTAGTTCTTTTTCCTATCATTTGTAAGTTCAATATTACATTTATATTTATATGGAAACCTTACAATCATTTTAGCAATTTTCTTAATACCAATGTAAAATGTGTGATCTATAGTAGAGGTGTCCCTTGTAAGAATGGTAAGTCTTTCAAAAATCTATACATGTCAAAGAAAGGCTTGGCGCATTGATTACTCCATAGAAGATGAGCTCTAACAAGTGTGAAAGATCTTCCTATTCGTATGCCGACGAAAAATCCTTTAAGAATTAGAAGTCTATTGACAATATTTAGTTACAATAAATTCATTGGAAGAAATAATGCATGCTTCTTGTTAGTGAAAAATGACAAGTGCACCGGTCACACATAATAAGTAATAAATATATCGTTTTCTCCACAGGGACTTGTGCAACACTTGACAAATCTCACAATTCACAACTCAAAGAGACAACAAAGCTCACAAAACATAAAGAAACTATTTTTGGTATGTTATCAAATAGTTGGTGTGCAACATAAATTTAACATAGATTATATACAATTATCAATACTAGATTTCATTCACTTTATTCTCATGCATTCACAAACATCTCAATTCCAATTTCATGTCAAAATCAACTCACAAGAATATTCAAATCCTATTCTTAGCGACTATGAGAGTCTATGATAACTCATCAAGTTTCAATTCCTTAAATCCTCAACAAGTGAAATCATACATTAAGTTCAAGAGTCTTAAGATTACTAATGAATCATGTTCTATCCCTAGATACAAGCTTCATTGGGCATTAAATTTTAGTTATAGGTTCAAAAGACATTTTCCAACACCTCAAGATCCACAAATCATGCATGGGTGGCTAAACCACAACAAGCATTAAGCATGAAAATCAAATACTAATATAGAAATGGAAAAGCATATGGATTAACATCACAAAATGCACAAGATTCAGTTTATTACATCTAATCTCAACACATAGGTTTAGCTCTCCATGGTGGATAACCTAGGTTTTACAAATTAGAAAGATAGGGAAGAAATGGAAACCAAAGAGAAGATGCAAGTTCTCTCCCAAGGTTCTTAGCAGCTGCTCCATGCTCCAATTGTGCCTCCCTTTCAGATCAACACCTCCAATTTGTAGATCCTCTCCCTCATCTACCCCAAAAGGGAGAAACACTATGGATGAAGATTGAAGACCCAAGGACTAGTGGGAGAGCTTCCTAGTACCCCAATCAACCTCCAAGGGCCTCTCTTAGTTGCTCTAGGTGAGGAGAAATTGTGGGAGGAAGAAAAGATGTTGAACCCTCACAAGAAAACATGTTTAAATACCCATTTTTGACCTATCAACATCGTCACCGCCAGACACCATCTCTGCACGGCTGGGCGTTATCAGTAAAGTCGCGAAACTGGCAACTCTTAAGATTGAGTTCCTAGCGGCACGTCTCCACCGCCCAGTGGCAAGTTTTACGAATTAAATGGCGCTCAACCCCATCTTTTCATCGCTCAACTTTGTTAGCGCTCAGCCTCACTTTCCATAGCTCAACCTTATGGCGCTCAGCCTCAGTTTCCATCACTCAGCCTTGTGTAGTTTGACAACATTTTGTATTTGAAGCATTGGGCGTGATTCCTTGGTGCCCAACGTGGGTATTTGGCTCAAAATCAAACTTTTGTTTTCCAAAATATGCTCCCTTGGGTTCTTGCTTGTTTACATCCACTAGGATTGCGCCCTATTCATTTATTTACACACTTAAAAGAGAGATTAGAGGTAAAACAAGCATAAAATAGTTAAAACACAAAATAATACAAAACACACTAAACTTGAGAATATAACAAGATAAAAGGTAGGAAATAGTTGATTTATTCGTGACAATAAACACACAAAAAGAGGTAAAAATTGACGTTATCACTCCTTAGCATAGTTTATAAAACTTTTCCTCTAGGCATTAGTCATCACTCACAAGCTATAGTGGTCTATTCTTAACTACTCCTCAATTCACATAACTAGTTCACTAGTTTTGGACGTGTAGAATGCTCTAAGAAAGACAATATCTTTTTTTCATTTTGAGCAACTAAAATGATTTCATGAAAAAGTTCATAAAGGTCTCAAATATTTTTATTAGTAAATTAATGAGTTACTCATGTACATGAGTCCACTTGATCTTTAAAAAGGTATTATCTTTTTTTTTTTCATTTCTATTGTTTTCAACTTATTCATTTGTACTATGTGGACACTAAAAGAAAATAAAACTCTTAAAAGGGGAAATTGATAGTAAAATTAAAGACAAGGACTTTTAACTTCAATTGCCAAAGTCAAGATGGAAAACAACATTAGGGAGAAAGGTGTTTCTTAGGGAAACTTGATTGTTACTTTTGATAGTAACAAAGATTATATTTTCAATTCAGGCATCATTAGCATTTACTTGTAGTCTTCCTCATTGATGACACTATTGTACGATTTTGGTCATTGTACAAGCCTCGTCGCACGCATATAAAAGATGTATAGATTGATATGAACCTTAATCTTATGAGCTTTTCTTCTTATACAAGTGTATCCTAACTAATGTCTTTTTTCATAGTGCATTCACTTGAGTAACATGGTCAAAGACAAACCAAAATGCTAGTAAAAAGAAGCTGGCATGGATGTCGTTCAAGGTTAGTTATTTTGGTTTAATTATAATTGTTTGTTTCTTTTTTATAGTTGTGTTGATACATTTGTAGTGTAATAGACAACCCAACTCGTATGACTGTAGTTATTATGTTATGGAATGGATGACAACCATTATTCGTGCTGGTATTCAAACAAATTAGAAGCAGGTAATAATTTACATTAGTCAAAGTACTTTAAATTTTGTCTTCTTATTTACTAATTGAAATTATTTTCTTTTGTTGCATTTCAACAATTCCCAACCACTGATTTCAGATTCAATTACATATGTTAGTATATTTTGTATGTAGAATACTTTGTACCTTGTACTTAAAATACTTTGTACATTAAGTATTTGCTCTAAAATAGAATTGCTATATATCCTATTCAGACTTTTGGTTGTATTTGGATATATTTTGTGTACTGTTTTGTTTCACGTTTTTAAATTTAGGTAGAGACAAAAAAAAAGTATTCTAAAAAAAGTGACTATAGGCTACAGTTTAACTTAAATCATAGTCTATGGTCGAGTATATATTATATTTTTATCCAAAATTGTAGCCTATACTTTTTTTAAAATATTTTGTATAAAGCTTTTAAGCTACAATTGTCTATCCAACCGTAGCCCATTCCCTTTGTTTTTTATTTTGAGGCTTAAATACCTATTTGGTCCTCATTTTCGTAGTGTTTATTGTTGATGGTCCTAATTTTTTCTAAATGTTTAAAATAATCCTTATTTTTGTAATTTGTGTTTAATTTGGTCCTTTTGTGTCACGCAATTTAAATGAGTAACGAAGCACTACACATATGGCATTGTTTGTATTAGGTCTTCCAATTTGTTTATTACAAGTACAATGAGGTGGAGAAACTAGGTTTAAATTAGGGATTTGGGGGAAAATCTAATTAGGGATTTGGGGAGCAGATTTTGCAATCAGAGGTCTACGATTGTTGGGCTCGTTCAGGCACCTAGGGAAGATTGTCATCATTCTCTTCATTTGGGATTTCGTTTTCAACTTTGCAGATTGTCATCATCGACGAGGTTAGTAATTTTGTCTTCATCGAACATTCGTAATGTGTGTGTTTTGTTTATATTGATGCTTACAAATACCTGATTGTTATACCTCCAAGGTTCTGCCTCTTTCTTATCAAACTTTTCTACAAAAATTTTGTCCTTTCCTTATAAATTGTATTCACTGACGCTATCATTGATGCAGGTTTTGGTCCAAATCTAGGTTTAGTGGTCGAGCCATATGTGACACACTTGTCAACAATATGAGTGAAGCTTTTAACAGTGTCATAGTGGATGCAAGAGGCAAACCAATTATTATCGTGCTCAAGGAAATTAAACTTTATTTGATGAAAAGGTGGGCTACCAAGAGGAAGAAGGTTACCACTTTTTGAAGGATCCATCTGCCCTAAGATCCTTGACATACTTGACCAAGAAAAATAGTTAACAAAGTATTGGATGCCAAGGTTAGGTTTTCTGTTTTTCCCACATTCCACTTATTTTTTATATTTATGTGTACTGATTAACACATTTATGCAGTTGGTCAGAAGACAAACTATTTGAAGTAAGGCACGTATCCATGGTTGGAGATAAGTACACAGTGAATGTGGATGCTCAACACTGCAGCTGCAGGAAATGACTTCTGATGGCTATCCTTTGCTGCCATGCTATTGCAGCAATGAACTTCATCAATATGAATGTTGAGGACTACATACAAATATGGTTTAGGAGGTCCATCTATGAATAAATTTATCAACCCATCATTTATCCAATTAATGGTGAGGTTCTGTGGGAAAGAACTCCCTACTCTGACGTCCACCCACCATATAAGAGAATCTTACCAGGAAGACCCAAGAAAAAGAGAAGGTTGAAAGAATGAGATTTAAGGAAGGATAACACCCAAATGAGCAAAGGTGGTCATAGAAAGAAATGTAGCATATGCCATCAGGTTGGGCATAACAAGAACAGTTGCCCACTTTGACCTGTGGATGAAATGAATACTGTAGTAGAAGTGGAGGCTAAGGAATTTGCACAACCTGCTGACCTTACTGACCAACCACCACCTACACAAGAAACAGAAGGACCTCGAAAAACTCAACCACTACAAAATGAAGTGGAGAATGAATCCACTCAAGCTCCGCAACTAGTGAATCAAAGTGAAGCACCAACACCAACAACACTAGTTAATGTGCAGTCATAGCCATCAACCATCAGGATGAAATTGTAGTTTAGGAGGCCATGCCCATGACTGCCTACATGCAATTTATTTTTTGGCATCAACATGCAATTTATTTTTTTGGCATTTCTGATGTATCTTTGGACAAACTTAGTAGGCCATTATAAGTATTTTAACTTTTACCAAACTTAGTTGAATTTCACTGTTGCCAGACATTGCCAAACATTAATGTACTGAATTTTATCCAATGTTCATCTATGTTATCCAATCTTTATTTACATTTATCCTGATGTACAAATAAGATTTTGATGAAGAGGACATAATCTTCCAATATTTTACACAATTTGTGACTAATATCAACATAACAACTGTAACGTCCTTGCCGAAAATTACTTATTAAAATAAATATGAATATAAATAAAATAACAACCTCATTTATTTATCATCAATTCCCAAAAAATGCGGGAAAATATAAATTTAGAAATCCAACGCGCCATTACAAATAAAAATGAGTCTCATCGTTCATATTACCAACAAAAGTGTCTAAAAATTAATACAATTAAATCCATTATGCAACATAGTAACTAGTAATAAATCCTTGAGATATCCCCACTTCGTCTCTAAGCGTGTGCCTGCTCACCTGCATCAACATATGCTCTCATGTAGCAAGTTACATGATCATCACCACACACACAAATAGGGTGAGCTCATTTAAATAAAATCAACAATATAATATTAAATACCATATTAACAAATGTAAACCCGGGTTAGTACACATTCCCCTTTTCTTTTTACTACTTCACTTCCAACACTTGCCTTTAGACGTCTATCATTTCTATACCCTTTAGGTGAGAACAATGATCGATCTTCGCTGTACAAGTGTCTACTCGCCCCTCCGACTACAGGCCACCACCTGATAGTCCACACGTGGGAATAACCTTGCCACAACATCTCACCGTGACACCGAGTGGAGCTCCCCGAAACAAACATAAAGTTTGTAGCTGTTCCAAACTACCAAATCTCTATCAGAATACTCTGAAGAGGGCAATCACCCGAACCTCGTCGTACGAGCCACAACTCGCACACTCCACTCGACTTCCTAAACCACCAGGCTACAACCTAGAGTGGTCACGTGTTATTCCAATACGGGTTACACTCGTAACTGCACCCCCAGCCAAAGCCTCGCATCATGAACATCACCTAAAGCTGTGTAGATACCTTTCCTCGCGCACCATCACTGAACCAAAACTGCCTGGCGCGCATCTCACGCCGTTAGGCGAAATCTGGGTCCAGACCGCCTAGCGGGCATCACATACCGCCAGGCGCCACGCGCCTGCAGAATCATCACTGCACCGTCACCGCCTGGCGGACTCCGCCCTGCCGCTAGGCACCACTCGTCGTCACCGCCTGGCGCACCCGTCTCGCGCCGCCATGCGCCAGTCTCCTTCCAGCCCCTCTCCCGTTCCATTCCGCCTGGCGGAACACCCTCTACCGCTAGGCACCATGCGTCAACAGTGGCCACTGCCACTGATTTGTGTTCCGTCTGCCTAGCGGCTCGCTCTCGCCGCCAGGCGCCATACCAGTAGCGCAATGCTACTGGTTTTTGGCACCTAAAACAGATCCCAACGAACCTTAAATCATACCACACAACAACTTGTAGAACAATTATGACACGTCAAGCATAGTTCTATCACTAGAATATCATACACACATTTTTAATCATGTAAATTGTAATTACCAATATCGCATAAACTTCTTAAAATAACACAAACAATATAGCATATCAACTACAACACCCAATAAACATAATTTTCATACATCCCTATATGTTCATAAAACTGAATTGAAATTCACACATTGCATTTGACTTTTTTTCTCATTTATTAGCATACCATCTCTCCAACAATAATCCCCCATGCAATGCACACATGCCTCGTTTTACCAAATTAGCATTCTTTCTGGAATATACCTTAGCACATACAGCAAAACATTTATGACATCCATTTCATTATATCACTTTTCCCACCTTCACTGTCTCCAACCTTCCTTAATCCCTAACATGCCATATTCATCTAAATTTTCCATTTTAGACATATACATTTGTAATGAATTTCTAATTGAAGAGCCAACACCACGAAATTCATGTCAATCAATCAAAATAGGCTGCACTGTTAGGTCGCCTGGTGGCAGTTCATACGCCGTTAGGCGGTGCATGCGAATCTGGGTTCTGCCCAGAATTTCCAGCACTGCACTACACACAAATATTCCGATTTTACAATACCAACCTCCATCCTAACATGTTTCTATATGCATATACCATACAAAATTCATACAACACTCATATTATCGTCAATTATGGATAATCAATACACCTTTCATTGCAACATTTAACGATTATTGTCCCCAATCCCAGTATAACCCTAATCCCTAATTTCCATTCGCGAATTCATACAATTTCCAGTAACTTAGTCATTGCAACAATACTTCCTCATGTGAATTCAATCCAAATACAACAACATCACTAACCAACCAACCACGAAAGAAAAACAACAACAGTAGTACAACGCCTAGCAGTTCACTCCCGGCCGCCAGGCGGATCATCCGTAACCTAGAAAAATTGAGTGTACCCACATGTACCGCCTGGCGTTCATAGTTCAAACACAATCCAAAATTCATCATCATACAAAATAACAATAAATCATACACTCAGAACTCCCCTAACCTGGATTTCCTTAGCTTCGCCTTGACTCTCGCAAGCTTTCCCTTGATCACCAATGTCTTCCTTCTCCTTTCTCTCAAGACAGCCCTCAAGCTTCACTCAAAACTCACCCAAAACCCACCAATTCGTGCTCTCTATTGTACCCACACTGATAACCTCACCAAACCTTTTCTCCTTCTCCTAATTAGCTTTTTATTGAGTTCTTAAAATGGCTAAATTGCTTTAAAACGAATTTTGCAATTAATCTATCATTAACCTCCCTTAATGGCCTATTACCTTCTATTTTCCTAGCCACCCTTGTTGCCATACACCCTAGGGTTTACGTGCCTCTTCATGTGCATGCTAGAGTAAATTTTAGCAAAAAGAAAGTACTTTGTTCAAACCAAGGTTTGAACCCATCACCACACAATTCCACTTCAAATGT
>Ga0099823_1005630_pt1 | contig 12535 bp, 8 predicted proteins | sample CowpearedBW_FD_76831 | JGI IMG/M metagenome (GOLD analysis project Ga0099823, IMG submission 76831) | Root nodule microbial communities of legume samples collected from California, USA - Cow pea red BW | ecosystem: Host-associated > Plants > Roots > Nodule | place: USA: California | collected... | reverse complement strand
GTAATTCTATGGCCCCTGTTAGTGGGTGTCCATGGTGGTGCCCCATCTGTATAACTAGGTAAGGATTCAAGGTAAGGTTGCATCCTGACACTTTAAGGAGTCAATTAGTCTCACCTAGAGCGAACTGACTCTTGTGGTGAAAGTAGCAAGAGGCCTGAAATTCATTAAGGGCTAACCTTGTGGTGAGGGAAATTGATTCATTGTAACACTTGTAACACATAACTCGGGGGTGAGTAGAGGTATCCACCACAAGTGCAAGCATCCGCTGAATCCGACCAGGTTATACGTATCCGGATGAGTCGAGTCGTGTTGTAGTGTATTACCTGAAAAGTCATAACATGCTTGGTTGATTTGGGTGTATGATTTGGTGAAATTATATCTTATCTGATGGATGAAATCTTTTGTGCTCTAGCTTACCCTACTTTTATTATTGTGTGTTCTACTATGTGGTACTCTCTCTAGCGATGATCATCAACTTGTTGATGTGAGCAGATGCGAGGAACACCCGCGGGCAACAGGGAGGTGATGGTTTTGCTGCATAATCTGCATGGGATGGATCTTAGTTTCTTTGGGCTTTCTTTAGGGCTTTGTCCCATGTATTTCAATATGCTTTATTACTCTACTTGTATTTGCTAGACTTTTCAACTGTTCTCTTTTGGCATCGTGGTGTGCCTAGTTTTGGAGGGGGTTGGATTAAGGACCCCAAAATTGCACTATTGTACTATTTATGTGTGACGTTTCTTTTAATTATGTTTATTAATTAAATGGGACGTTACAATACAAATTGTCATCCCTATATAAAGCATGCATATGAATTAATTACAAAAATTTAAATTAATTTATTTTAAAACTAAAAATTAGAAAACAATTTTAAATTAAAAATCCTCCTAAGCAAAAAATAGTTTTTAAAAGCTAATTAGAAATTTTTAAAATTTTTATAGGAATCTTTTTATTAAGTTCTTAAATAATAATTGGGAATATAGTAAAACCTTCCATAAATTAATTTTAATTTGATATATAATTTAAAAAAAATATAAGATCAAACTTATTTTTTGAACTAAAAAATCACCCTAGACTAAAATATAATTCTTAGAAACTAAAAAGAAATTATACTTTCCATCATTTTTTTCAAACTTATAATTAGCAATCAATTTAAAAGACATTAATCAATAAATCAGGCTCTTAAAAAATCCAACTTTTGTCGCATATGTGGAACACGTATATAAAACACATTTTGGACCCTTCGTGCGTGGGGTGAGTGAGTAGACATAAATAAAAGAGGAGTGCCGCCAGCGTTGCCCCACACCTCTTCCTCTGTTTCGTTTTTCTTTCTCATTCTCAGTCCCAAAACTCCTTCATTCGCTTGTTGCATTTCCACCTTCCAAAGCTCTTTCTCTTAAGGTTTTCCCTCCTCTTTTCATTTTACAATTTTTTTCTCAATTCTTGTGAGGTTTTGTTGTTCCATAAGACGAAATAAAACCAATAAAAATTGATTTTTTAATCATAATTTTGAGTAATTTACCTTTCCCGTGATGCTGTGACGAAATGGAGTAAAGGGTGTTCTCCTTTTTGTGCAGATCGAGCTTTGGAGAACTCTAGAAAGCATTTGGGTCGCAAGGCTTTTTCAGATCCCTGAAGGTTTGTGTTCATTTGTCGAAATAACTTGCTTGGAAAAGTATGGCAAGCGCGTTGCAGTTTCAAGGGGTTCAAGGGAGCCTTGCTGTGAGGAGGAGCATTCATCATGCAAAGTCCCAAATTGGGTTTGCAGCATTTGGTGCTCCTGCTTGCTCCAGAAGAGTTTGGGGCGATAAAGTGGCATTCAGTATCACGTGTAAAGCCTCGGCGAGTGAGGTGATTGAGAAGAGTGTAACCGAGTGTGAAAAGGTGAGTAGTGAGGGTGAAACGAGTTTCACATGTGTCATGAAGTTTGGTGGCTCTTCAGTGGCTTCTGCTGAGAGGATGAAAGAGGTGGCTTCCCTTATATTGACTTTCCCGGAGGAGAGACCTATAGTTGTTCTCTCTGCTATGGGAAAAACAACAAACAAGCTTTTGCTGGTATTTTTTAACCCACTGTTTTGTTTTTTTATATTGGTTTTCCACTGTTTTGTTTTGTTATAATCAAAGACTGTTGTTGAGTAAAAAATCTTTGCTTTCTGTTTTGTTAGGCTGGAGAGAAAGCTGTGAGTTGTGGTGTTACTAATGTGTCAACTATTGAGGAGCTCAGCTTTATAAAAGACCTGCACCAAAGGCAAGAGCAATAAGTATTTTGTTTTTGCTTTTTCTAGTGTGACATTATCTAGAGAATGAAAATTCACTTCTTATACCAGAAGAAGAAAACTATTTTCTCACTGTATGTTCTTACCTGTCTCTCAGGACTGTGGATCAGCTTGGAGTAGACATATCTGTTATTGCAAGTAAGTTGCTTTGTTCACAGTGGTTAAGTTGGACCATTTGAATATTTTTTTATTTGTGATAATAAAGGTATTGACTGATCATTTCATCTACCCAGTTCTGTGTATTCATTTGTATGTAGCAATAGTACAACTTGGCTTATATGGTTGTGGAGCATGCATTTGGTTTATTCGCTAAATTGAATGATACCTGTTTGCATATTTGTCACTGTTTCACTCTGTAATTTAAATTTTTTGTCTTATGTTGAGAAATATGATTCAACATTGAAGTTTAGTTTATATGATCATATCCCGAAGAAGTTGTGAGTTGAATTTCTGGTCTTCTATCTTTGACTGTCCCGACATTAAATGTGCCATACCGGTCTGGATGTTTATGCTTTAGGTGTTAGAATTAACAAGTCTTTGGTGCTGTGGGAGAATGACACAGTTTGGCACTCAGATGAAGAAGAATTTAATGATAAATCACATTTATTTTGCTCTGATTACTGCTGAACAATTCCAAATCAAAGGCTTTAGATGGAATGCATAAGGAAATGGTAACCAATAAAAGTAACTTGGAAAAGGAAACTAATCAAGATAGAAAATAATTATCACATGCTGCATCATTTTATATATAGCCTGAAGCAGTAGCTACATTGTATGTGCATCGACTTTACACTACAATTGTGATTTTGATATGCTGCGACAGGAACAAAAAGGCATTTCGTTTTGTCATGCCAATGATGGCTTATCAAACAGTTCAGAAAAAAATTGCTGTCACTTGCTTATCTCTGAAATCAAGAAAAAGCTGAGACTTTGTCATAGATTTTGCTTATAATTGTAACATTAACCGTGTTTTTTATTTTATAAATTCATAGTTACTGCACTTTATTTTCATTTTATTTTATCACCTTTAGGACTAAACGAATTCTATCATATACCATCTTTCTTCTCAATATGATTGTTTGATAATTTTCATATGTTTTGGCTCATTTTTGTGGCTGATTTCCTGTTGCACGTGGAAACATTTCCAGAGCATCTAGAAGAGTTGGAGCAACTTCTGAAGGGAATAGCTATGATGAAAGAGTTGACTAAAAGGACTCAGGACTATTTAGTTTCCTTTGGAGAATGCATGTCGACTAGGATCTTTGCTGCATATCTTAATAAAATAGGTGTCAAGGCCCGCCAAGTATGTGTTGTTATTTGCCTATTTAATACATAATGTAACTAAAAGCTTGTTAGTTATTTTATTGCTCATATGATGTCCCAACTCTGAGCAATGTTTCAGATTTTTGATTTGTTGTCTCTGATTATAGTGATCTGTTGCTAATTTAATTGTCTAACAGTACGATGCATTTGAGATTGGTTTTATAACTACTGATGATTTCACAAATGCGGACATTTTGGAAGCAACTTATCCGGCCGTTGCAAAAAGATTGAACGGCGATTGGCTGTCCGATCCTGCAATTGCAATTGTTACAGGCTTCCTTGGAAAGGTATTTGTGGTGTCATGTTTTTTCAATGCTTCTTTTCATTTCTTTTCTTTAATTTTGTTAGTAGATGAAAATTCTCTAATTAGAAAGGGTTTTGGCTTGTTTTTCTTTTTGAAGGCCCGGAAATCATGTGCAGTGACAACACTGGGAAGAGGGGGCAGTGATTTGACAGCTACTGCAATTGGGAAAGCACTAGGGTTGCCCGAGATTCAGGTTTGCAATTGTACATAAAACACATTTATGCATGGCAAAATGGATAGTAAGAAAAACAATTAATTCAATCTCTTAAACAGGTTTGGAAGGATGTTGATGGTGTCCTAACATGCGATCCAAATATATACCCAAAAGCAGAACCTGTTCCTTTTTTGACATTTGATGAGGCTGCTGAACTAGCTTACTTTGGTGCTCAGGTATCATTACAAAATTTATACTTATCAATTTCTTTTGACAATATACCATATGATTTCTCCATGGTTAGAAACAAATTATAGATTCCTGATGGAATATCTCATAATATCAATATTATGACTGTCTTAAACACACATTTGAACATAACGCTAACAAGTTAATGGCACAAATGCAAGCATTGAGATAGTAGAAATAAGGAGGCATTGCTCCACATAACTAGTTAAACTTGGACATGAATTGTGTGCATTGAATAGGCAATGGGATACAGTAGAGACTGTAAAGGGAAGAACCAGCCCTTTCCTATTGTACCATTGAAGACTAATAAAAGAATTGTGTGTCAACATTGCATTTGAGTTGAGCATAAGGAGTTTGCATGAGTGATATTGACAATATTGTTATTTGTCATTCTGGTTGTTTTACTGTTGGCTGGTTCGGTGTTCTAACTGCGGGATTAGGTGGCCCACTGTCACAAAATGGTTGAATCAACATCTCTGTTCTTAATTGGATGCTTTTACACCCTTTACTGCTTATTTGGTGTATAATGGTTGACAAGATGACATTCTTTTGGCCACTAACTAGGCTCTCTAAGTAATGTCTGATTTGTTCTGTTAATGAGCATATACACCAGTGACTTCTATTACCTAATCTATTATCAGGTCAGTCAAAAGTATGTTATAGCTCATTGCATTACTGCTAAGTAGCACAATGTGAATCTAAAGATAGACTTGTGCAGTGGAATATGATGGAAATTAATAGAGTTTGGAAGTATTTCTTTTATAGACCAGAATAGAATGATCACGAAAAACAGTGATTACAACTGGACATAACATGAAAATACTAGAAAGTGAACATAAAAAATTACATATCTCTTAATTCCCAAAACTCATAAAATACCTAACTTTCCCTCCCCTATTATTCTCCTCTTTCTAGTGTAAAACTTATAAGACCTTGGCTCATGACTACATTGGTCTACAAGTAGGTCCATTCTAATTTTCAGACGTGGGTTCTTATCAACAATCCCATCAAAGGTGAGCCTAAATTTTTCAGTTCTCTGATTCTCAGGTTCTGCATCCACAGTCTATGAGACCTGCGAGAGAAAGTGATATTCCTGTTAGGGTTAAAAATTCTTACAACCCTAAAGCTCCAGGTACTCTCATCACCAAGGCAAGAGATATGAGCAAGGTGTGTAGAGCTTAGTTTTGGCATAAATAGAAAATCCCATTATCTCAAGTAAGACTCTCACTGTGTTTAAGTTTTCCCTTTTCCACCTGCAGGCAATATTAACAAGCATTGTTTTGAAACGTAATGTGACCATGTTGGATATAGTGAGCACTCGCATGCTTGGTCAATATGGTTTCCTCGCTAAGGTGAGACCTAATACTCATCAGATCTGTTCTCCCTGTGGTTGAATCTCTTCCAGTTTTCATATTCCATGTGTACACAGGTATTTTCAATCTTTGAAGATTTAGGTATATCAGTTGATGTTGTAGCTACGAGTGAAGTCAGTGTTTCCTTGACGCTGGATCCATCAAAGCTATGGAGCAGAGAGCTAATTCAGCAGGCAAGTGTAAGCATAGTATTCTTGTGATTAGTTTTTTAAAGTCATTATTTTGTGGTGTTTTAAATTTTTTGTCTCCCTCTGTTGACTGTGATATCGTCTGTCTGGTTGCATATCACCCAGTTTTATACTCATGCTTGAAAAATTAATCTCTAACTCTTAGTGAGCTATTCAATGTCTTTGAGCAGGAACTTGATCACGTTGTTGAAGAACTAGAGAAAATCGCTGTGGTGAATCTCCTGCAGAATAGATCCATAATCTCTCTCATTGGAAATGTTCAGAGGTCATCACTAATATTGGAGAAGGTTCAATTTTAATCTATATTTAAATGTAGTTCCTATCCTAAGTTTAATTTTTATATAAAGATTTAATTACTTCATTTCCATATTACTATTTGGCCCTTCCTCCTTTTTGCTGCATGAGGAATGTAGCTTTTTTATTTTCTATGGGAAACCTTGGGCATTTTTTCTTTTTATTTTGGGAAAGGAAAAACCAGAGGTTTTATGATGATTTTAGGCACAAGTTAATTCATGTCCACATGCAAGATTATGTTATGTAATTTGTCCATGTTTAGCTCCTTCCGCCGGTGACATAATGATAGAAACCGTTCTTGTCAATATCCTTTGCCCAAGAATAAGAAACAGGATTGATTGTTAATGGTATTCTGTTAGAGTTGGGTTAGAATAGGAGGAGTATTTGGGGAATGGCTGATTTGTTAAGAGGGAGTGGGGTGGTTATATATATTTTCTCTTTGTAAGCATATGGAGGATTATCGGGTGAATCCTTGGAATAGATATTTGGGAGGGACGGATAAAAGTCACGTAACTTTAGTTCATTTTCATGTGTTGAATTCATTTTCATGTGTTGAATGACCAACTTCAATTTTTTTAAAAAAATATAAAAGAAACCAATTAAAAGTTGAGCAAAGTTAACTAAAGTTACGTGACTTTTTCCAGGAAAAGTCATTGAATCCGTTCCCATTTTGGGGTAGAGAGACTCCTCTCTTGCTTGAGAGAGCTACTCTTTGGAAACCTGCTCTGCCTTTGAATTTTATTGTGTTAATTTTCTGATTGCATGTACCTTTGATACTCACGTTATCATTGGTACTTTCACTGAGAGAAGCTTGTCATTTGGCACGTGAGTACAAGAATGACTTGGTGGCATCTCGACATCATTGAAATTGATCTTGTTGCTATTAAGTTCACATTCCAGTCCCATGGAGCCTTCATTACCACCCAATCCACAATGATGGTGTCATAATAATCTAAACTAGACTCCTTAGTCTCCACAGTAGTTGATCTCTTACCCTTTGTTTGGACCATTGTTGACGACATGAGCGAAGTACGACTCTTGGCTCTCACATTGTGTCCAAGCTCCGGAACAAGAATCATCTCTCCTTTGAGGGAACTTTGGCGGTGAAATGGATGGACCTTCCCTCCTTTGGAGAGGATCATGTGGGATGGCTTGCAAAGGCTGCGTTGTACCTCTCTGTTCAGAATATGCCCCCACAAATGTGTATGTCCCTCGTCCAAATCTGCTTTGTGGACATGACCTGGTATTAGTTCAAGGTCCTTACCAACATGGAACTTGCTTTGCAGTGGGAAACATTCAAATGAGTCCTCTTCGACATTTATGGTGACTGCCAATTAGGCAATCCATTGATTGGTATCGAAAGTTGTGGTTGGAGACATTTGGATGCACCACCATTGATTGGTATCGAAAGACAACCTTCAAAGTTTATCACTTTACAATGGTAGCACCTCCATGGCTTATGAATCACACCAACTCTCCAAGGAGCTCTTTAGAAAATGGTCATTGATGAAGATTACATTATTTCGAGTGAGATCTTTTGCCAAATTTACGTGAAGTCTTGAGCACGTTTGAGGTGTCTTCCAATCGAGCCATGGGCTTTCCTCCAAGCAAGCTCTGGGCCATGTTGTCACCTTGTTTCAAGGACTAAGCTAGTCAATGACTAGTTGTATGGATATGTGTATCAATGTAAGGACAAGATTGAACATAAAGTGCGTGAGCTCCTTGGGAACGAGATTATCAAACATTTGGCGAGTGCGTTTTCCAGTTTGATAATTTTGGTCTCCTGGAGGATGTGCGTTGATTTTCATGACCCGAATAAGGTGACTGTTTTAGATAAATATCCTATTCCAACTATTAATGAGTTGATTGATGAGTTTCACGGATCCCACCAAATTCAAATGTATAAGGTGCGGCTGTTTACAACACCACTTTTGAACCCACAAAGGGCACTACGAATACCTCGCTATGCCTTTCAGGTTTGTCAATGCTTTGGCCACATTCTAGTCAACCATGATCATGCTATTTTAGACTCTTTTGGGTTGTTTTCTTCCTTTCTTTTTCAATTATATCCTTGTGTCAAGTCTAGGTTGGAGCACACACATTTGTCCCATTTATGTGAATGAAGTCTTATCTTTGCTGAAAACACATCCATTTGTAGCAAATGGGAAGAAATGCTCATTTGATTTGTCCTCTGTAAACTATCAAGGACATGTCAAGCTACGACCCCCCCACCAGCTCTCAGTGACTCGCTGCATCAATCACAAGCTCTCTCTCTCTGCTTCCATGTAGCATTTCAAATCCTTTATTGGGTAGGAGTCGTAGCTACAAGTCACAGTTACCCGACCAGGCTCAAATTCACCCAGTTTTTTTGTGTCCCAGCTATAGCTATCCGTCACCAAGACTATCCGTCTTATATCTGATGAGCCGAGCTTCCAACACTAGAGGCAGTGTTGGCCGTGTAAGAAAACAAAGGCTCAACCTGTTCTGCAGAATAACTCGTCCTTTGGAAGTCACAACCTGTTGAGGAAGCCACGTCGGAGTTTGCAGCAACCATTCGTGCCAAGATTCCAAATTTCAGCCTTGAGGTGATGGCTTATTCTATTAGACAGGGTATTCATAGAAACCATTCCTCCAGGTGGAATAAGCTGTCTATAGTCATAGGTCCAAGAATAAGAAACAGGGTTGATTGTTAATGGCTGATTTTGTTATATTTCCCTTTGTAAATGATTCTGTTAGAAGGGAGTGAGGTTGGTTATATATTTTCCTTTTGTAAGAATATGGAGGATTAACGGGTGAATCTTTGGAATAGATATTTAGGGCATAGAGATTCCTCTCTTGCTTGGAAGAACTCTGCTCTGGAAACTTACCTTGCCTTTAAATTCTGTTATTTTAATTTTCTGATACACACTGCATCACATTAGGAAATCACTGATTGATTCTACTGCAGGCTTTTCGCGTTCTTCGAACCCTTGGCGTCACTGTGCAAATGATCTCTCAGGGTGCATCTAAGGTATCCCCTTATCCACTTTAATATTATTCATCATATTTGATGCATCAACAGTTATCGTGTGCACTTTGCATGTGCTAGATGATTCCAAACCTTTAGGCACTTGGGAATATATGATAGTGTTTGTTATTATTATGAGTACATTAATGAGAAGCATATTTATTGCACATAAACACTTTTTCTTGAAAAAAGGGAAAGGGAATGATCAAGCTTGTTCATATTATTATTCATGGCATAAAGATTCCTCACCCACAATCCCCCACTGAAAAATGAGTTGACTTTCTCAACTGTGTGTGTGTGTGGTATTCATACATGCATGTCAAGACCCTGAAATGGTTTAATTTTCATGTATTATGTCTGTTCATTGTTTTTTTGCAGGTGAACATTTCATTGGTTGTAAATGACAGTGAAGCAGAGCAGTGTGTGAGAGCTCTCCACTCAGTGTTCTTTGAGAGTGAGTTGTCTGAGTTAGAGTCTTAGAGGAGGATTACAAAAATGGGAATGGTTCTGTTGCTGAATTATCTTTAGTGGACACTTGAATGTGTCAATTCTTTGTTCTAAGATATGTATCCCAATGTTATATGGTAAGGTCTGAAGAAAGCAATTTTTAGTAATAGATTCTGGTTAGGAGGAATGGCAAAGCATCAGTCTTGGTAGTGCTGGTAGTTTGTGTTACTATAGTGAACCTTTTTTATTATTTTGCAGCTGCTTCCAAAGGGTTAATAACAGCCTGCAAAGCAATTATTGTTGTGACTAAATTATTGGAAATCATGTTTTTGTCTCATTTTGTTCTTCATTTATGCTTCAGAAATGGAGAGAATGAATATAGCAAAGAAAAAGTTAAGAAAAAAGAAAAAGGTGGAATATAAAATAAAATTTTAATTATTTGACAAAGCATGAAAAGATGAGAAAGAGATTTTTTTTAAAAGTGTGTAATTTGATTGATTTTATTAAAAGATGAAATATGTAGATAATATAATACCCTCTATATATAATACAATCAACATATATAGTAGGAAAATAATAAATTTTACGTTTTTAATTTTTATTCATTTCAGTTTTTTTTTTTCATCTTTTTTACCAAACAATCAATAGTAAAGCTCCTCTTTTCATTTTCATGTTCTCTCTGCCAAACAAAGAGTTAAGATAGTGTATATGTCCTAAGAAAATAAATATTAAAATCAAATTCCCATGGAAAATAATTAATAACATAAAATCCCCATATTAAATAATATAGAAATTCTAGAAACAGTTTCTATTACACTCTTTTGCATATACTCTACTCAATTTATTGAAAGTTCACAATTTTTGTTTGGGTTTTATTTAGTCAACTGTAGGGGTTTGTTACCACCCCTTAAAACAATAATAATTGAATAAAATGGGCTTATTTCTTTCGCTATTTGATAAGAGATAGTAAAATGAATGGAATACCGCATTTACTTCCTACCACCCCCACAATTTCTATGCACGCCCCATAAATTTTAAAAATAACCATTTTATATAAGTTTCAGAAACTTTTTGGATAGACTTTCCAGAATTTCCAAAATAAAATTTCCCAAACAGAATATTTGGAATAAAATTTTCGAAATCAGATTTCTAAAATATATGACATGCATTTTTTGATTTTTTTTTTTTGAAATAGGATTTCCGAAATAAACTTTCTGGAATTCATGTAATTCTTTGTAAAATGAGCTTTCGCGAACATTCCTACATGAAATATTTTCTAAAAAGAGCTTTTCAAAACACATACAATATGTTTCGGACACGCTTATTGGAACGAGTTTTTTTTTTCTTTTTCGCGTTTTCTTTTTTCTCTCTGCTGTATTCTCAAACTTTAAGTAAAGGATAATAAAATATAATACACGTTTAGTAATTTTAATTGTCAAAATTTTGAAAATAAAAAAACAAAAATGACATATGTGACGATTTTAAACTATTAATTCATTTCCTCTTTGTAGAAAAAATAGTAACGTTTAAAAAATTTTGTCACAAATTAACTTTTACATTTGTAAATGTCACGATTATTTTAATTGTTGAAAATGTTATCTGTGACGAATTTTAACTTTACAATTTATAACTTTAACTATCACAAATAATTTATTTTTTTTAGTGTTTGTGGTACAAATAGAAGAAGAACCTATTTGGAAAGAGAGAAAAAAATTTAGAGATATTTTTTAGGGTATTGACTCATAGACTAATTACTTTTGAATCATTCGAATGCATTAAATATACAAATAATCTTCTATTCTGATATAAAATTCATTATTATACAAAACTTGTATGTTTTGTATACTTTGAATAATTATGTGTAAAATATTAACATATGTATCCATGAGATTATGCTATGCTTAATGTTTTTTATAAAAAATGTTCATGCACAAAAACTTATTCCCAATTTTTAATTAAATAACAAATATTTATATAATAGTCACGATATTATATTTAGTGGTATCAGAACAATTTATTCTTTCATGACATTGAGTGTGGCGTTTTCAATGTTGTTTGTAGTTGTTTGTAGTTTATACTAATAAATAGATATACAAGTTGATCATGCATTTTCTGTTAAATAAGAGAAACGTGAGATAAATAAACCGATAAGAATGAGCTGCAACTTATAGACAATAAATAGTAAATTATCTTAGGAGAAATTTTAAGTAATAATTGAAACTGGAAAGTTTAGATTAAGAGAGAACTAAGGTATTTGTTAATTCTTTTAAGAAAAGATGGATAACAAAACAAACGTTACACCTGAATTGTTTAAAAAAAAATTGACAATTGTATAGGAAAATATGAACCAAAAATCGAAAATTTGAACCTATAGGAAATAAAGAATTGAAAACCTTTCATGGGAACAATCCACAAAAATTTAAAGAAGATTTTAACCCTGATGATGCTAAATCGGGGATAGTAGACATTGAGAAACTTTTCATCACAATGACATGTGTTGATACAAATAGAGTTACATTGTTGCCTTTATACTTGTCTAAGAACCTGAAACACGATGGAGATTTACTAAAAAACAATTGGAAGCTAAAGGAATGAAATTACATGGAGATTATTTAAACAAAAATTTTGGAAGGTATAGAACACCAAATCTTGGCTACGGTTTTTGTACCTCTCTTAAATGTGGTTGGATAACATGTCTTTTGATGCTTAGTCTTTGAGCCTCAAATCCATGAGTTTAAATGCATGATAGCTACATGTTTGTATCTTTGTGTATGTCATGTTGAGTCTTTAAATGTGACTAACTTTTGCTTGAGTCATATGTCATATGCTTCTTTGAGTTTTCTTATTCTTATTTCTAAGTATTTGAGCTATTGCATGAGATCTATGCCTTTTGTTGTAGCATGCTCCTTGAAATTGATTT
>Ga0099823_1005624_pt1 | contig 12538 bp, 7 predicted proteins | sample CowpearedBW_FD_76831 | JGI IMG/M metagenome (GOLD analysis project Ga0099823, IMG submission 76831) | Root nodule microbial communities of legume samples collected from California, USA - Cow pea red BW | ecosystem: Host-associated > Plants > Roots > Nodule | place: USA: California | collected... | reverse complement strand
TTTTTTTTTTTTTTTTTTCTGAAAGGTTTTGATTAAAGCTTGTGACACGTGTAATGTGATTTGATTTGGGAAATGGACAATGTTGTGTTTTCCGAATCTTGGAATGAAATAAGAAATTTCAGGTTTGACAAGAAAAATGTTTTTATTACACAAAGGCGATTGTTGTCATTAGGAGAGAGAGAGAGAGAGGAAGGCAGTGAAAAAGACGAAGGGAACCCCATGAATGGATGCGTTTCATTGGTAGTTGGGAGAACATTTTGATGTTCATTTTCACCCACGGTCAAAATAAAACAAAACAACAGTTAGTGGGGTTGTGCTGTGTTGTGATGCGTGTGTGAACTCTGCGTTTTGACCATCGCTGAAAATGGAACAACACAGCACAGTGGAGAGAGAAAGATAGAGAGAGAATAGCTGATTCACTGAGTCTGCCTCTGTGCCTTTGTGTTGCGTGTGCCAGCTGCTGCTGTTTCACTTCGGGGGCAGAGGACTCTGTGTATGTGAAACAGAGTGAGTGAGAGAGAGAGAGCGCAAAAAAGCTCACTCAACTTCTCTTTGCTTCTCTTGGATCCCTTTGACCCTCCATTGCCATTCACCTTCTCTTGCACCCCTTTTGCTTTTATCTTCCTCTCAGAATGGCACACATGCAACTTCTCACAGATCTCTTCTTCTGGTATCTCTCTACCCTGACGATTACCTTTAATGGATCCACCACTCTATTGGGTTTCTGTAGAATAGCTTTGATTCATGGGATGGGGGTGTTCCGTTTTTCTCTCTCTAATTTTGTTAATTGGGTCTCTCTAATTTTCCTCTGGATTTATTTTTTTATTATGTTAGATTTTATGGATTTTTTTTTCTTCTAATTCAGAAAAGATTTTGTGACTTGAACAGAGTTGATGGAGTGGAGCAGTAAGGGTGATCAAAATTGGTATCATCAAATTTTGTGCCTCGATTATACCATTCCTGTGAATTGAAGGTTCTGTGTTGAGGTTTTGTTTGAGTTATAGGGTGTGTTGTATGGGCATTGTGTACAGAGAGTAAAACTATAGAGTCACAAGCAATTGGACATAATATGGGAGGTATTTGCTCGAGGTCATGGAAAGGCACTGTTGATGGTGTAGCTGTGGATAATGCACTCAGTGGAAGCTCGAGGCATGCTAATGGTCATGCTAATAGTGAAGCTGGAATGGCTTATCAGTCTATTGGACCGCCCAGAAGTATAGATAGCAATTCAAATGTGCTTCCTGATGATGATGACTTGGATAAACATCAAAGAGAGTCGTTTTCGTTTACTGGATTGGAAAATGTTTCGTATGGGTCAATGGCAGATGATATCAATGATGGGATTCCTCGCCTGTCCAGGGCTTTATCGCATAAATCTAAGTCCAAGCAAGCTGCTGTTAAGTTGAGTTACCTTTCTCATGTTTGATCTTTTTATTCTTCTAGGTTGGATTAGCTTATTTTGTATTTGGAAGTGCGTATAATCAATATGCTGCAAAGATGCCTCTGGCTGGAAAGCTGTTTTTTTGTGTGAATATGAAGGAAAACCAAGAAGTTTTATTATAGAAAAAGTACTTTCATTAGAGAGAAAAGAGGGGAGGTACAGTTGGGGGGACAAGTTACTACTCAGAGAAAGAAAACACACTGTCTTCAGAGTAGAAACGGAATCTCTCTTGAAAAAACCATGAATAGAGCTCTTAGGTGAAGCCATGAACCAAATCTCAAAGCATATTTAGCTAAAATGGTATACCCTTAAAAATGTAAGTATCTCATTCTGACAAAGATAAGCTTAAGCTATTGTGTGGGAACTCAGGCATTTTTTTTGCCTTGCTAACACACCAATTCACATTTATTTAGAATAGTGGCATCAAACATCAAACTTTTGAGCACTTGCCTATTGAGGCTTTGATACAATATCAAGATTATTTCTCCAAAATGCTTAAGCTATTAGGTCAGAGCTTCTGATAACATACACTGATGAAATTCGCTAAAGAGCTGCCAAATTTGCATACAGTGACAACATATTGATTTTCGGGCAGACTGCATCTCCAATTTCTACCACATAAACAGTTCCATGCTTGGAATTCCTGTAAAACCAAACTTATAGTTTTTAATCGAGCTGACATGGGAAAATTTTTCCAGTGATCCCAAGTCATCTGTACCATTGTTATTAAAATCGTGATTTACCTTATAGGATCATATGATCTATCAATCGAACACGCCCAGGCAAGCTGAATTGTTGTTGGGATTGTCAAGGAGTAAGGTTGGAGCTGGATTGCGACATTCCATGTGCAATTGTGGGATCGTTGGTCCCCAGCAAGACAGAGCAAGTAAAAAAGACTGGTTTGTGTTTGTTTGACCAGGTTCCAAAATCCCTAAAATCACTTCTTATTTACGTCTTTCCCTACCCATTTGCAATTCTCTTTATGCAAACACCACTGGACCTCTCCTTTATTCACAATGGTCACCATGCGCTATTGGCACTTCTGCCCTGGGCTATGGCCTTCTGTGTCATTGCATGACTGATTCTTCATCTTGTTATATCATCATGGGAAACGTAGGTCACTCTTAGTATCTACCACTTCTCTCAATCTTACTCCAGTTATCTCCTCTTGTGGTCTCATGCTCAATCTGTGATTTGCTTTTTCTCTCATCTCTCATCTCTGGTGACTGATTATGATCATGATTTTTCAACTAAAGTTTGTCAGCACCCCACTCTTCCCTTGGTAATACTTAAACTTAGCACCTTCTTCACCAGAACTAGCTGTTCAACTGACATGTTTTGTTGTGATGTGCAAATTGTGTTCAGTTAATCATTGGTGAAAGGTGGTCAGTGAGTGCTATGGTCAATGTGTGTGAACTAAGAATTATCACAACCTAGTCCGGCAAGTGTACTAGTTAACTAGTAATAAAGTGAGTTATCATCCCACACGGACTAGGTTAAGTACCAATACCAATTTTGGCATTAGTTATGTGAATCCAGGTTAAGTTATCACAGTTAGTGGTTAGTTGTGAGGGTTAGCTTGGACTTAAGTTGGACTTTGGATTTCGCCAAATGGACTCAAAATGACTCAAAAACTACAAACATTTAAAAAACATAAAGTAACTCGTGTCTTACCTCCTTGGCTTTCTGTCATACCTCTACCTCACAATAAATTTCCTCACAATCTTGTCTAAATTTCTTGACAACATGTCCTAGTTGTCAAAGAAAATACTCTAATTCCTTTAGATGCACTCATTAAGCACTTGTGCATTGAGCATAAGATTCTCTAACAGTGCACACAACCTATACGTCTCCATTTCTAGAGCCTATATAAATCATATATCTCAGTTTTTCATATATCTGACTCGGAATCTTATATCTCTCTCTCATTAACCCTAATCTGGCTACAATTGGTTGATTTCCACCTTATCAAAATACATTAGGTACAGAAAAATAAAATTGACGCATAAAAAGCATGAAATTAAAATTCAAACGAACAAATTCAGAACAATAATACAGTTGTTACAACAACAAAACAAACACAAACAATAACTTAGGATGTGAAGACCATTCAAAAATCCAAAAAATTCAGAAAGTCTCCTAAAAAATGTGCAAAATGCTATTTATGCAGCAGCTGATTCATTGCCCAATGCTATCAGACCATTGCTATGGAGCTGCTTCCGGAATTCTCGCTGCGGAGCGCTGAGTACATTAGTGGACATCCTTGTAACTAAAAACGATTATGGCAGTTACGTATAGTTTGTGCCAGGTTGCACTCCTCACCCTGCATTGACAAGACTGCTGCTGGGCAATGGGAGCATATTCCACATTTTTCTGCGATTTTTCATGAAGTTTAGTGTGTATTTATGTAAAACAATATCCATAAAAAATTCCAATATGTACAAAACTATGCTAATTTTAATTATTAACGGGACATTTCTTATTATTTTTTGTATTTAATTCTCTAAATTGGTTCAGTGAATCTTCTTCAGATTTAAGAGAATACTCTTCTCTTTTGTATTTTGTATTGAGCTGTATCTGTTAGGAGTTTTGACTGACCCCTTTACTGAGTCCTGATAGTATATATAGGCCTGTAAATTAGAGACTCAGTCACTTTTGTATTCATTTAACATTAATACAAATTCTCTTTTATCTTTCTCTGGAAATGTGATTAAGATTCATCACTAGCTAAGGCCAATACAACAAAATTAGTGTATCAAAGTGAAGGTAAAACCGAAGCACATTTGAACCTACAGTGAGCATTGAAGATACTTCTTATGAAATGATTTCATGCATTCTCATTGCAGAAAAGATCAGTACAAGGGGCTGTATAGAAAACTGGATCTAACCAACAAGAAAGAGAATAACAAGGATGTGTGTCAAGTGTCCTAACAAACAAGGGAAGGAATGAGAGGGATGTGTGAAAAGTGTCCCACTACAAATAATGCATAAGCAATCTATGAATAGGAGAAAATAATAACAAATTGCAATTGCAATATTCCCCAGAGGCTTGACGGTGGATGTGCAAGAGTCCCAGCTTGGCAACACATTGTGAGGTTTTTAGGGAGGAGAGTTATAGTGAATGTCAGCCAATTGATTGGAAGGTGCAATGGGAAGGACCTTCCCTTTTTTCTTGCTAATCAATATTGTGGGGTTATATGTCTAGATAATTGCTGTTCTTTGTCATAAGAAGGCTGGAGTTTCTACTAGAAGATATGTGAGTTTACAGAGAAGTGCTTACATATGTTGTGCTTTTGATTATATTAATTAGACTCCTTTTTTCTAATGAGCTAATACCTCACATGGTGCCAAACATTGGTCTTAAAGAAGAACTTATTCTTGATCTCATGGATTAGATTGGATCTATATTCTTTACCATTTCCTTTCTCTCCCCCCCCCGCCCCTTCCTCATTTTAGGGTCTTTAAGGCTTCCCATATATGCAAACAAGGGATTAGATTGGCTTTTTATCTTATCTTTTGGTGTATTACAGGTATCAGAAGTGAGTTCACTTTTAGGAAGAGCTGGTACAGCTGGGCTTGGCAAGGCAGTAGAAGTTTTGGACACACTAGGTAGTAGTATGACAAATTTGAATCTCAGTAGTGGTTTTACGTCGGGTGTGTCAACAAAAGGGAATAAAATTTCAATTTTGGCCTTCGAAGTTGCAAACACAATTGTTAAGGGTGCCAATCTGATGCAATCCCTTTCAAAAGATAACATCAGACATTTAAAAGAGGTGGTTCTGCCATCTGAAGGAGTGAAAAATTTGATATCCAGAGATATGGATGAACTCCTAAGAATTGCTGCAGCAGACAAAAGGTAGATTATAATTGATATTTGCATGATCAACTTAGTAGAACTCTTGCTTTAGTTTGGAGCTTATTTTCTTCAGCTACTACTGCTCTTAAAGTTTTCGCTTTCTTATTCTTTTTTGACAGAGAAGAGTTGAAAATATTTTCGGGAGAAGTTGTGCGTTTTGGAAATCGTTGTAAAGATCCTCAGTGGCACAATCTAGATCGCTATTTTGAGAAGTAATTGTAGTTGAATTGGTTTAATCTTATATTTCTTAAGAACAAATATAGCTGAGTGGATTTAATCTTTATTTATATATTTTCTTGTAACATCTAACATTGTGTTAGTTATGGTTTTCTTTGCCTTTGTTGATGTTTAGGTTAGGTTCAGAGCTTACACCACAAAAACAATTGAAAGAGGAGGCAGAAATTGTGATGCAACAACTAATGACCTTTGTTCAATATACAGCTGTGAGTAAGCCTGTTAAACGGAACAATGCATATGCCTGTCATCTTCTTCGGATTTGTATGCTAAACTCATAACATTTTATATCTTTGTTAAAGTGTGTATTTGAGTATTGTATCTTTGTTCAACATACAGTTTGCACTAAACTAATGGGAAACTGTGTTTTGGGGTCTCTTTGAGTAAACTTCTCTATGAACACTTTTAGGAGAAGAAAACAAGAAAAAAATGAAATAAACTTCTCCATAAACTTAAATTAACTTATGCTAGAGTATAAAAAACAGATTTTGGAGAAGCTATTATATAATAGCTCGTAGAGAGATTTATTTCACTTTTTAATTTATTTTTTTCTCTTATAAAAGTGTTTATGAAGAATTTTATTCAAACAAACCTCTGTTGTAGTTTGAAATTCTTTTATCACCCTCATTCTCTTTGCCAGGAATATCACTTAAAACAAAACTACAATCATATGAAGAAAATAAAGCTGTCTCAATTGCTTGGTAATTGCATGTTATTACTTGAATTCACTTCTGTTTTATGCTGCAGCCATGTTTGTAAAGGTAGCTTATTTAGATTCACTGTCACCGTCCATCTTTAATTAGATATAAACTTTCATTTCAGAGATTGATAATTTACTGTCTAGGATATTTCCACTTTATATCTGAAACTTTAATCTTAGCTATCTATGCTATTGCACTTCTTATAAGAAAGAAGTTGTATAAACAGGTCATGCATTTGCACATTGAGATTGAGAGATAATTAGATGGACCTTTTTCCTGTGCTTTCTGGGTTTTACACTCTTGAATTTACGGATTATTTCTCAATGAAATTGCCACTTTCTTTCATCCGTCATGTTATGCATATTAAGAAACCTATGAACAATTGTATGATTTAAGTTAAGCTTGATTTCCAAATATTCTTATTTTATTATGAAAAAAAGTTTGATAAAAAAAAGAAATCATGAATCAGATATGGACAATTAAGTTATAAAGTGATTATGTAGTTTGAGATAAATATTCCCGCCGTTTTATTTTGTCAATTGTTTAAGGTTCTTTTGTAGAAATCAAGAAACACAATTTTCTAGTTCTTAATAAAATAGTTATGAATTTTTTTTATTTCACATTACAATAAAAGCTTATAATTAAAGATTAGGTGAAGAGTAAGGTTGTAATTGACAAAAGAGTAATTAATGTTATATTAGACTTTTTCGATAAGAAATTATCCTTACAAACTAAGCTTTGACAATTTTACATACCTTTAGTTACATTAATGTGGCATTTATCACCTTTTCATTTTAATTTTCAACTTTGAACTCAACAAACACAAGCAACATCTGTGCTATACTAATTGGATATCAATTTTTATTTGTGGGTAAATAGCTTGTCAATTTAATATTTTTGAATTACTTGCATTCCTTTTTGATCATACACACATACTGCATTCTTATTAATCATGCTAATCAACTACTAACAAAAATATTATAATCTAAGTTACTTGTGCGTCATTATTTACATAAACATTTTTATTTGAGACCACCATTGTATATTCTAATTTGGACATATATTTTGAATGGTAATTGTATTATTTTCTTAGTCAAATCAAATATTACATTCTTATTAATCATGTTAATCAGGTACTAACAAAAATATTATAATCTAAGACTTGACTTAATTTAGTTAGACCTTTTTCTTTGCGTGCAGGAATTATACCATGAATTGCATGCTTTAGATAGATTTGATCAAGATTATCGGCGCAAGCTTCAAGAAGAGGACAATTCAAATGCCACACAAAGAGGTAGATGTTGGCCTATATTTACTTATCCAGTTGTCATTAAATCCACTTGAGACATGAAGAAAAATCAATATTAGTTCTGATAATTGAAAACTGTACAATGCAAGTTACGATGTATACAGATTTGGTTATAAATGATATCCCAGAACCATGATTACTTTAAGTACAAATAAGGAAAACTGTAATAGTTACATATAGTGAGGAAGCAAGTGTAATTATATCTAAAAAAAATAAATAAAGGAAATAATGAATAATAACATATAGCTACAACAAATTCCATTTTTTGTATTATGCATTTGAAAAGTTATTTGTTTGAGTCAATGTCTTGTTTATAGTAGTTTTAACAAAAAAATATGTTGATTCATCCTCTAGTGGCATTCTTTGCCTGTATTCAAACTACCTTAACCAATTTTCTCCATTTCTTTCTCAATAGATATCCAGCCAATATCTCCTCATATACAATATTAAAATTATTTTGTATTGTCTTTTGTGTGGTTACACATTGATCTTAACGTATTCAATTGTGCGGCTCTCACCTTTTTCTCGTGATATATCTTTAAAACCTAACATTCACTACCATATAACAATATGATAAAGCTTTCTTTTTAGTTTGGTTGGTACTTTGTTGTCACAAATAACCTCTGATGCCTTTCTCCATTTTAACTACTGAGCTTGTATGTTGTGGGTGACATCTTAGTTCATTTTCCTATCATTATCTTAGTTACTTAAACTTAACCTGTGATATGAAACTTACCTCTAAGTCTTATTCCTCTTGTTGTTATAACTATGTTGGTCTTTTTTATCACAATAATATTCATATTTTTGAGTGATCAATGATTATAAACTGTGTAGGAGACAGCCTTGCAATTTTAAGAGCAGAACTGAAGAGTCAAAAGAAGCATGTAAGAAATCTGAAGAAAAAATCATTATGGTCCAAGATTTTGGAAGAGGTAAACAGTGTTATTTCTATAAATATTTTCAGTTAATGCAATTTTTGTAATAGAAGGTGATCTTAGATTTAATATTTTTTATTTGTTAAGTTTTGTAGTATTGGTGATTTGGCATCTGAAACGTGCTTTCTCTGAAATCCTTGAATTAATTTTATTGTATTTTGTTGTTGTTTCAGTTTAACTAAATTCATTTCCCCTTGTTTGTTCCCCCTTTTCCCTAATAAAATTTACTTTTCCAATTCTTTCAGCCTCCTTTTCTTGAGCATTTTCTCATCATACAAGTATAAATTCTGATTGTTGTATTTGCAGGTGATGGAAAAGCTTGTAGACATCGTCCATTTTCTATACTTGGAGATCCATGAAGCATTTGGTAGTTCTGGTACGCTTTCAAGAATTTCCAGTATTTTTTATTGTGTTTAGCTAAGTTTTTGATATTCTTTACTTTTGTTCCGAGTATGGACAAATGAGTTAGGGTGGACCTGACATATCTATTTATTTCCCTGTCATGTATTCGTCAAACACGCTGGAGTTTTGTTTATATAAACAGTATTTAATTTATTGATGAAAAAAACTCTGCTATATCATTGATATATAGTCTGAATATGGTATTCAACAAGGGCACAAGGGCCAATTCATTTGTATGGTTATAGTTGTAAAGCTCATGTACTTTCAATGGTTTGATGTGAAGTTGTGTGCATCAATTTGATGCAATAATAATTTGTTTCACATAATTTGTTTTTAACTTATCCTATGTTTTTTGTGAATGAATTTTCTGATCTGTTCACCTTGTCCTGACCTATTTTGTTCTTTAATCCCGCTCAATTTAGTTGCTCCTCCTTTCATTTTACTGACAAAATGTAGAGCATCCGTTGCCATTGCTAAAATTCCAGGTCAATAAAACATTTGTTTTATACCTCTTCCTCCTTGCAGATACTGATAAGCAAGCGAAAGATTCTCAAAGTAACCACAAGAAGTTGGGATCTGCCGGTCTTGCTTTGCATTATGCGAACATTATCACTCAAATTGACACTCTTGTGAGTTTAGGATTCTACTTAAATTACATAATCTCTAATATTTGTCATGGTCTTGGAAGTTCAATTATCTTTCTTCGTCATTGTTGGCTGTAAAATATTGTTGTTAATAACAAAAATTGGAGAAAGAAAGAAAAGAAGGGAATTAAATGCATTTACATAGGTCACAAACAAGCATAATAGTGTGTTAAAAAAATCACCTCAAAATCAGCTTCCTATTCATGGTAATGTTGGGGATATGGTGATAGTATTGGTTCTTTCAACTTGTCTTTTTATATTATTTTCATGAAATGAAACAGTTATCTCGTTTTCTCTTCTCTCTTCATATTTGTCACAATGGTATGAATGATGGTTTACGATAATTAGTATTATACTATTCTTAGCATTGAGCCACCTGTAATTCTATTAGGATAGCTGGAGTTTGTTGTAGACAGTTAGATCTTAATTGACTATCTTGCAGCTCAAGGTATCTGATTTTGTAAATACTTTAGTATTGTAACTCAATCATTATTAATACAAGACATTTTATATATTGCAAAATTCCTCTATTCTGAATTCTTTAATGACTTTATGTGATTTGACCTAATCTGTCATTCTGTTCACTTTATTTAAAAGATGTTACCAGAAGGAAGAATACTACTCCTCTATGGTAAAAAGAAACTGATCAGTTGGGTACTGTAGGAACATCTCGGGTTTTCCTACCGCATTTTAAAGTCAGTTTGATTCTATGGCTATCTGGGTTCTCGTCATTTGTTTATCCAAGTGAAGTTTTAATAACTAAATGCAGTTAATAAAATGAGTGATTTTTTTTTCTTTTGAATATTTTAAGTTAAGCTTGTCCATTAGAAGAAAATTTTAAAAGTTGATCAAATTTGATTGGCCACTTCTCGTTTCTTTTGATACACACACTAGGAAGCAAAGCCTGTCAATCAGGAGATGCAATTCTTTTTCATTTCTTGTTTTGGGTATTACCTACTTCCCTTGAGAAGTAAGATTGAACACAGAAGCCCTTTCTTATATTTGCACGAATAAGATCATGATTACGTAATGAGTAGCCATGCTCCAATAAACGAGTGTCATCTGACATACAATGAAAAAATCTTTTTAATCATTTCATATATTTTTATTGAATAGAAAAATGGTGCCAACTCTATAAGGCGAAAAGGCTGTGTTATAGTTTTATATATATAATGCTATTCAAGCTGGTAGAGAGACACAAATGGTCACAACTGCACTATTATTTGTTTCTAAAGAAAATGATAGCAAGACTATTAGGAAGGTAGCCCTGAGTTTACATTTTAATTTAACCAGGTGTCTCGATCAAGTTCTGTGCCTCCTAATACAAGGGATGCCTTATATCAAGGGCTTCCGCCTAATGTAAAATCAGCATTGCGCTCAAGATTACAGTCATTTCAGGTTAAAGAAGAGGTGCATATTCCATTTCCATCATACATTTTCTTAGTTGGGTATCCATACCATAAATACTTGATTAGTTATTGATATCTGTCCCTTTAATTTTTCATTTAGAAAGATTGAATCTAATTGGAATTTTTATCTCACTTTCTTCCAAGTATGATCATTAATATTCTAAATCTAAAACATTCTTGCAGCTTACTGTCCCACAAATCAAAGCTGAAATGGAGAAAATATTGCAGTGGCTAGTCCCTATTGCTGCCAACACAACGAAGTATATTTACTAATCCCTACTAAGCAATTCCTAGATGTCCTAGTACTGCATTTGGTACAACAAATCTGTTTAACTTTGTTTTCCATTATGATCATTAAACAACAATGCTCATCATTCTATTTTTGAATAGCAATTCAGGTTGCTTGTTCTAAAGACACCATTGCTTTAACCGTGTTACTATTAGGCATTAGCTTTCATAAACTATGTTCTACTATTCAATTAGCATTAACCTCTACATGTTCTGCTCTCAAATTTAACTATCTGTTTTTCACTTTGGATTAATTCAGAGCTCATCATGGCTTTGGATGGGTTGGAGAATGGGCAAATACTGGGTGAGGACAGATCGCCGGATTCTATTCCTTTATGTTTGTATGTTCTACCTAGTTTTCTAATGTCAGCTTGTGTAGGTCTGAGGTGAACCGGAAACCCGCCGGCCAGACCGATTTGTTGAGAATTGAAACACTGCACCATGCTGATAAAGACAAAACAGAAGCTTATATACTTGAACTTGTTATCTGGCTCCATCATCTTGTCAGCCAAGTAAGAGTTGGAAATGGAGGAATAAGGTCCCCAGTTAAATCACCAATCCGTTCTCCTACCCAAAAGACAGGGCAATTATTTACACAGAAAACATGTTCTTCCCCCATGCTAACAGTTGAAGATCAACAAATGCTCCGAGATGTCGGCAAGAGGAAGCTAACACCAGGCATTAGTAAGAGCCAAGAATTTGACACTGCCAAAACCAGGTTGAGCAAACACCATAGGCTAAGCAAGAGTAGCAGTCACTCCCCAATCAGTGAAAACAAAAATGACATATTCTCAACAAGGAGGCTACCTTCTGTGCCTGTCATTGACTTTGATATTGATCGAATGAAGGCCTTGGATGTGATTGATAGGGTGGATAACATTGGAAGTTCATAGTTGTGTGGCATATCTTGGTCTTTAAGCAACAGGGGATGCTTGAATTAAATGAGTTCAAGGTAAGTGCTCCCTTATGTTTCTTGTGTGCCATGAGAAATGTTTGTTGATTTCCATGGCAAGAGTGATATGATGTGAGCCATAGTCTTTTTGAGATTGTTGTAGATGATTATGGGGCGGGGACAAAGGGGGTCACCGTTTTTCATTAGATGTATATGTACAGATTACATCTTCATATAATAATTGTTCTTCTATAATTTTCTCTTCTCTCAATCTTTTGTGTGTATATATACACATATATGAATCAATTAAGAATATAGAGAAGGCAGTAGCAGATGAAGGGAAAGGAGTTTCCTAAGCAAATATTTATAGATAGCGTGATAGATGTTTCTTGCATAAACAGAACACTGAAAGAAATACTGATACATA
>Ga0099823_1005623_pt1 | contig 12540 bp, 5 predicted proteins | sample CowpearedBW_FD_76831 | JGI IMG/M metagenome (GOLD analysis project Ga0099823, IMG submission 76831) | Root nodule microbial communities of legume samples collected from California, USA - Cow pea red BW | ecosystem: Host-associated > Plants > Roots > Nodule | place: USA: California | collected... | reverse complement strand
ATGTAATAAGTATAAATAAAATTTAATTTGTGTGTATTTTATTAAATTAAAAAAAATTATTTCTCAATTTAAACAATATTTACATTGATTTTTTTTTCTTTTACAATTTTCGTTGTATGTAATTTTCAAATAACCTAAAATAATAATAAATATTAGTTATTTCAAATTATTATAGTGAATTCTTTTAAATTTGAAATACAAAGAAGATTAAAAGTAGTTCAATAAATATTAAGAGTAGTGCTATTTTAATTATCTTTATAAAATTAAAATATATAAAAAAAAAGTCAAACAAATGTATCAAAATATAAGAGATAATAATGAAAAGAAAATTAAATAAATTATAAGTTACAAGTTATAAACCAGATAAAGAGTAGTATGTTAGGTAAAATAAGATGTTTGGTAAAGTTCGTTATTTGCTTATTTTGTTAGCTTATAATCTATTTTTGATTAATACAAGATTATTTGGTAAGCACATCAAAGTAGTTTATTTTAGAAGCTTCTAACTTAGAGCATCTTCATTGCATGGCACATACATTCAATCTTATAGGATTTTTCCATTGAAATATATTGGCATAGTGTTAAATAAGATCATTTCATAGTTTTAAACAAGACAATGAGAAACAGGAATAAAAGATTAATTTTTATTTTAAAAATACATATCCTTTTGGAAAAAGTTATTTTAAGGTAAGGAAAGCCGGTAAAAAGATTAAAATACTATTGTTTCTAATTTATGGTGATGATGATAAGGTTGTGATATTAAAATTTATTTGTAAGGTAATTTTTATTAGTAAATCAAATTTATTATATACACGAGGAGAGTGTGATAAATATGAGGAGAATTGAACTTGTTTGTAGAGTATATATGCATGTCTAATTAAATTGTTTGATAGAAATGATATTGGGTAAAAATATCAAATTGAGTATAGTATATCAAATTGATCAATTGCCACTATCTGAGTATATTTTTAACTAATTTAGACTTATTTTAATACAAAAAAAGGTAAAATAATTCATACAAACCCAATGGACAAATATGATACACAAAACAAATTTTGAAATTTTGTAGTCTTGCTAGGTGGAACCTAAGAAGCGTTGGGTGCGAGTGGAACTTTATTCTTCCAATGAATGTAGCTCTATTTGTTCGTTGGGTGAGCTCTCAGATCGTTGGGTGGGCTTGTTAGGCAAGCTTAACGATTTTGGCTTATAGTGTCGTGGTTGTTGAGCGAAAAGGAAGAGCCACTAGGAGTTAAAGAGGACTAAAATTCTAATAAGCTCTAAGGGTCTTGGCATTGGGCACACATGGGCTGCTAAGCACGAGCTTTGTGCCACTGGAAACGATATGAAACATAAGTTCCAAGGAGCTTCAGCTTTATTTCGCTGGTTGAGTTGAGTGGCTCATTGAACGAGCTAAGCTATAGAGGTTGTTCGTTGGGCGAGCAAGTAAACTAGTTGGGAGAGTATAGGGATGAAAAAAAATTAATATGTTCGTTGGGCACCATTTTTATAAGAATTAATTTTTAAATTACTCTATATGTATGTAAGTTTTAAGTAATTTAATATGTAAGTTTTAAGTAATTTAATTTGAACTTATGTTTTAACTTTTATTTAGTTGTCCATTGATTTTTATTTGGATGTATTTTTAATTATTTGTTTTTTTTTGAAAATTTATTTGGATCTCATTTAAAATATTCACGAATACTCGCGAATTGAAAAAAATTAATGGGTTTTTTCATGTGGGTATCCAACAAGTAAATGTCAATTTTTTTTTATGTATGTTGAGTTGCGGTAGGAACTATCCGTACTCGACTCATTGTCCTAAACGAGTAAAATCTTTAGTTAGGTGAGCATGGCTTTTGACTGAGCCAAATAGTGTTTCAACAACTTTAAAAATATGTTTTCTTAATACTTTTAAATACATATGTACATTTGAATACTTGTTTGAGAAAAATATTTTGTTTCAAATGTTAAAATGACTATATCATTCACCATTTTGCGAATAATATTCAAAAACTTTATTTTTGTCACTAACACTCACAAAAGTCACATTATCACAAACTCAATAATAATAAATAAATAAAAGAGTCCTGCTAACTAGTGCCCTTAGGACATTGGTTAATTATAAATATGTATTGAATTTTACGAAAGTTCAGAGTTAATTGTGATATTAAATGAAATTTGACTTAATAATTATTAATGTAGTTTTATTTTTTTTTTAAAGACAAAAATGTCCGTAAGTGTTGTATAATTGTGTTAATATTTTATTTAATGTTCACTAATAAAAATTAGAAAAATAATTAAATTTTAGTGTTACTAAAAATTAAAATATGATTAAATATAAAAATCAACAAAATATAGTATTAAACATTCTAAAATTTTACAAAAAAAAAAAAATAAAGTATAAATTTGAGACTTCATTGATGTTGTGTTTGGCTTGGAGTGTGAATTTGAGGGAGTTGATTTGCGTTGATTTGTAGGCATAAATGAAGTTGTTTGGATTAAGGGGAAGATGGTATGATTTGAGTGAATATGAGTGAAAAGTTTATGAAAGTTTGTGTATGATGTGATTAATAAAATATAATAAATTATAATTTTTAATAGAGTAGATTGTATGATTACCATTTTACACTTTAATGTAAATAAATGATATTAAAATAAAATTAAAATTTTTATTTAAAATTAGAAAAATAAAATTTAATGATATCATTAATAACTTAAAATAAATTATTATTATTATCAATGATAACTTAAAATAATTTATAATATAGACTATTTAACTTTATCTTCACATTTATTTAAATTTATTTTATTTATGTAAGTAATTCATTTACAAAAATATTTATTTGAATAATAATATTAATTATTATTATATTATATAATACTAATTATTATAATAATTAAAATTATATATATATATATATATTATAATACTAATTATTATATACATGTAACATGTAGGAACCTATGCAGGATATGTAGTCAGGAATCTTTCCTGCATACGTTCACGAGAAAAAAGAAACTAATCAATATAATAAACATAAGTAAATTAAATTGTTAAAAGAGAGTGACAATAAAGTAATTTTAATATGATATCTGGTTTTCTCTGCACATCTCTTCATTTTAGAGAGTGCCAAATTTTACAACTCACATGCAAATTCACACTCATAAATCAGCATAAACAAGCAGATCCAAACGCATTCTCAAGTCACTTTCCATTCGCATGAACAATACTCATGCGGATCCAAACACAGCATGAGTTTCCAAAATACTTATTTTGTATTAGAGAGTTATTGTTTACAATTTTAAAAGGTATTTTTGTATTTTAAAATTTGTTATATGCATTTTTATTATTTTAATTCATGGAGTTAATTATTTCAGCTTTCAGTATAAAAATGATGAAATTAATTATTCCTTAACCAGTACCTTAGGGCATTGGTTAACATTTTTCTAAATAAAATCATTTGTTGGCATAAAATTTAATGGGATCATGTGTCATAAATTGTAACAAAATGATTCAATCAATTCAATTCAAAGCGACATAATGATGATATCAGTTAAAAAGAAATAACGCATAGGTTACTTATTTGAAACTGTCTCACTTAAATGTTATTTATGTCAATGTGATTATATTTAATTACTTAAAATGATAATAACAAGTAACTTATAAGTTGGTAATCTTGGATGGCATAAACATGCTATAAATTAAATTTTACATTTGTCAACATCTTAAACATTTATCTATTGATTTTTTTGTGTTGTCCTCTATTTTGGGAATTAAAAATGCACATATGTTGGTACTTTATTTTTTTTAATATAGTTTAAAACATCAAAATCGTTGTTTACTCGTGTATTTTGAAGCCATAACAGATAAACATCACTTAAAAATCCATTAGAAAATCCAAATTTGCAATTCGATTGGATCTTCTCACGAGTCTCAAAATCATAAGGCACAAGTTAAATTTTGGTTTTACAATATTCATTACTAATAATTCATAAATATTTTTTAGGAGGCAAAATAATACATTCAAAATTTATATATTTAATTATTGTCACTAATACAATAAAAATTAATACAATGATAACTATAAAATAAACACACATATTTAAAAGATTGTCCTTTGTTCTTGAACTCATCAATAATTTGGTCAGACGTAAATTTTTATTTGTTTTTTTGTCAATGTAAATAATCATGTTGTCGGCAAAAAATTCATCTTTTATCTTATTTCACAATTTTGTTTTAATAATCTTTATTGCAAAAGATGATCTTTCTATTGTAGCGGTAGAGATAAGAAGAGTTCAAATAAGACAAATCAAACTATAGAATGCCCTTGACTAAAAGAAAAATCAATGCTAAATATCACAGAATACAATATTTTTTCTTCTATATTCATAAAATAAAAAATGAATATACAAGAGACTCACAAAATAAATTATTAAATTAATATTTTACTATCAAGTAAGACAAAAATAAAATTACCTTTTTTTTTCTTTGAGAATGAAAAAGAACAAGTAAAAAATCAAAGAAAAAACAATGAATCCTATTTCTCTTTAGAAACAAAAGAACCTTAGTGAGGATAAGAGATAAGATATGAGAATAATTTATAAGAAACTCAAAAAAAATGAAAAGAAAATCTTAATAATTTTTTTTATTATATTTAATTTTGTATGTTATTATTTATTAACATTAAATATTATATTTTATAAAAAGTTAAAAAAACTTAATTTAATTATTAATTAATTTCTAATATATTACTTACAAAATAAAAAAAATCAAAATTATTGGGGACCAGTCACTTGCAAGCTCCGCGCACATAAAAAAAATAAAAATATTGTTACCATGATTTGTTTAATAATATTAGTTCACATAATTTTTTTTTTCTGCACAAACAAATTTTAACTGCATTAGACTTCATATTTTTCACATTTACACACTTTACCAAAACATCTTATTCTTCTCTATTTTTGCATCATTATCTACTGCAATCCAACAAAATTCTTAAATTTTTTTAAAAAAATCTTTAATGTAATCTACCCAATTATCAATTTTTCTATTTTATTGTTCATTTTCAATTTTTATGTATGACACACAATTGAGAGAGTTCTACAATTATAACTCACAAATATTTTATGTGTTTAAAAAATTTGCTTAAGTACGCATCGCTTGAACAAATATCTAAGTGAAATTAACTAAAGTACCCAACTCACTTTAAATTATGATAATGACAAATGTTCGAATCCTACCTCTTCAAAATTATCAGGTAAATTACTTTTACAATGTGTACAATTTATTGAGACGAAAACGACGTAAAGAGGGACAATTTTTATTATCTTATTAGTATTTTTCGAAATAAAAGTTCATTCTCATTTTCTTATTTATATATTCAACCCATATTCAATATATATATAAACTTTTTGTCTCAAATTTCTTTTCATTCCGAACGGGTAATGAATATACCGATACATGTGTTCATATTCGTTTTTTTTTATTCCAATATTAATTAATTAATTTTTATTATAAAAAATATAATATTAACAAATATTTAATGTAAAAATAAAATATTTTTATTTTTTTAAAGTCAAATATTTAAAATAAATTATAATTATATAAATTTCAAATTAAAATATCGAATGATAGATAAAAATGAAAAAATTATATAAAATATTATATAATCATACATAAATAAAATTTCATTACAACTAAAACATCTATTAATTTTTCAACATTAATAAAACAAAGTTCATAAAGTTAAAAAATATTTTAAAACAATTATAAAAAGAAAATAAATATTCAAAATTTAAAAATATTTCAAATGTCTTTTTACTTATTTTTCTAAATTTTAATAAAATTATTTTCTTATATACTAATGAAGATTATAATACACCATTTGAACAAAATTATACAAAGAAAAACATATAAAACCAATAATAACTTGATTTTAGACATAGATATTTAAACTTTTTTACTTCAATATATTGATATATATTGGATGGTGCAAACAATATTTATAACAATGACATTAAATTATTATATTGGCATAAAAATATTAAATGTGTGTCCTAAAAATAATTTGATGCACCATTTTTAGTTAGAAGTAACTCAATTTATTGAGTTGTGAAACTTTAGTTCACTACAAGAAAATCATTTAATAACAACTAATCTTAGAGACAAAAAAAAAAATTAGTGACTAATTTATAAACTAAAAATTATTGGTATATAAAATAATCTCTATTATAAATAAAAAATGTAATCAAATTATGAATTAGACTTTAAATTGGTCTCTAACATTAGCTAACAAAGTTTTGGTTACCAAAGGAATTAATGTCTAAATTGATAGCCAAAATTTTGGTAACTAATATTAGGACCAACCTAGAATCTAATTTACAAACCAATTATATATTTTTTTATGTAATTGAGAGTTGTGTTGTGAGATAAATATTTCTTGATGTAAATTGCTGATATTGAGTTTGTGATGATAATTTTATGTGTAATACTATTTAATTTTTACTAGTTTACCATTTGTTTCTATAGTGTTGTGATTTTTATCCGAGATGATCATATGTTATATGTGAGTAGAAAATTATATAGGTGATATATAGAAGGGAACAACAATAAAATTGCAAAGCTTCATGAAACATTAGAATAGAATGTGTATAGTTTTATATTTTATAGTTATTCTTAGGAATGTAATGTTTATATTATCCTTTTGAAAAATTTATAAATATTTCTTAGGACTTTAATTGTAATATGTATATGTATATTTCAAGATGCTATATTATTATCTTACTTGGATTGGACGTGTTCCTTTATTAGAAGCATTACTGCAGTAAAGGCTTTTTATCCCAATTATTTTTCTCATTTTGTCTCGGGTCTGGAACCGAGGCATATTGGGGTGAGACAGAAAAGGCACCCCTTTTGGTCTCGGTTGTTACCCGAAGTCATAGAGTTCCATTTCTGCCTCGAGTCAAAATAGAACTGAAGCCAATCATCTTCGTCGGCGAAACGCAGCAGCCACCACCATCTTCTTCCACGCATTTGCACCATGCTCGAGCAACCCTAATTTTCATCATCTCTTTCCATCACCATGGCAGCTGCCACCCTTGTCAGAAGCAAACTTTCCGGCCACCACAATTCCGTCTTCTTCTCCGCAACGCACCACTGCACTGCAACAACTTCTGCAGCAGAAACACCGTGAGCCACCACCTGCAGCCAACACAAAACTTGCAGCCAACAGAAACACAAATCCACAACATGCGTGAAACACGAACGCACATCCAGATTTGGACCACCATCATCACGCCACCGTGAACGACGCACCAGATGCAGAGAGTATCGCCACCGCGAACGAAGGCAGCGCCACTACGAATGAAGGCAGCGAACCACCATTGCTGCAGAATCACCACCTTCGAACAGATCGGAGCAGCAGCAAATCCGCGCCACCAGAGCCACCATTGCTGCATCTGGAACGTCGACGACATCACCACCGCGCCTGGAACAGCCATGCCGGAGGGAGAAGAGAAAGAGTATTGTTGCTGAGAGGGGCGCGGGGAAGAAGAAGAGAAATGGGGCTCACAAATTTGGTACCCTAATTAAACCATATGGCCTTGGTTATTAATTGAACCGAGACATATAGCTCTATTTGGCACCGGTTTAGACCCATCCGAGGCCAAAGAGGTAACGACTAGTGGGTTTTTGGCTTCGGGTCTGTGTAACCAAAGCATATGAGCCTCCTTTGGCACCAGTTTTTGGCGAACCGAAGCATATGAGCCTCTTTTGCTTCGGGTTAAGCTGAACTGAGGCATAAAAGTTGGCTGAAATTGCAAAAAAGTCACCGCGCCATTATATGCTTCGGTTCCTGGACAACCGAGACATATAAGACGAAGTAAAAATGAATTTTTGCACTAGTGAAGGGTGACATACAAAGATTATTGGTTATATTTTTGAGAAAAATGTAGTCAATAATATTTATGTAGGCAAAAAAATTATATTATATATTTACATACAAATTTAAATATTTGGTAAATTTCCATAAATAATATAAAATTAACTTATGGATTTATATTGGTATGTAATAATCGGTAAATAAATCAATACATTTTTGTATTGATTACAATTGTATATCATATTCTTATGATGCTTTCTGATCTTCAAATAAATAAATAGATTGACCATAAACTTAGAGAAAATATATAGGAGAAAAGTTACTTTTAAAACAATAAAACTTTTTATAGAATAAAACTCGACTAATTAAATTTTTATTTATAGTTCGAACTTTTTAATAATATAATAATCGAGTGGCCATTTAAAATACTACTCTTATGTATTTTTTTGATCTTAGAGTTACATTAATTAAATTTAATAATACATGTAATTTTTATAAGAAGTAATTTTACCTTGACTCATTCCTAAAAAATTTGATCACTTATTGTAAAATAAATTATTTATTATATCAATATTTTTTTATTATCGGCCCTATGTATTTAATGTATAAATAAAAATTAATATAATAAATATTGAAATTTATTTTTTATCAACATTTACTTTTAATTTAATATATATTTGCACGAAAAGCCTTGATAATTATATAAGAAGAAAAATATGAAAAATTAGCATATGCATGAGTCAAAAATTAGATTTTGAAGATGTTATTTAGGGATGACAATGCGGGCCGGCCCGACCCACATAAGGCTCGCACATCGCAGGCTAGCCTACTCCACACATCACTTGGCCCGTGGGCCGCGGACTAACCCGTTTTTTTAAATTTTTTTAAATTTTTATGATAAAACTTTCAATGTTTAAAAATTGATAAACTTTAAGAAGTTCATAAAATTAAGTGAAGAGTTTGGGAAGTTGGATGATAAATTGATAATTCAACATTTTCATCATATTCATATTCATACTATGACATACACAATGCATTTTAAATTTTAACACATTAAAAAATACATAATACTTGTATTTTCCAATTATACAAAAATTTGGAACGTTAATGCAAGAGTCCATAAAAAAGTAACTAATATACACAAGTGTAAGTTTTTTTTATGCGGGCTGGCCCACACGAGTCGTAGGCTTATATATGCGGGCCAGTGAGTTCACTACACTGACCTGTCTCGCATTTTTTTCGCGGACCAGTATGACGGGCCAAGCCTATATTGTCATCCTAATGTTATTGTTACATATAAGCTGATCTTAGGTTAGATTTAGTTTATGAAGAAGTTAATAATTTCATCTTTTCTATTATTTTTATTTCTCTCTCAAAAATATTTTTGAGAAGTTTCTTCCAACATGCTCTTACATATTTTTTTTTCTAATTAATAAATGTAATAACTATACTTACAATGCATTAATTCGATTATTATTAATGCAGTAATAAATTTTAAATATATTAATTTATGCATTTAATGTGCGCAAGCAATCTCTTTTATAAAAAGAAAAAAGATGAATGTAAGTGTATCAATTGTTCATCTTTTTTGTTTCCTAAGAATTGTTGTGTTAAGCCATTCCCATGAATACCCAAAACATTCATAATAATATCGGTCATAGCCTATTTGCTTCCAACCCTGGAGAAGAAGATCCTAACCAAAACAACAATAATGGTTTTAGATGTTTATTTTGCAACCTTGTCTTTCTTACCTTTCATGCACTCATAACTCATATTCAGTCTCATTTTTCTCTTGAAGACCCTGCTGTAAGAGCTGTATATGCACCAATTCTGGTGAACCCTCGCAGAGAAATGATTCCGAACCTTTTACAACCAATTTTTTCTAGATTGATGGTGATGCAGGAAACAAATGTCTTTGTCAACAATAGGGTTTTTCAGGCACCACTTGAGCCACCAATGGTGATGCAGGAAGCTCAAATTTCTGTTAACAATAGGTTTTTTCACGCACAACCAGAACAACCTAGGGTGATGATGCCTCCATCTAGAGCAACCAATGCTGCTTCTCGATCACTCCAAGGTTCACCATATGCACAACCAGAACAACCTGCAAATACTGATGTTGTTGAAGTAGCACAAATACTTATGGAAGCAATGCATAGTAAGGAGCCTGAGGTTTCTCCGAATGATGGAATTCAACCATACATCAATCAACTGGATACACCTATCGATGCTGAGGATTTCAATCAAGATGTCATCAATGGTGAAGCACCAGATCTTAATTTAAGACTGTAAATCTTCAAAGCGTTGTTTATTTAGCATTATCTTTCATATGAGAACAAATTATATGGAATAAAAGTGTTTATTTAATATTTCAGTGCGATTTTCCTATTCCATCGTTGAATTTTGATTTTCAGTAACGCTCAAGCTTGAACCTATAATTGTAGTCTCGATTGAAGTGTACTCAAATCACGATCAATGATCTATAAATACAGGGAATTTATGATTTTCATCAAGATAGATCCAAAATTTAAAATTCACAATTCACATAAATATATAAAAGATGAAAGATTTGTAAAGAATAAATATATGAATTGAGATTTCTACAACCTCGAATATTTTATGAATTATTTTGTTTTTCTTTTATCAAAACTTGTTTTGCCCCTTTTATTCAAGTTTTAAATTATGATTATAATGTTTTACAAAATTGGTTATGTAGGGATGTCATTTGATACTCATGTAGGGATGTCAAAATATCATTGTAAAAAAAGTAATTAAAGATTTACTCATTATTTATTGAATAATGATATTTTGACTACTAAATTTTGACAACTTTATCTTGATGTGTCATCTTTTAAGTAATTTTTGAATATTGAGAATGAAAAAAAGAAAAAAATAGAAAACCACTTAAAAAAAACACCTAAATTTATAAAAAAAATTGTCAAAATTTAGTAGTCAAAATATTATTTTCCTTATTTATATATTCAAAGCTTCTTTAGTTGACGACACGAATTGGTTTTCAAGCTATCATTTTTCAATTCGATTCACCAATTAGGGTTTTTTTAATGGGCTTTGTTGCTTGTATAGACATTGCGTGAACATATTATAATTTTTATCGTACAATTGTTATTTAAACATTCCATGATTATAAATATCGCATTTTTCTTGTCTTCTGATTTTTATTTTTTCGTCCATTTTTGTATATTTCAAATTGATTAAAAAAATAATTAAGTTATAAAATATAGTTTGACAAAAAACATCATCTTATAAACTAATTTTGTAAAATTAAATTACTATTATTAAACTTTGTAATGGAAAAACATCACAAGATAAGAAAAATATCATTTTAACTATATTAATAATGGAAAATAAAACGAGGCATCAAAAAATATTTGTGACAAAAAAACTTTATTATTAACAGTGACAAAAGTTACACAATTTGAAACTCCTTAATAATAATAATAATAAGGATTAAATATATTGTTGGTCCTTTAATAATAATATTAATAATAATGGTCAAATACTACATATAATGCGTTTAAAACGTCAAATAAACTTAACAAAATTTGATTAAAGAAACTAAATCCATACATGTCTAAAAATAGGAAACTAAATTGGTCCAAAGTTAGAATGACTAATTCCAATTATAAATAAAGTGGACCAAAAACGAAATTAACCCTAATAATAATTATAATAATTATAATAATAATAGTAGTAATAATAATCACATTAAATAAACTAATTTTTCATCACAAAATTTAAAGAGATGACGCACCACAAATTATGATTCAATTAATCATATGTCTCTCGGAACAGAATAAATGTCAGAGATGATGATGATATCACTTAAAAAGAAATAACTCATACTTTAATTCATCAGAAACCGTCAATTAATTCAATTAATCATATGTGTGCTTGAAGGGAAAGTCTCTTTAGAGATAGTGATGATATCACTTAAAAAGAAATAACTCATACTAATTCATCTGAAACCGTCTCCCTTAAATGTTAATGATGTCAATGTGATAATATTTAATCACTGAAACCGCGTCTCCCTTAAATGTTATTGATGTCACTGTGATGATGTTTAATCACAAATAGTAATAATGAATACGTACAAGAGAGTTGGTAGTCTGAAATGACGTAAACACGCTTTAAGTATAATTGTATATTTGTCAATATATAAAAAAGTCATTGTGTATTTGGATTGAATCTTTCTCATAAGTCTCAAATTCATATCCATTAAGACACAAGTTAATTTTTGGTTTAACAATATTCATCTCTAGTAATTCATAATTGTGAAACACTTCTTGTTCATTACAAATATTCTAGTATAAATCGATTGACTTCACATACAAGAGAAAATTTGAAATATTTTTACCATGATTTGTTTAATAATATTAAATACACATAAAAAAGTTTTGTTGCACAAACAAATTTTAAGTGCATTTGACTCTTCATAATTTTTCACGTTTACAAACATTACAAAAACATCTTATTATCCCCTGTATTTGCATCATTATGTAATGAATCCAACAAAATTATTAAAGTATGATAAAGTAAGTCTTTAATGTAATATACCATTTGGCCTCATGACTTTTATATATATATATATATATATATATATATATATATATATATATATATATATATATATATATATATATAT